>Ga0116171_10000462_pt1 | contig 43180 bp, 35 predicted proteins | sample AD_JPNHW2_MetaG_FD_89798 | JGI IMG/M metagenome (GOLD analysis project Ga0116171, IMG submission 89798) | Active sludge microbial communities of municipal wastewater-treating anaerobic digesters from Japan - AD_JPNHW2_MetaG | ecosystem: Engineered > Bioreactor > Anaerobic > Digestate | place... | reverse complement strand
CGGTTGAAGTCATCCATAACCGCCCCGAAATCGATCTTCTTTACCGGCTTCTTTTCTTTTATGTGGTTTGTGCGCGCCGTTTTCGCACCGTCCCGATCGCGGTCCGCATCAATATCTGTATCTGTATCTGTATCTGTATCTATATCTGTATCTATATCTGTATCTGTATCTGTATCAGGGCTTTCGGAGGGTTTTACGCCGTAAACCCCGGCAGGGTTACGGCAGCAGGATCCCCCGAATTCTTCCGGGGAAGCGGATTTTTCGGTATTTTTCCGCTGAGCCGTTTGTTTTTTCGGCCTGCCGCCGAGTTTGCCGAACTCACCTCCTTTTTTGCCGTTTTCAAATCTTTTTCGGTTCGACTCGATGATGGGTTCGATCAAAGCGAACATCCCGGAGATCTTCTCATCCATCGGGAAGTCCGCTTCGCCCAAAGTCCGGTTTGTAATCGCCCAAAAGAGCTGAAGCTGCTCATTTGGCTGAAGGGTCTTCATCGCCTTGATGTAACTGGGGTAAAAAGTGACGTTCGGCATAAAATCTCCCTCTCCTTAAAAATTCCCTGATGACGTGGCATTGATTACGCTATTTGATGGCAACTAAAATAATAGATATGCTAATATTATAGCACATCTTTTTCCGGAATGCTACCCCATTTCGCAACTTTTTGAAAATTTGTTTTGAACGCCGGAAACCCTTTTCGGGAGCCGTTTTGCGGGGATTTCGAGCAGCGCGGGCGAAAGTCCGTTCGAATTTATCCCCGGTCCGTCGGGGATTATTGACCCTCCGTCGGGGGTCCGTCCGCATTTATCCCCGGGCCGTTTTTTATTTTGACGCCGGGTTCGGCGGCGCGGCATTATTTCACCGGGATGGTATTTTTTGAACCGGCTTTATGTTATAATGAATCGTGCTCATACGGGGAAATTCAAGACGAAAATATTTTCCTTTTTTGTAACGAAACGGAACCGAAACCGGTCTTATCAGAAGACGGCGAAAAACGCCGGAAGAAACGGGTGATTGTTTGAGATTGACAGTTCCGGTAAAAAAGCGGGATTTACGGCCGGATTATGGCCATAAATCAAAGAAAGGACGTGCTCTTCATGCGGGACTTTGTGATTGACGTCAGGGGCCTTCGCAAGGTCTACCGGATCGGCGAAGAAAAGGTCGTCGCGCTCGACCGCATCGATCTGCAGGTGGAACGCGGCACGATCTGCTGTCTGCTCGGGACTTCCGGCTCGGGCAAATCGACGCTGCTGAACATGCTCGCGGGGCTCGAAAAACCGACCGCCGGCACGATCGTCATCGACGGAAACCCCATCGACCGGATGAGCGAAAAAGCGCTCGCGAAATACCGCCAGGGCAACGTCGGATTCGTGTTTCAGAGTTACAACCTGATCCCGTCGATGACCGCGCTCGAAAACGTCGCGCTGCCGCTGACCTTTGAGGGCGTGCCGCGCAAACAGAGGATCAAAGCCGCGAAAGAGATTTTAAAAAGCGTCGGGCTCGGCGGCCACATGAACCACAAACCCTCGCAGCTTTCGGGCGGCCAGCAGCAGCGGGTCGGCATCGCGCGGGCGTTCGTCGCCTCGCCGAAGATCGTCTACGCGGACGAACCGACCGGAAACCTCGACTCCAAAACCACCTCCGAGATCATGGAACTGATCGTCGGCGAGACCCGCAAAAACCACGGCACGCTCGTGCTCGTGACCCACGACCATGACCTCGCGAAATATGCCGACAAGGTCTGTCACGTCCTCGACGGCAACATCCTCGGCTCAGAACAGAACGACCCGCCGCGGGCCGCGGTTTCGCGGGCAGCGGAATTACAGCAAGCCGGGCCGCAGCCCGTTGAAGCACATTGAAGAAGGGTACATATTTATGATGAAAACGAAACAAAAACAACTGCTTGCGCTCCTTTTTGCGCTTACGATGGTATTCTCGCTTTTTACGGCCGCGTTCGGCGCCGCAGAAGCGCCGCTCTCGTTCTCGGTGGGCAATAACAACACTTTTAGCGCGGGCGCGGTCAACATCCCGATTCTCGTGATGAACAACGGCACGAAAGCCGCCAGGATCACCAACATCGACGTGCTTGCCGGCTGCGATTTCGAGCCGCAGAACACGACCGCGAACGCGACAATCCCGGCGAATTCGCCTCAGATCGTCTATCTGAGCGCGCTTTATAAAGGCACCGGCCCGCTTCTGAGCATCCGGGTCACCTCGGTGATCGATTCGGTCACCTATATAAACACCGTGACCGTCGGCATCAACGGGACGGTCTCGGCCGGCTCCGACGGTTCGGCGCCGAAACTCTCGGTCACCGCGGTCAGCGCGAACGGGCTGATGGGCGGCAGGACCGGAAGCGTCACCCTGTCCGTCGCGAACGCGAGCGCGGGCGCGGCGCACAGCGTCGCGGTACAGATGGCGGGCCTCGGCGATTCGGCCAAATATTTCACCGCGGGGCAGGGCGGCACTTCGCTGATCAGCCCGGCTTCGCTTTCAAGCGTCACGGTGCCGCTGGCGGTCTCCGCCGACATCCCGGGCGGAAGTTACATCCTGAGCTATTCCATCACCGCGAACGCCGACGACGGAACCCCTTCCGCTTTTGAGGGTTCGGTCACCGTCACGGTCAAAGCGCGCGACCTCTCGGCGCTGCCCTACGTCAAATCGATCAGCGTTCAAAAAGCCGACGACAAAAACCCCAACCGTTATAAGATGACCGCGGTCATCGCGAATCCGGGCGAGACCGACATCGGAAAAGTGAGCGTCGCGTTCGGCGCCCAGACGTCCGCGGGCTTCTCGCTCTATGAAAACTTCACGCCGGTCTCCCTCGGGACCATCGCTTCGGGCAAAGAGGCGCAGGCCGTCTTCTCGGTCTACATCGACAGCGCGGTCGGGGGAGGCAACTATCCGCTGACCTTCACGATCACCTACCGCCCGTCCGATCTGTCCGTCGATACCAAAGAGGACAGCACCGCCTATCTCGAACTCGACCGCGGCGCGGGCGGAAGCTCTTCCTCCACGCCGAGGATCATCATCTCGAAATATAATACAAGCACCGGCTCGATCACCTCGGGCAACGCCTTCAAACTCAGCTTCACGCTGAAAAACACCGCGAAATCCACCCAAGTCCGCAACATCAAAGTGGTGCTCTCCTCGGGCACCGTGACGAGCGGCGGCGCGGTCTTTGTGGTCGCCGAGGGCTCAAACTCGTTCTATATCGACAGCATCGCCAAAGAGGGCGAAGTGACCAAATCGGTTCAGCTCGTCGCCAATCAGGACGCCCAGCCGGGCATCTATCCCATCATGCTGCAGATCGATTACGAGGACGACGGCGGCAAAAGCTATTCCGCCGCCGAGCAGCTCTCCTTTGCCGTCAGCCAGGAGCAGCGCCTCGAGACGGTCGGCTTCACGGTGATGCAGGGCGCCATGGAAGGCGACATGATCCCGGTCAGCTTCCAGTACATCAACAAGGGCAAAGCGACGATCTATAATCTGACCATCGCCGTCGAGGGGGAGTTCACCCTCGCGAACGGAAACACCTACGTCGGCAATCTGACCGCCGGGCAAAACGACTATTTTGAGGATTCCCTCACGGCGGCCGGAACCGGAACGAAGAGCGGCACGATCGTGCTGAAATACGAGAGCTCGGACGGAACCCCGCGCGAACTGCGCCAGGACTTCACCGTCGAGGTCTCGCCGATGAGTGTTATCTCCGATCCCATGTCCCCCGACGACCCGGTGGGCCCGATCGAGCCGGCGCAGCCCGGACCGGCCTGGTGGGTCTGGGTGCTGATCGGACTCGGCACGGCGGTCATGGTGACCGTCATCGTCCTGGTCACGGTGAAGAAACAGAGAAAAGCCAAAGCCGCCGATGAAGAATAAAAATAATCTTTTCAATTTGCGGGCTGCGAAAGGACGGCAAGATGAGAAAGAGTGATATTGCGCTGATGGCGTTCGGAAATTTTCGGCGCCGGAAAGTGCGTTCGGTATTGACGGTGCTCGGCGTGGTCATCGGCGTGGCGTCCATCGTCGTGATGATCTCGCTCGGCGTCGCGCTGAACGTCAACTTCTCCAAAGAGATGGAGAACATGGGCGATCTGACGCTCGTCAACGTCTACCCGAACTGGAGCGAGGGCAAGGAAGTCCCGCTGACCGACGACGCGGTCAAACAGCTGGAGACCATCGAAGGCGTCGTCGCGGTCTCCCCGCAGATCACGCTTTACGGCCATTTTATCTCCGGAAAATACCACGCCAACGTCTCGGTCATCGGCGTGCGCCGCGACATCATGGAAAAACTCGGGTTCAAGACCGAGCTCGGAAACATGCTCCCCGCGACGGCGGCAGCCGGGACAAAGAGCTTTGACTGCCTGTTCGGCTCCCAGGTCGCGACCTTCTTTTATAATCCCAGAGACAACGGCGGAGGCGGCATCATCGCCAAAGGCATCGCCGCGCCCCGCGACGGCGGGGTCGTCGGCCCCGGTAAAGAGGGCGGCGAAGAGCAGGGCCCGGTCATTCTGATCGACCCGATGACCGACCGCATCCAGTTCACGTTTGATTATAACTACAAGATGCCGAATGCCGCGCCGAATCCCGGAGACGGCTCCGAACCGGCCGTGCCGGCAAAAATCTATACGATCAACGTCACGGGCGTGCTCGCCGCCGAAAACGGCGAGAAGGACTACAACGTCTATATCGACATGGAGTCCGCGCTCAAACTGAAAAAGGAATCGGACAAATTCAACAACGTCAAGCCGACAGCGGGCGCAAAGCTCAAATACGACCAGATCTACGTCAAGGCCGACACGATGAATGAGACCATCGACATCGCGAAGCAGATCCAGGAACTCGGCTACCAGGCCTACGCGAACGCCGAGTGGATCGCGAGCTATCAAAAGCAGATGCAGAGTCTGCAGCTGATTCTGGGCGGCATCGGGGCGGTCTCGCTGCTCGTCGCGGCCATCGGCATCACCAACACGATGATCATGTCCATCTATGAGCGCACCCGCGAGATCGGCATCATGAAGGTCATCGGCTGCGTGGTCGGCGACATCCGTTCGCTGTTCCTGTATGAAGCGGGCATCATCGGGCTCGTCGGCGGCGCGGTCGGCATCGGATTCAGCTACGCGCTGTCCTTTGTCCTGAACAAGCTGGGCGGCAGTTCGCTGCTCGGCGGCATGGGAATGGGCGGCGGCAGCAAGCTGTCGGTCATCCCGGTCTGGCTCGCGCTCGGCGCGGTCCTGTTCGCCATCCTCGTCGGGCTCATCGCGGGATTTCTGCCCGCGCACCGGGCCACGCGCCTGTCCGCGCTCGAGGCCATGAGAAATTAGGAATTAATATGCAAAACGCCGCAGAACGAACATTCTGCGGCGTTTTAAATTGTAGGGCGTGACGACCCGGCACGCCGCCCCTTGCCTCCCTTGTCAAAGGGAGGGGGACCGTCGCAACGGTGGTGGGATTCGGAAACGGATAACGGCGCGTCAGGGATGCCGCGCCCTACAATTTATTTATTTTAAAGAACAAATCGACAAAATATTGCAAAATTTTCATTTCAGGTCTATACAAACGGTATAAAGTATAGTATAATGAGAGCCCGTCCCGAATTCAGGCATGAAAGGGCAGTGTAAAAAACATATGAGAAACGACTTTCCGCGGATTTTGTCGCTGCTGCGCAAGGAGCGGAACATCAGCCAGAAAGACGCCGCGAAAAAGCTCGGCATCAGTCAGGCGCTCCTGTCGCATTATGAAAAGGGCATCCGCGAATGCGGGCTGGATTTTGTGGTCGCCGTCGCCGACGAATACGGCGTCTCAACCGACTATCTGCTCGGCAGGACTTCCGACCGGCAGGGCGTGCAGCTCGTCGCCGAGGACGTCCCCGAATACGACGATTCAAACGACAAGACTTTCAGCGGAAGCGTGGTCGCGACCCTCAATAAGAAACTGATTGTCAATACAGTCAGTATAGTGTTTGATCTGCTCCGGTCTCCGAAATTAAAGGACCTGACCACCGAGATCAGCGCATATCTTTCGCTCGCGATGTATAAAGTATTCCATATCCTCTATTGCGCGAACCCCAAAAATCCGCGGGCGATGTTTGCCGTCCGGGAAGGCCTTTCGACGGGGTTGTGCAATGCCGCGATGCAGGTCAGCGAGGCCTATATGACCACGCTCTGCGCAGGGGACGCCATCGGCGACTACAATCCCGTGACGCCCGAGCTCGCGCCCGAGATGTCGCCCGAGCAGCTGTCCTCCCGCTATCAGCAGACCGCTGCATCGTTGTTCAACGTCGTCAGCACTGCCGAATCCAGGATGGGCGCGAAGCCCAAGAAATAGGGGGCGTTGACCGATTAAAACTTTCACGATCATCGGCGGCGTAAACGGCGCCGGAAAGTCCAGTCTGTCCGGCGTGCTCCAGTCGGAACGCAGGGATCTGGGCGAGATCATCAATGTGGACGAAATCGCCGCCTCGAGAGAGATCTCCAACATCGAGGCGGGAAAGTTCGCGTTGGCGAAAATCAAACAGCTGATGAACAAGGGTTTGAATTTCAGCCAGGAGACGACGCTGTCGGGCATCAAGACCTCCCAGACCATCAGCCGCGCCCGCCGCAGGGGCTATTATATCCGCCTTTATTACGTCGGCCTCGAGACCGTGGAAGAGAGCATCGCCCGCATCCGCGTCCGCGCGGAAAACGGCGGACATTATATCCCGGATGAGGACGTCGTCAGGCGGTTCAATTTCAGATACGCGAATTTGATGCGCATTTTGCCGCAGTGCGACGAAGTGCATTTTTACGACAACGGCAACGGATTCATCGAAGTCGCCCGCATCATCGACGGGCAGCTGCTGTTCCGCCAAACGGTGACGCCGAAGTGGATGGTCGAACTGAGCGGGCACATCCAAAAAGCCAAAGACAGCAACCGGATGTAATTTAGAATGCAGGAGTGCACAGGCCACGGCCCGCACGGACCACGGCCTGCGTGTCCGCCGCCTTCGGACGGTCAAATCCTGTTGGTTTTCCGAATTTCTGTTTTTATTTCCACTTTTAGATATAATCATCGAAAAAAGTTTCGACAAATTTTGACGGCGCTCGCAAAGATGCGCCGTTTCTGTTTACATAATCGGTGGGGTTGTCCCTTTTTTGTGTCGAAATGTGTCGAACCGTGTTGCCATGTTTATCCAAAAAGTTTGACAAAAAGAGTTGTAATATTCGGGTAAATGTTATAATCTTTAGAAAATCTTATGAATCGAAAGGAGAGGCCCATTCATGAAGCAACGGATACTGATCACACAGGACAACACCCAAACCGCCTCGGAACTAGCGAATTCTTTGACAAGGGCGGGAATTGAGGTATCTGCCGTTCCCCGGAACGGCAAGGTCATTTTGGAGATGCTCAGAGCTTCGACAAAATTCGACGCTGCGCTGATTGATTTCAATCTGGCCGGCATCGACGCCATCGGCGTCATCAACGAGGCAAGGACCATCAGCCCCGGCACCAAAATCATGGTTATGACGGCTTTTTTAACCGGGGAACTGGAGCGCCAGGTCTTTGCTGCCGGCGGACAGTATCTGCTGCTCAAACCGTTCGACCCGCAGGTCGCGGTGGACCGTCTGATGAGTTTGACGGGCCTTTCAAATTATGAGAAGAGTTTTCACGAGATGTCCGACAGCGAACTGGTGGTGATGGTGACCGAGATCATCCATCAGGTGGGCGTGCCGGCGCACATCAAAGGTTATCAGTATCTGCGCGATTCGATCGTCATGTGCATCAACGACGGCGATTACATAAACGCCGTCACCAAGATGCTCTATCCGGATGTGGCAAAAAAGCACGGCACCACCGCGTCGCGTGTCGAGCGGGCCATCCGGCACGCCACCGAAGTCGCCTGGGACCGCGGAGACATCGACGTGCTGAATACGCTTTTCGGCTACACCATCCACACCGGAAGAGGAAAGCCGACGAATTCCGAATTTATCGCCATGATCGCGGACAAGCTGAAGCTGCGCATCGACAGCGAAAAACAACGGCGGTATTCCTCCGTCCGTACCCCCGATAAAAACGAACTGCTGAAAATTTAAAAAGGAGAACGACAATGTCAAATGAAAACCGCATCCTGTTTTGCCGGAAAATCCGACAGCGGGACGCGGTTTTTATTTTGCCTAAATCCTGAAACGAAGAACCGTTATTTTTCGATGTAATCGTTCGGAGCGCTGAAGCAGGCCGCTTTGTTCCAGGAATGAGTGGCCGCGATGCGCAGGTCGCTGATCAAAAAGTAGTCATAATTCAGCGTTCCGTCGATCATATCGGCGCGGTCGTCCGCGGTGACGTCGAGATGATACCAGACCCCGTCCAGCTTGACGAGGTTCCAGACCCGCCGCTTCCCGGCGGCGGTTCCCGCGACGGCGCGGGCCTCGATGCCTGCGATGCCGGCGATCAGCCGGAAAGCGTCGGCGTATCCGTCGCTGACGGAGATATCGCCGACCAGAACGCCGTAGGCGACGGTCTCGGAATAGGCCGCTTCACCGCCCGAGGTATCCAGGTTTCCGTTTTTCACGATATAGTCGTGGATGATTTTTGTTTTTTGATAGTCGGTCTGCTCCCCGGAGAGATTTGCGTCGGCAAACTTTTTCGCGGCGTTCAAAGCCTGCGTCTGAAGCGGGCTGAGCTCCGAAAGACCGCCCGACGAGAGCGCTTTGAGACAGACGGAGGAAAAGTTCGGGGTCAGCTGAAAGGTGACCGGGTAGACCTCGGACATCGACTCGTCTCCGACAAACAGGATTTTATCTTTCAAATCGGCCGTAAAAAGTCCGTATGAGGGATCGACCGAGAGGCGGTTCAGCAGAGCCGGGTCATAGATATAGGTGTTAAAAACGCTGTCCTGCGACATCAGAGCGACTTTTAACACCGAGTCCAGTTTTTCGGCGCTGTCGCAGACGGTGACGCATTCGATCTGGCAGCTCTCGGTCAGGCCTCCGAGCAAAGTCGACGCGGTGACGACGGCGGAACCGGCGCCTTCGAACCGGACCGTGCCTTCGCTGACCGACGCGACCGCGTTATCCGTACTGCTCCAGACCAATTGTTTTCCGAGGGCATCCGCGGGATAGACGACCGACCCGATGAAGCAGTTCTGTCCGACGGTCAGGTAAATCTTCTGCGCATCGAGTTTGAGCTGCCCGGGAAGCACCGCTCCCGGCTCCGATGCGGACGACTGTCCGGAGACGACGGAAAAATCGGGGTCGGAAACCGACGCGGAACTGCCCGAAACCTCAACGGAAGTCACGGAAATCACGGACGAACCGCCGCAGCCCGATAAGAGCAGGACAGCCGCCAAACCGAGAGGAACCAATTTGTTCAACCGCAAATCCGTCACCTTCATCCGAGTGTGCTGCGAAATATAAACGCGAAAGACAAAATAGTCAAATGCCGAATCATCCGTATCATACCATAAACCCGGCCGAATTGTCAAATTGTCCGGCACAGGGTTTCTCTCAATCGCCGCACGGCAGGCAGCCGGCGCCGCCCGGAGCCGCGGCGGCGCTCGTTTCAGCCGAAATACAAAAGAAATGTGAGGATAGAATGATGAATCAGGTCATGGTGTTTTCGCAAAAGTCACAAAAATATTCATCTCCGATTATCACATTTGTACGAATCAACAAAAATCGCCGTTTTTCTCGTTGACAAAGCGCAGAGCGTGTGATATCATGAAGGCAAGATTTAGGCAAACGGTTGCGCGTCACAGATAAGGCGGTGCAGGGCATATGTTGAAAAAAGAAAATAAACCGGACAAAAAAAGTGCGATGTCACTTGCGGATATCTCTCACGAATTAAAACTGGCAAAATCGACGATTTCACGGATCATTGCCGGAAAAGGGAACTTCAGCGAAGAGACCAAAGTCAGGGTGCTCGATTACATCGAACACAACGATTACCATCCCAACGCGATTGCCCAGCGCCTCGCCACAAGCAGAACCGGAAATATCGGCGTGGTGATGCCGGCGGACGCGTTTTTGAGCGTCAACACCTTTTTTCAGGTGTGTCTGATGGGAATCTGTCACGAAGCCGTGGAACATAATTACGACGTCGTCGTGACGTCCGCGACCGAAAAGGATTGTTCCTATCTCCGGCGGCTGATCGGGAGGCGGTCGGTGGACGGCGTCATTCTCATGAGATCCCTCATGCAGGATCTGTGCATCGGTTATCTGAGCGGGGAGAGCGTACCGTTCGTTGTGATCGGCTCCGCGCCGGATTCCGAACTCATGCAGGTCGACATCGAACACGCGAAGGCCTGCGGCGAACTGACGGAGACTCTGCTGAAAACGGCCGAAAAGCCGGTCGGGCTGATTCTCGGGAGCACCCATTACATCGTCAATCTCAACCGCCGGAAGGGATTTGAAGAGGCTGAGATCAAAGCAGGCGCCGATCTGACCGGAAAAGTGATTTCGGATGTGTTTACCAAGGAAAACATCGACGCCGCCGTCGACCGGTTTATCTCACAGGGCGCCGGCACCATCATATGCGGAGACGACCAGATTTGCCTCACGGCGTTGGAAAGATTAAAATCGCTCAAAATTTCAATCGGAAAAGACATCCGGCTGGCGTCTTTTTACGACAATCCCGCTTTGAAAGACCGGGCCGTCACCGCGATCGAGGCGGACGACATGGCGCTCGGGGCGATGGCAGTCACAAAACTGGTCGGAAAACTCGACCGGAAGCGGTTGTCCGAACTCATTCCCGGATACCGTATCCATTACAGGGCATCGACCGGCAATGAGGAATCACGTTTGCCGGAATGAAAGGATGGTTGCAATGGGGAAAGCGAAAAAGAGCATCCGCGGCGTTTTTATGCCGATTGCCCTTTGTCTGTTTTTGTCATTCGGCTGCGCCTATAATCCCCTGCCCAAAGCGGCGCAATACGGCGGCGCGGCTCCGGAGAGTACGTTGTTTGTGAAGAAGATCGGGAATTTGCCGGACAATTTTATGATGGGCGCGGACGTCTCCACCGTCCTCTCGCTCGAGAAAAGCGGCGTGAAATTTTATGATTTCGACGGCAAGGAGCAGGACCTCTTCCTGACGCTTGCGCAAAACGGGATCAATTATATCCGCGTTCGGGTCTGGAACGATCCGTTCGACAAAAACGGCAACGGGTACGGCGGCGGAAACTGCGATATCGAAAACGCGGTCTCTGTCGGAAAACGGGCGACGGCCGCGGGCCTGAAGCTTTTGGTGGACTTCCACTATTCCGACTTCTGGGCCGATCCGGCCAAACAACAGGCCCCGAAGGTCTGGGCCGGCATGGACGTCGGGCAAAAAAGCGCCGCGCTCTATGATTATACGCTTTCCTGTCTGACAAAGCTGAAAAAGGCCGGCGTCGACGTCGGAATGGTGCAGCTCGGCAACGAGACGACTTCCGGGCTTGCCGGGGAGACCGCCTGGAAAAACATCTGCGCGCTGATGGCGGCGGGCGCCAAAGCATGCCGGGAAGTCAACCGGGACGCGCTGATCGCGGTGCATTTCGCCAATCCCGAAAAGGCCGCGAATTATGAGAAATTCGCCCGGAATCTCGATAAATATCAAGTGGATTACGACGTCTTCGCCTCGAGTTATTATCCCTACTGGCACGGCACGCTCGAAAACCTCACGGCGATTTTGAAAAAGATCTCCGACACCTACGGCAAAAAGGTGATGGTCGCCGAGATGTCCTATGCCTATACGCTTTCGGACGGCGATTTTCACGCAAACGTCATCGGCGGGGAGAAAAACTACGATAAAAATTATCCGCTGACGGTGCAGGGTCAGGCGACCGCGGTCGCCGAGACCATTCGGGCGGTGGCCGACGTCGGGGAAGCGGGTATCGGATTCTTTTACTGGGAGCCGGCGTGGATCGGCGTCGGCGGGAAAAACTTTGAAGAAAACAGCGTTTTATGGGAAAAATACGGCAGCGGCTGGGCTTCCTCGTATTCGGCGGAATATGATCCGGGCGACGCGGGTATTTATTACGGGGGCTCCGCCTGGGACAATCAGGCGATGTTCGACGGAACCGGCCATCCCCTGGAGTCGCTGAAAGTTTTCAAATACGTCTATACCGGCACGGAGTGTGAGACCGCCGTCGACGCGGTCGAAGACGTCGAACTGTCCGTGCGGCTGAAAGAGGAGATCAAACTGCCCGAAACCGTGACCGCGGTCATGAACGACGGGACCGCGCAGACGGTTCCGGTCGTCTGGGAACCGGCCGACCTTGCCGCGATGTCCAACGGAGCGGTCGCAAAGTATGTGATCAAAGGTACAGCGGGCGGAAAACAGGCAGTCTGTTATCTTTCGATGGCCGAACGCAATTACATCGAGAATTACAGCTTCGAAAACGAAGACGTCTCGATGTGGAAAGCCGTCAATCTCTCGGATATCGATGAGCTCTTTGTGCTCGACAAATCCACCGACGCGCTGACCGGAAACAGGTCTTTCCATTTCTGGAGCGAGGGCGAAGTGGAGTTCACGCTCGAGCAGACGGTGAAAAACTTAAAACCCGGAGCTTATAACTTTACCCTTTCGATTCAGGGCGGCGACGCCGAAACGCAGAATATCTACATTTACACCGTTGTCAACGGGGTGAAAAAGACCGCGCCCGCCGAGATCAGCTCGTGGCGGGTCTGGGCAAATCCGAAAATCAAAAACGTCCCGGTAAACGGTGAGATCACGGTGGGGATCTATGTCAAATGCAGCGCCGGAGCGTGGGGCACGATCGACGACGTGCTGCTCAACCCGGCCGAATAACTTTGAATGTATCTTACGCGAGTAAGTTACAGATAAATTGATAGGAGGAATACAAAAATGAGAAAACTTGCGGTAGTACTGCTGGCGCTTGCCATGGTGCTCTCCTGCGGAGTTCTGTCGGCGTGCAACAAGACGCCGGCGCAGAAGGAAGACATCCTCGTATGGGCTGCCGATGAAGTGGTCGCTTTCACACAGACGAAATGCGACGAATTCCTGGCGGCAAATCCCGATCTCGCTGAGAAGTTCACCATCACGGTCTCCGCAATGAGCGAAGGTGAAGCGGCGACACAAATGATCACCGACGTTGAAGCCGGCGCTGATGTTTTTGCCTTCGCGCAGGATCAGCTCGGCCGTCTGGTACAGGCCGGCGCGCTCAGCGAACTCGGCGGCACTTTCCTGACGGACGCAAAGGCCAACAATGACGCCGGTTCGGTCGCGGCCGCGACGATGGGCGACAAGATGTATGCCTATCCGCTGACCAGCGACAACGGCTATTTCCTGTTCTATGACAAGAGTGTCGTCACAGACCCCTCCACACTGGACGGAATTCTCACCCAGTGCGAAACAGCCGGAAAGAAATTCTACATGGAAAACCAGAGCGGCTGGTATCTGGTCTCCTTCTTCTTCGGCGCGGGCTGCCACTACACCACGACTGCCGATAACCAGGGCAATATCGTGGCCGTCGACTGTGACTTCAACTCCGCCGGCGGACTCGGCGCTTTCAAAGCGCTGATCGCGATGGCGCAGAGCAAAGGCTTCCAGCGCAGCGACAAATTCTCGGATCAGTTCAACCCCGACGGCGGTCAGGCCGGCGCCGCGATCTCCGGAACCTGGGATGCCGCGACCATCAAGGGCTTCCTTGGCGACAAATACGGCGTAGCCAAACTGCCGACGATGACCGTCAACGGACAGCAGGTCCAAATGGGCGCATGGGGCGGCTTTAAACTGATGGGCGTCAACCCGACCCAGAGCGAAGAAGCGCTCACGGCGTCCCACAAACTGGCCGCGTATCTGACCGGCGGCGACGTCCAGCTGGCGCGTTACGGCGTAAAGGGCTGGGGCCCGTCCAACAAGACCGCGCAGCAGGATCCGACGGTCCAGGCCGACCAGGCGCTTGCCGCGCTTCAGGCACAGCTGGCCTATTCACCCGCTCAGCCGCAGTGCAGCGCGAAATACTGGGATAAGATGGCCGCGTTCGGCACCGAAGTCAACGCCGGAACCTACAAGGCCTCCACCGACGCGCAGCTGCAGACGGTTCTCGACGAACTCGTCGCCTATCTGAAAGCAGACGTCGTCACGCAGTAATCTTTTCCATCCGAAATCAGCATAGTGTAAAAGAGGCGCCGCATAAATTGAATATCAATTTTTGCGGCGCCTTTGCCCCGCATAAAAAATGCGTTCAGGGGGTGTGTACATTACATGGTAGATCTGAATTATCTGAAAATGACGGGTTTTCAGAAGTTCCGGTATCGCCTCGGGAGGTTTTTTAAAAACCTGCCGAAGAATACCGGCGCGTTTTTAAAACGCATTCCGCACAAACTCGGCAGGGGCCTGCGAAAATTCGCGGGGATCTTCACCGAGGTGTTCGCGGTGTTCAAAAGAGGCGACTGGAAGACCAGAACCTCGTTTTTCGCGATGGGGTTCGGCCAGATCGCACGCGGCCAGATCCTGCGCGGAATTCTTTATCTGGCGTTTGAATTGATTTTCATCGCCTATATGATCTTTTTCGGCTGGAAATATCTCGTCAAGCTCGGTTCTCTGGGGGATGTCGCCCTATCCTCGAAAGTGGACCCCGAGACGGGCCTGACGTTTAATACCTATATCGACAACAGCATGCTGATTTTGCTCTACGGCCTGCTGACGGTGTTTTTCATCATCGCGTTCATCTATGTCTGGCGTCAGAACTGCATTCAGAACGGGGAGACGCAGAAATTGTCCGAACTCGGGTTTCGCCTGGACTCCGCGCGCGACGACATCCGCGCGATGGCCGACAAACAATACCACAAAACGCTGCTCGCGACGCCTCTGCTCGGCATCCTGATTTTCACGGTCATCCCGGTCGTGTTCATGGTTCTGGTGGCGTTCACAAACTACGACTCGATGCACCAGCCGCCGGCGAAACTGTTCGACTGGGTCGGCACGCAGAACTTCGCGACGATGTTCGGCGTCAACTCGGTCGCGACCGGCACAAAATTCGGCTTCACCTTCGGCTCGGTGCTGATCTGGACCCTGATCTGGGCGTTTTTCGCGACGTTTTCGAACTATTTTCTCGGCATGCTCGTCGCCCTGATGATCAATAAGAAGGGCATCAAAGGCAAACGCATATTCCGTACGATTCTTGTCATGACCATCGCGGTGCCGCAGTTTATTTCGCTGCTGCTGGTCTCCAAGATGTTTGCCGAGGACGGCATCGTCAACGGCCTGTTGCTCTCGTGGGGCGTGATCTCCGAAAAGATCTCATGGCTGACGACCGGCGGGCTTGCCCGCGTGATGGTGATTCTGATCAACATCTGGGTCGGCATCCCCTATCTGATGCTGATCGCGACCGGCATACTGATGAACATCCCCGAAGACCTGTATGAGTCGGCCAAGATCGACGGCGCGAGTCCTTTCAGGACTTATATGAAGATCACGCTGCCGTATATGCTGTTCGTGACGACGCCGTATCTCATCACTTCATTCATCGCCAACATCAACAACTTCAACGTCATCTATCTGCTGACCGCGGGCGCGCCGTATACGCTGAATTACGAATCGCCCGCAGGGTATACCGATCTGCTGATCACATGGCTGTATAAGCTCACGATGACCCAGACCAGCAACTACAAAATGGCTTCGGTCATCGGCATCATGGTCTTCGTGGTCGTCGCCGTGTTTTCGCTGATCGTCTATAACCGGTCGCGGTCGGTCAAAGACGAGGAGGACTTCCAATGAGCAGGAATAATCGACTGCGCAGCAAAAAGCGCGCCGAGTCCGCGGCAAATACCTTTATCTACATTCTCCTGATCCTCATCAGCGCGATCTGGTTGATCCCGTTCATCTATCTGATCTTCCAGGCGTTTCGCGGCGAGTCGACGGGCATGGTCAACTATATTTTTCCGCGCCAGTGGTCGCTGAAAAATTTCGTCAGTTTATTCACCAAGACGGAGTTTCTGCAGTGGTTCGCCAACACGCTGATCATCGCGCTGGTCGTCTCGGTGTTTCAGACCATCATCGTGCTGATGGTCAGTTATACGCTGTCCCGGATGCGGTTTCGCGGAAGGCGGTTTTTGATGAATCTCATCCTGGTGCTCGGGATGTTTCCGGGCTTCATGTCGATGATCGCGGTCTATTTCGTGCTCAAGCTGATCGGGCTGACGCAGAACATCGTGGGGCTGATGCTCATTTATGTCGGAAGTTCCGGCATGGGCTATTACATCGCGAAGGGCTATTTTGACACCATCCCGCGCGCGCTCGACGAGGCCGCCCGCATCGACGGGGCAAACCGCCGGACGGTGTTTTATCAGATCATCCTGCCGATGGCGAAGCCGATCGTGATCTATACGACCCTGATGGCGTTCATGGCGCCCTGGGGCGATTACATGTTCGCCTCTCTGATCGCGTTCGGCAACACCAAGAGCTACAACGTCGCGGTGGGCCTGTATACCTTCCTCGACAAGGAGCATATCGTCAACTATTTCACGCGATTTTGCGCCGGAGGGGTCATCATCGCGATTCCGATCACCATCCTGTTCATGCTGCTGCAGAAATATTACGTGGCGGGCGTGACGGGCGGCGCGGTCAAGGGGTAAAATTCGTCGCCCGGATTGCCGCAGGGCAAAGCCCCTCGCAATGACGATTGAAAGGATGGACATAAATAATGGCTAATCTGAGTTTGAAGCACGTCTACAAGGTCTACCCCAACGGCACCAAAGCCGTCAGCGATTTCACGATGGAGATCGGCGATAAAGAATTCATCGTCTTCGTCGGGCCCTCGGGCTGCGGAAAATCGACGACGCTGCGCATGATCGCCGGGCTGGAGGACATCACCGCGGGGGAGGTCAGCATCGGCGACCTCATCGTCAACGACGTCGAACCCAAAGACCGGGACATCGCGATGGTCTTCCAGAATTACGCGCTCTATCCGCATATGAGCGTCTATGAAAATATGGCGTTCGGGCTTAAACTTCGCAATCTGTCGAACGAGGAGATCCACAAGCGCGTGCTCGAGACCGCCGAGGTTTTGGGCATCACCGATTATCTCGACCGCAAGCCGCGCGCCATGTCGGGCGGCCAGCGCCAGCGCGTCGCGCTCGGGCGGGCCATCGTGCGCAACCCGAAGGTGTTTCTGCTCGACGAGCCGCTTTCCAACCTCGACGCCAAACTGCGCACCCAGATGCGCAGCGAGATCAGCAAACTGCATCAAAAACTCGGAACGACCTTTATCTACGTCACCCACGACCAGACCGAAGCCATGACGCTGGGCACCCGCATCGTGGTCATGAAGGACGGCTATATCCAGCAGATCGACACGCCGAGAAACCTCTATAATTATCCCGACAACAAGTTCGTCGCGGGCTTCATCGGCACGCCGCAGATGAACTTTTACGACGCCGCGCTCAACCGCAGGGGCGATACGGTCGAGATCTGCTTTTTGAATACCGACGATAAACTCAAAGTGCCGTATGAAAACTTTTTGAAAGTCAAACCCGAATACTTAAGCGGCAAAAAGGAGATCATTCTCGGCATCCGTGCGGAAAAGGTCATCTGCGACCCCGATTACATCAAAAAGCACCCGGAGGCGGTCGTCAGCTGCACGGTCTCGCACACCGAGGAACTCGGCGACGAGACGCTTGTTTACGGCGACCTCGCCGGAAAAACCGACGTCGTCGCCGACACCAAGACGAGCGTCGTCTTCAAGGTGGATTCGGAGCGGGGTTCCGAAATCAACGCCGGAGACGTCGTCAAACTGGCGTTCGCGTTCCATTCGCTGCACTTCTTTGACAAGGAGACCGACAAGTCCGTCAGCCCGCGCGTCCCGGAGGTCAACGCCTTCGACGGCACCGTCGAAAACAACGTCCTCAAAATCAGCGGGCTGGAGTTCCGGCTGCCGAAAGCGCTTGAAACCGCCGACGGCGCCGTCTCGGCCGAGATACCGACCGAATCGTTCACGTTCACCGGAGATCAGAAAGCCGCCTGCATAGAGCGGGAAACCATTCTCGGAAATAATCTCTTGCACCTCGAAAGCGGCGGGCGCGTTTTCTTCGCGAAGACCGACAGCGACGTCAAACCCGGTGAATTGAAGATCGGACTCGATATGAAACGCATTTCGATTCTGAAAGACAGCAAAATCCTGCACAAGCCGCTCGAATTGAAAAACGTCCTCTACGGCTCCGTCAACCGGAAAGTGGTCAAAAAAACGGTCGAAGAAAACGGAAAGACCCGGAAAAAGAAATCCGTCGAGTTCTCGCTTGCCGTCGCGAACGGGGAATATCAGGTCCCCGATGAGATGTTAAAACGCCTGGTCACGGGCGGCGGCATGGGCGTGTTCAAAAAGAAACTGCGCTTCGAGTTCTCGCCGTACGCGGTCAGGGCGGGGAAGGCCGAAGGCCCGATCACCGGCAGCGTCGAAAAGACGCTCGACTACGGCACCGAGCGGTTCGCAGTGGTCAAAGTCGGCGACGCTTCCGTCACCGCCAAAACCGACGCCGAACTTTCCGGCGACGTTCGTCTCGGCATCGATCTCAATTCGCTGGTCGTCATCGACGACAAGATCGACATGATCATCGCGTAACCGGCATGAGGCGGCTTCGTACGCGTCATAAAATCTGCGAGCCATATGCACCATATCATATATAAAACCCGTCACCCTGTTTTCATGGGTGACGGGTTTTAACTGTTATGTTGGGTTCTTTTTGATTTCAATATGCCCCGTTCTTGATGCAGCAGTCAACGAAATAATCCGTGGTTTCGGGCGTGATATCCAGCGCCTGCATATCGGGATAGATCTCATACAGCAAACCGCCGTTGAAACAGCCCAGCTTTTCTTTCAGCGCAAGGACTTCTTTTAATATTTTTTCTTTGTCACCGGTCGGAAGCGTGCGCTGCAAATCCGCGGTCGTGGAAAAGCAAATCCTCCCGCCCGCGTTCTTTGAAAGCCAGTCGACGTCGTACACCGTCGGCTGGTGCAGCTCGATGACGTCAATGCCGCATTCGATCAGATCGTTGATGATCGCGTTGTTCTTGCCGCAGGAATGCATATAAGTAACCAGCCCGTGGGCTTTGGCCGTTTGAAACATCTTTGCGTACCAGGGCTTAAAGACCTCGCGCCACACTTCCGGCGAGACCATCAGACGATCCTGCAGGCCCCAGTCGTCGCCGCCCCAGACGGCGTCAACGCCGCATTCGGCGTATGCTTTGATCATTTCGCACTGGAAATCCACGATCTTGTCGCCGAGAGACAGAATCGCCTCACGCTCGTTATAAAGATAGTCAAAAAGATTCTCCATGCCGACCAGATAATGCATCCGCTCGAAAAAATAACTCGCCATTGCGCCGAAGACAAACAGATCCTGTTTCTTCAGCTCATCGACGCGCTCTTTGAGGCCTTCAAACCGCAACTCAATCGCAAGCGGCGGGGCTTTAAAATCACGGATGGCCTGAAGGGACTTTAACGGGTGGTCCAGGACCTGCCCGATGGTCTTGTCGCCCTCAAGCTTGCTGAACCGATAAAGCCATTCGTTGGGCTCAACGGCTTTGTAATTGACGCACATGCAGTCGCCCATGCTCTTATACGGCTCGCCGCAGTACCCCGTGTTCAGCGGCACCCACTCGGGACCTTTGAATTGGATTGCCCGGTAGAAATTTTCCCGTCTCGTCATCTTTTGTTTCCTCCCGGAAAATGATATGGATCATAAAAGGCAAATATGGAATACGTTCATTATACAAAAAATTTTTCCCGTTGTAAATCAGGATTTTATATTTAAAAAAAACGCCTTGCGGCGTTCCGGTATTTTAGGGTATATCGATTGACTTCTGACATCCGGGCGCGACTCCGAGGCACACACCCAAACTCATGCCATATTGCCGTTTGTCTCTTCTCCCTGATATATATATACTATTCATTGTTATTCTCTTTTGCGGTATTGATGGAGGAGATGAGCATAACCCTGATAGTTGCACACGTTGAATCCAACTGTTTAAACTCCGGTTCATCGATATACCCGGTTTTATGTAATAATTCGAGCCAGTATCCGGTCTCGTTTGCTTCTTTCAGTGCGATTTGCAATTTTGCGATAAAATCGGATTTGCTGTGAGCATACTGTGCTTCCCGGATATTCGCTCCGATTGATGTACCGATTCTGCCGAGTTGAGTTGAGATTATGGTTTCATGGTTTTCTTTCAACCGTTTGATCAGGTTGATGATGATAACGGCAAAAGATATCGATTGCTCGGAGAGCATATCATTACGCACATTCTCACTCCCTTCCATGGCTATATTTTACAGCAGAGAAGGGGATTCGTCAAGAATGAAGTGTCGGCTGCGGCCGACGTGAAGTATCTCGCTTGCGGCGAGAAATGAAGTGTTTCGCAAATTGCGATTTGCGAAACATGAAGCGAAGTGTTCCTGCTCTTATGTGTCCGCAGACACACTTCATTGCCGAAGGCAACTTCATGCCCGAAGGACTCTTCATGTTCCAACGGAACACTTCATTAAAAAAACACGCTTTACGCGTGTTTTTTTGGAGGCACCACCGAGAGATCGACAAGTTCGATTCTCGTAGAGGTTAAAAAATCAAAAAACGCCCAATGGGCGTCTTTTGATTTTTTTGGAGGCACCACCGAGAATCGAACTCGGGAATAGAGGTTTTGCAGACCTCTGCCTTGCCGCTTGGCTATGGTGCCGGAGATGAATGCGAGGGTGTATTTGTCGATACACCCTCGTTTTTTGGAGCGGATGACGAGGCTCGAACTCGCTACCTCAACCTTGGCAAGGTTGCGCTCTACCGGATGAGCTACATCCGCACATTTGCGTCAGACGGAGACGCTTGGGGCAAATCTGCGCCGGCAGAAGAATTGCGGTGCAGGGAAGGTGTTGGGACAGCGCGGGGTAAGTGGTGCCTCCGGTCGGAATTGAACCAACGACACGGGGATTTTCAGTCCCCTGCTCTACCAACTGAGCTACAGAGGCAAGTGGCGACTCGGAAGGGGGTCGAACCCTCGACCTCTAGCGTGACAGGCTAGCGTTCTAACCAACTGAACTACCGAGCCATTTGGTGGGAACAACAGGGCTCGAACCTGTGACCCCCTGCTTGTAAGGCAGATGCTCTCCCAGCTGAGCTATGCTCCCCCACGCGTCCCGGAGAACCTCTCTGCCAGCCGGCGACGGATAACATAATAACACAATCCGTCTTGCCTTGTCAATACCAAAAACCAATTTTTTTGATTTTTTCCGGGTTTAAAATAATCCGCTGATGAGGCCGTTCCCATCGATGTCAATGGCGTTTGCCGCGGGCGTTTTGGGCAATCCCGGCATCGTCATGATATCGCCGGTGAGCGCGACGACAAAGCCCGCGCCGGCGCAGAGGCGAAGGTCGCGGACGGTCAGTTTGAAGTTTTTCGGCCTGCCGAGTTTCTTGGGGTCGTCGCTCAGAGAGTATTGGGTTTTGGCGACGCAGACGGGTGAGGCGCCGAAGCCGAGAGCACGGATTTCTTCGAGCCGCCTGAACGCCGAATCCTCGTAGGTCACTTCGTCCGCGCCGTAAATTTCCCGGGCAATGCGCCCGATCTTTTCGGTGACCGTCATCTCGTCGGCGCAGAGCGGTTTGAAGTCTCCGCCCCGATCGGCAGCCGCAGCAACCTTTTCGGCAAGCAGCGCAGCGCCTTTTCCGCCCTCGAAAAAACCGTCGCTGACCGCGCAGTCGGCTCCGTTTTGTTCCGCGATCCGGACAACGGCGGCGATCTCGGCAGGCGTGTCGGTCGGGAAGCGATTGACCGCGACCACGACCGGGAGGCCGTATTTTTTGAGATTCGCGATGTGTGCCGCAAGGTTTACGCCGCCTTGTTCCGTCGCTTCAACGTTTTCGATGCAGAGTTCGGCTTTGGCAATGCCCGCGTTATGCTTGAGCGCGCGCACCGTGGCGACCAGAACGGCCGCGGACGGCGTCAGACCGGCGGCGCGGCATTTGATGTCAAAGAATTTCTGAGCGCCCAGATCGGCTCCGAAGCCGGCCTCGGTGATGCAGTAGTCGGCCAGTTTGAGCCCGAGTTTGGTGGCGCGCGCCGAGTTGCAGCCGTGGGCGATGTTGGCGAACGGGCCGCCGTGCATCAGGCAGGGCGTGCCCTCGAGGGTCTGGACGAGATTCGGGTTGACCGCGTCTTTGAGCAGCGCGGCCATTGCGCCCTGCGCGTTCAGCTGGCGGCAGAACACGGCGTTTGAGTCGAGGTCGTAGCCGACCAAAATATCCCCGAGCCGTTTTTTGAGATCGTCGATATCGGCGCAGAGACAGAGCACCGCCATCACTTCGGAGGCGGCGGTGATGTTGAAGCCGTCGGAGCGCATAAAGCCGTTGGCTTTGCCGCCGATGCCGACGATGATCTCGCGCAGCGCGCGGTCGTTCATGTCCATGCAGCGGCGGAAGGAAATACGCCTTGAATCAAGCCGCAAAGCGTTCCCGTGGTTGATGTGGTTGTCGATCAGCGCGCACAGCAGGTTGTTCGCCGCCGTGACCGCGTGGATATCGCCTGTAAAATGGAGGTTGATGTCCTCCATCGGAATCACCTGTGAATACCCGCCGCCGGCGGCACCGCCCTTGATGCCGAATACCGGCCCGAGTGACGGTTCACGCAGCGCAATGACGGCGTTCTTTCCGATGTGTTTCATCGCCTGTCCAAGCGCGACGGTGGTCGTGGTCTTGCCCTCTCCCGCCGGCGTGGGGTTGATCGCGGTGACCAGAATCAATTTACCGTCGGGACGGTCCGCCGTTCGCGAAAAAGCCGATTGTGTGATTTTCGCTTTATAATTTCCGTAACACTCAAGCTCATCGGAGAGGATACCGAGCTGCTCGGCGATTTTTGCAATCGGCAGCGGTTTGGCCGCCTGGGCGATTTCGATGTCGGAGAGCATTTGTGTACCTCAAATCTTCGTAAATTTGTAATCGACCGCGAAAGTGGTCTCAACCGCGCTGCGGCGGGCCATGATCCCGTAACGGAAGTGATTTCCGGTCTGGGCATATCCCCTGAACACATAAAACTTGGTGCCTTTTTCGCCTTTGAGCGTGATGTCGACCCGTTTGTCGGGCAGCCGATAGGCAAATTTGATATCGCCGTCGCTCTCATAACATTTGACTTCCTGAAGTGTATCATAGAGCTTCTCGGTGAACGGCGGCACTTCCTTCGCTTCAAAATCGAATTCCGGTTCGCCGATGCAGTGGAAGAGATAATCATAGGTATGCGTATTGCCGGTTTTGTCGGCGCAGGTGAAGCTGTCGTGCAGCGTATTGTTCTCGAGTTTTAAATCGCGGATATAATCGACGCCCGGGAAAGCGTCTTCGCTGAGTGCTTTGATGCGCGCTTTTTCCTTGTCGTATTCGAGCAGTTTGCCTTTGCCCTTTTTCGGGATATTGACCATATCGGTCGCGACGGTGCAGTGGGAAAGCGTCCCCTGCTGCCAGTTAAACAGGAAGGAACCGTAGCCGTTGGTCGAGAGGTCATAGCTGACCGATTCGCCGAACGCCGAGATCTCGATGTTCATGATGTCAAAATGCGAGTGCGAGGCGATGATCAGGCCGTATTTAAAGAAGACCTCCAGTTCCCGATCCCGCAGCATCGCGAAGTTCGTATCTTCCCAGAGCCGGGTCTCGGGTTTTTCGCGGGGGTATTTGTCGTAGTCCGCCGGGTCGATTCCGAATAACAGCCGCGAAAGATCGCCGCCGCGCGCCGGATTCGCGGCGCCGTTGTGGTCGAGCAGCGGGGAACGGTTGTCATACATCATCGTCGCGGCCCATTTGATCATCGGATGATTGAAACTGGCCGCTGCGGTGTCATACTGCCCGCCGAAGCAGGCCAGCGAGATGAACGGCCAGCCGTCGTTGGGGTTTGGGAGCATGCAGTTTGAAAAAGCCATCTGCGCGGGCATGACGTACATCTTTTCAATGATGCCGGCGAGCTTGTCGATGCAGTCGGCTTTGTAGCCCGACGCTTTTGCGAAATAGATCAGTTCGGTCATCGGGGCGATGCAGTAAAAATGATAATGCACCGAGCCTTCGTACCAGAAATAGTCCTTCGTAATGCCCAAAGCGACCTGGTTGATGAGTCCGAATTCGCTCTCAAAGGCGTATTCGATCAGATCGGGCTGCTTGTAAAAAATGCCGACGGCCGCGATGGCGCAGAGATCCCAGACGGGAATGTTGTTGATGTAATAACAAAACGGTTTGAGAAAACGCCCCTGCGGAATGAAGAATTTTTCGCCGAGTTCGGTCACAAAGCCCTCGTCGAGCGAATCTGAAAGAATCATCATCGCGGTCAGAAGGGAGATCACGTCGCCGTCGTCGGTGAGGTGCTGCCCCGAGATGCGCCCGAGATACATCGGATGCACGACCCAGACCCGCAATTTTTGATAATTCTCGAGATAAAAATTCAAAACGGTCCTGACGTATTCGAGATATTTGGAATCGCCGGTCAGTTTGTATAAAATCGCGGCCTTTTTGGCGTTCCCGTTGACGCTGTTGCGGTAAGTGCCGTTCCAGGCGTCGTTTGCGCGCCAGCCCATATTGATGTGCCCGCAGGCGGGGCAGGGCTGTCCCATCGGGACGTCCTTATCGAATTTCAAACCGGTTCCGCACTTTTCGCAGACGTAATTATGTCCCCAGCCGCAGCGGCGGTTTACGTCGTCGAAATAGGTCGCGATGAACGCGTCAACACCGGCCTTCATTTTATCATAGAGCTTTTCCGCCCAGTCGTATTGCTCAATTTTCAGTTTCAGCGCCGAGAAATCGTCGATGTATGCCATGGTATCGCCTCCGATGGAAAAAATCAGAATTGTGTTTATTTTATCATGATAAACCCCAAAAATCAACCGCAATTGACATAATAAAACGATTTCAAGCGTTTTCACTCACTTGAAATGGAGCAAACGCGGCGCTATAATGAATTGTATCCTTTTTCAGGGAGACTGACATGAACGAATACAGAGCAAATCGGCCGCCGAAAGAACAAATGATGTCCAAAGTTCAGATCGTTTTGATCGTCATTTTCATGATGGTCCTGATGGTCTGCGGGGGCATTCTGTTTTTGGACTGGTACGACGGGTATAAAAGCGAGAAAGAAAAAGAACAGCTTGCCTCTCAGATGCAGAGCGCGGCCCAGCAGATCACCGCGCCGATGGGCGAAAATGATATTCTGCCGGCTTTTCGGTCATTTTATCAGAAAAACAAAGACACGGCCGGCTGGATCAAAATCGACGGGACGCCGATCGATTACGTCGTGGTGCAGACCGATAACAACGACGATTATCTGCGCTCCGCCTACGACGGCACTTATAACCGCAACGGCACGATTTTCCTCGATTATCAGAGCAAATTCAATCCGAAGGGCAAAAACATCGTCATCTACGGCCACAATATGAAGACACAGGCGATGTTTTCCACCCTCGGAAAATACGAGACGGTCAAATATTATCAGGAACACCCCGTCGTGGAGTTCAATACGCTCTACGAATATTCGAAATATAAAATTTTCGCGGTGGTTTTGATGGATGCCTCGCCGGACGGCTCGGGTTCCGGCGACGAATTCCAGCTCTACTCTCAATTTTCAAGCGACGACAGTTTTATGAAATATATCGACAAGGTTCGCGCCCACAGCCTGCTTGACATCGACGTCAGCGTGAAAAAGAGCGATAAGATCATCTCGCTTGTCACCTGCGCCTACGACATCGAGGACGGCAGATACGCCATCTTTGCCCGCGAGATCCGTAAAGACGAAAGCGCCGACGTCGACACCTCGACGGCTAAACTCAACGAAGACGTCATCATGCCGGGGAAATTCACAAACTGAGAATGCGTCTGACAGGCATTGGAGCTGACATAATGCGAACGAAAGAAGAATATTACGATCTGGTTCTTCAAAACCGCAAATTGGCCGCCGATCCCAAGGTTACGAAATGCCCCTGCCCGAATTCGCTCTGCGAATGGCACGGGCGGTGCAGAGAATGCGTGGCGCTTCACCGTTACCATAACGACCATGTGCCTTTTTGCCTTCAACCGATCATCCGGAACAAGATCAAAGAACTTGCCGCAACGGCTGAAATGGAGATTGTCCCGAAAGAAGCGACCCCGATTGAATACAGAGAATACGTAAAAGTTCGGGACGAAGCTGCAAAAGCGGAGGGAAAATGACCGATTTAATTGCTCTGAGAAGATAAACCGTTCGGAAAACTTTTCGAAGGGACTGTTTGAATGAAGAAGGTTACCGCGTTATTGACCGTGTTAATTTTACTTTTTTCTGCCTGCTCAAACAGTGGTATATCAACTTCATCAGAAAACCCATCGGAGGAACCCGTAGGTGTCATACATTTTGGACATTTTGACCTCTTATATAACGGGGGCTACTGGGATGGTTTTATAAATAACGTTAACAAAGGAAAAACCGCAATTGTCGCAATGGAGTATATTTGTGATCCGGAAGACCCGAGAGATTATCAAGGCAGATATTTTACGGATCGAGGAAATGAGTATCCTGAAAAATTTCATAAGACCATATTTTTTGACGGTGAAAAATATATCGTTGCAGGTATCGAAGAAGATTTTTATGTCTCAAGAAAATATGAATATATGCTACGCTTTGAGGGGGAGTCCCGCAGAAAAATCACCGGGTATTCCAGTTACATTTTTTATGTATTGCTAAATGACAACACTTTGACCTGGGACGAAATTTATAACGCGGATGTTAAAAACCCGGTTGATTATTTTATCGCATATTCCGATATCAGATACGGTTCATTGAAAGTGTACGAGGAGGATGTTGGAACTTTCAGTTATCAAGGGGATGTTTTGAGACCAAGCGACGGTGGACTTGGAATCAGAACCGACGGATTTGATAATATCGAAATTTCACCGGTTGAAACAATAGAGGATGTAATAAAGCTGGCAAAAAAAGAAATTTCGTTTAATGATAGGGATTTTGATTCGATTAATTTGGCTTATGACGAAGAGACAGACATATATCGGGTTACTTTTTCAAAGGAAAGACGGTTAGGTGGTTGGATCTCGGTATATGTCAATAGACAAGGTCAGACGATTAGGATTGTCGGCGGAGAATGAAAAATTTCCTATAATAAATGATAAAGGGTCCGGAGAAAACCTCCGAGCCCTTGAAATTTTGTTTTTTCAATAGGGGCGCGCATTGTCCCCGCCGAGCGGCTTACGCGCCCCGAGATTTATCGGACGGCCGATGGCCGCCCCTACAATTTTGAAAGCCCCTCCGGCGTCAATTCATACACCGTGTCGCAGACCCCGGCGAGGTATTTGCGGTCATGGGTCACGCTGATGATTGTGCCGTCGTACTGCCGAAGCACCTGCCGGACGACCGGATTGGAGAGCGGGCTGAAGTTGCGGGTCGGCTCGTCGAGAATCAGCACATTGCTGCCGTCAAGCGTCATTTTTAAAAATAACAATTTGGCCTTCTGACCGCCCGAGAGCTCTCCGATGGTGCCGAGCATCTCCTCGTGAGTGAACCGCATGCTGCCCATTTGGATACGGGCGCGGGTGATGTCCTCCTTTTTGCCGGACGGCGCGAGGAAATCGAGCGGGCACTGGGACAGGTCGAGCGAATCCTCGTAATCCTGCGGCATATAGGCGGCTTTGAGGTCTTTTCGCTGCAGCAGTTCGTCCGCGATCAGCCGAAGCAGCGTGGTCTTGCCCGCGCCGTTGTCGCCGACGATGCCGACATGCTCTCCGCCGTACACATTCAATTCGATATTTTTTGAAAGAACCCTTTCATCGATTTTGAGTTCCGGCAGCGCCATCCGCAAAATCTCTTTTTGACGGGGCAGGGCGGTGCGCTCCGCGAACTTCATCAAAATGGCCTCTTCGACGATCGGAATCTCCTCGAAGTCCTCTTTTTCCCGCTCAAACCGGCGCTCCAGCGACTTGACCGCTTTCATTTTCTTTTTTAAGAGGCGGGCGCCTCCGGGGTCCTGACGGGAAATGTTCTCCTGGTCGCGCTCCACCTTGTCGTGGATTTTCTTCCAGCGCTCCTGCTGGGCCGCGAAGTCCTCGCGCTGCTTGCGAGCTACTTGTTCCTGATGGGTCAGGCCGCGAATGCGCTCGTCGATATACCGCGCATACGGCATCCGCGCGATCGTATGGCGGGCGCTGCGCTTATGCAAAACCTGTTCAAGATGAATGATCACATTGGCGGTATGCTCGATCAGCGTCTCGTCGTGGGAGACAAACAGCACCGGAAGCCCGCAGCGGTTGATAAAGGTCTCAAGCCATTCAAGCGTCCTGATGTCGATGTCGTTGGTCGGCTCGTCGAGTAACAGCACATCCGGTTTTGAGGCCAATATCCGTGCCAATTGCAATTTGACTTTTTCGCCGCCCGAGAGCGTTCCCATCAACTGATCGGACTCGAACATCGCCGGGTTCAACCCGAGTTGTTCGGCGATTTCGGCGCGTTCGTCGGGCAAAAGCATCTCAAACAAAAGCTCGGAAGCGACGTAATCTTTTACGCAGAGCCGTTTTTCGGCCTCGGAGAGCTCCTGCTTGAGATAGCCGTATTTCAAGCCGTCACGCAGGACTTTTCCGCTGTATTCCACGTAATGCTCAACCAAAGCCGGGTTGACGATCAGCTTTAACAGGGTGCTCTTTCCGTTGCCCTCTTCGCCGATGATGACGGCCTTGTCGCCCGGGTTGAGCGCAAAAGTGAAATTGATTAAGATTTTTTTATCGTTTTTGGAAAGCGATATCGTTAAATTCATGATTTGAAGCATATTCATTCCTCCTCAGCGCTGTCGGAAAAGAACTTGAAATAAAATTCCAAGCAAACAAAAAGACCGTCTTTTCCGACAGCATAACAAAACAACCTCGAATTCGATCGGAATTCGGTCAAGTCCTGTGATGTGTCGTTAAAGCGGTCAGTTGTACATCTTTTCACTCCTTCAAGGAAAACTGTGCCAAGTGTAGCACGGAAAGCGGTTTTTGTCAATGAAATATGTTGCATTGCGCCCGGAAATATGGCATAATGGGGGTTGACAAGCGGTCTGAAACTGTGATACAATAACAATCACCTCAGAGAGGGCTTATTTTTTGTCTGCACTTTTTTTAAGAGGACGGCAAAAAACCCTTGAGGGAGGCAAAACTAAGGCGGGAAGACCGCTGTAACGGAGGTGCCGTCATGAGGGTCAAAATCACGCTCGCCTGCACCGAGTGCAAGCAGCGCAACTATGACACAATGAAGAACAAGAAAAACGATCCCGATCGGTTGGAGATGAACAAGTACTGCAGATTCTGCCGTAAACACACGCTCCACCGCGAGACGAAGTAACGGGGGAGGAACAAAATGGCTAACGATGCCGCTGCCCCGAAAAAGGGTTTTGCGAAGCTCGGACAATTCCTGAAGGAAGTCCGGCTTGAGATGAAGAAGATCACCTGGCCGACGCATAAAGAATCGTTTAAGAAATTTATGCTGGTCATCGTCACCGTCGTCGTCTGCGCCGCAGTACTCTATGGATTCGACCGCCTGCTGCTGTTGCTTGCGGGTGTGATCGCAGGAAGCTGAGAGGAATTATGCCGGAAGCCGCAAAATGGTATGTCGTGCACACCTATTCAGGGTATGAAAGCAAGGTCTGCACCAATCTTGAGAAAATGGTGGAAAACCGCCATATGCAGGATCTGATCCTCGAGACCAAGATTCCGCTCCAAACCGTGACCGAGATCAAGGACAACAAGACCCGCGAGGTCGAACAGAAGTTGTTCCCCGGTTATGTGCTCGTTAAAATGGTGATGACCGATGAATCGTGGTATGTCGTCAGAAACACCAGAGGCGTGACCGGTTTTGTCGGCGCAGCTTCCAAACCCGAACCGCTTTCCGAAGCGGAGATCAACGCTCTCGGCGTTGAACAGCGCAGTGTCAAAGTCGACTACGAAGTCGGCGATTCCGTGGAAATCACAGGCGGTCCGTTCTCCGGCATGACCGGCGTCGTCGACATGATCGACACCGCCGAAGGCCGCGTGCGCGTAATCGTATTTGTGATGAACCGGGAGACCCCGGTCGATCTCGCGATGGATCAGATCGCACCGGTATAAAACACGGCGCATCAAAAAAATGAGACCCCGACGCCGGTATCAGTTTACGGCGTCAAAGTGGGAGAGCGTTCAAAGAGCGCTCGCCAATAACCACAAAATTGGAGGAAAGAAAAATGGCTCAAAAGGTCATTGGCTATGTCAAGCTTCAGATTCCGGCCGGTAAAGCCACACCGGCACCGCCTGTCGGACCGGCGCTCGGTCAGGCCGGCGTCAACATCATGCAGTTCACCAAAGAGTTTAACGAGAGAACAAAGGCTGACATGGGACTCATCATCCCGGTCGTCATCACGGTCTATGCGGACCACTCTTTCTCGTTCATCACCAAAACGCCGCCCGCGGCAGTCCTGATCAAAAAGGCCTGCGGCATCGAGAGCGGTTCGGGTGTTCCCAACAAGACCAAGGTCGCCAAGATCACCTCTGCTCAGGTTCGCCAGATCGCGGAGTCCAAGATGGTCGACCTCAACGCCTCCTGTGTCGAGACCGCGATGAAAATGGTCGCCGGTACCGCGCGCAGCATGGGCGTCGAAGTGATCGACTGACGGGAGGAACAGAGATATGTTACACGGAAAGAGATATGACGACAGCGCAAAGCTGTACGATAAGACCAAGCAATACGAAGTCGACGAAGCGCTTGAACTCTGCACCAAAACCGCAAAAGCCAAGTTCGACGAGACCATCGAAGTCCACGTCCGTCTGGGCGTCGACTCCCGCCATGCCGACCAGCAGGTCCGCGGCGCGGTCGTTCTCCCGAACGGAACCGGCAAAACGGTCCGCGTTCTGGCCATCTGCAAAGGCGACGCGGTAAAAGCGGCCACGGCAGCCGGAGCGGATTTTGTCGGCGCGGAAGAATACGTCGAAAAGATCCAGAAAGAAAACTGGATGGATTTCGACGTGCTGATCACAACCCCCGAAATGATGGGTCTGATCGGGCGTCTCGGTAAAGTGTTAGGCCCGCGCGGCCTGATGCCGAACCCGAAGGCAGGCACTGTCACCCCGGATATCGGCAGAGCCATCAACGAAGCCAAAGCCGGTAAGATCGAATACCGTCTCGACAAGACCAACATCATCCACTGCCCGATCGGCAAGGCGAGTTTCGGCAGAGAGAAATTGGCTGAGAACTTCAACACGCTGCTCGGCGCGATCATCAAGGCCAAACCGGCGGCGGCCAAGGGACAGTATATCCGTTCCTGCACCGTGGTCTCCACAATGGGTCCGGCGGTCAAGATCATGACCAGCAAACTGGTATAAAACTAAAACAGATTTCGTTTGTTTCAGCAGATAAAAAAGCGCCGGAAGCGGCGCTTTTTTTGATATTGATGAAAATCAAGCAATCGGGGGAGGCGTTTGGCGCCTCCCCCGATTGTCGCTTTATTGTTTGTTCTCTCCGACAGTGACAGTTATTTTGAGATTCTCCCCGGTCCCCGAATAATTGCCCTGGCGATAGATTTCAAAGACGACCTTGTCGCCGATTTTTTTACCCTGGATGATGCTCGTCACCTGACTTGCCTCGGTGATTTTTACTCCGTCGATTTTCTGAATCAAATCGATCGCGCGCAGTCCGGCGCTTTCCGCGGGGCTGCCCGAATCAACCGATTGGACATAGACGCCCATATACTCGACATTATTCATCCGGGCAGACAGATAGCTGTTGATGTCAACCGAAGTAAGGCCGATATAGGGTCTGCCCGTGACGTAGCCGTTTTCTTTGAGTTCTTTGATGACCGGAGCGACCGCGTTGATGGGAAGCACAAAGCCGAGGCCCTCCACGCCGGTTTCGGAGGTTTTGGCGATGACTATGCCGATCAGCTCCCCGTTGGAGTCAAACATGCCGCCGCCGGAGTTTCCCGGATTGACCGCCGCGTCGGTCTGGAGAACCGTGAAAGTGGTTCCGTCAAGGTCGATTTCGCGCTCGAGCGCGCTGATGATCCCGGTGGTGACGGTGCCTTGCAGTTCGCCCAGCGGGTTGCCGATGACGATCGTATAATCACCGACGCGCAGAGTTGAGGAATCGCCGATTCTGGCAGCGGTGAGGCCGGTGGCGTCGATTTTCAGCAGTGCGACGTCGTCGCTTGTGCTCTTACCGACCAAAGATGCTGTGAAGGAGCGCCCGTCTTTCAAAAAGACGGTGATCTTATTGCCGCCGCTGACGACATGGTTATTGGTCACGATGTAGCCGTCGGATGTGAGGATGACGCCGGAGCCGCTGCCTTCAGTGGGGTAGGAGCGGTTAAAATAGTCGTAGGCGACGCCGGTGACATTGATGGCGACGACGCTGCCGGCGATTTTATCGACGGTGTCGGCGATTCCGGCACGGCTTGCGGTATCGGTGACGGCCGCCGCGGAGGCCTTGACCGGGGTGTCGGTCGATTCCTCGCTGACCGCAGACGGTAATGAAAAAATGTCTGAGGAAATCACGGAACTTGTCTGCGACGAAATGGGCAGCAGCCGCCCCGAGAGCGAACAACCGGTCACCGCAAACAGCAATGCGAGCAGCAGCGCTGCGGCCGAAACAACTTTCTTCAGGTTTTTTGACATAACGATCTCCTTCTCATAATGAAACGGGCAAAGAATCGATTCGGAACAAAACGATCGGGCCGTGTTAATGAAATGAAACAAATTTTGCGGATGCTGTATCTGTCTCGATCCTGCGTTCTTATTTTAAAAAAGCATTGTGATTGTATGATGATGAAATATTTAGAAATTCGCTAAGTGTTTAAACCTTATCTTTAATGGCTGCCGGCCTTTTTCAGAAAGTCAGGGAGCCGCTCAAATTCGAGTTTTATGACCGGAACCGTGTCATAGAGCCTTTCGACGGGAATATTTAAAATTCGGGTATTCTCCAAGTCGCGGTAATAGGGGAGCGCACCTAAACTTCGGACAGCGCCGAGCGTCTCGCCGGTATTTAACAGCGTGACTTTTTTCGGAACCGTCTCGAAGGGCTCCGCAATGACGGATTCGGCGCAAATGTCGTTTAAGAAGCAGAGATAAACGTTGTTATTCTTGGTTGTCATCATCACCGACGGCATTTTTAAAATACCGTTTGCGGGGGTTATGCCGTAAAATGCTTCTTTTACTTTGGAAAACCATGCGCCGATGCGGTTGAGAATCGCCGTATCTTTTTCACACAGCGTCCCGTCGGGCATCGGACCGACATTCAAAAGATAGTTTCCGCCCATGCATAGATGTTTGGTAATGCTCTGCATCAGATATTTCGTGCTGTAGCGTTTCTCTTCAATCCGATAACCCCAGCTCTCGGTGCCGACCGCCTGGCAGGCCTCGGTAGGGGTTTGAAACTCGGTAAGCGCATTTATTTTATCGAGCGACCAGTCGCGTTCGGGGGTGCTGTAGTCGCCTTTTGAAAATCCGCGGTCGTTGATGACAGCGCCGGGCTGCAGGCGGCGGATGATGTCATGGACCGATTCATCGATAATTTCATGCATGTTGGCGTCCCAGAAAAAGCAGCAGAGGTCGCCGTAGTTGGTGCAGAGCTCCGTGATTTGGTTTTTGACGTATTGTATGTATTCGGGCATGTCGGGCTCGTCGCCGGGCTGGGGAGCGGGGTATTCATAGGCCTTTCCGCTGTTGGGGTAATTTTTATGATTCATATCGGAGACCGAATAGTAAATCCCGAATAAAACGCCGCGCTTTCGGCAGGCGTCGGAGAGCATTTTGACGATGTCTTTTTGATACGGCGTGTTCCGGATGCAGAAGTCGGTATATTTCGAATCCCACATACAGAAACCGTCGATATGCTTGGACGTCAGAACGATATATTCGATGCCGGCGTTGACGGCGAAATCCACCCAGGCGTCCGGGTCGAATTTCACCGGATTGAACTCATCTTTGACTTTGGCATAGACGTCCCGCGGGATGTTTCTTCGAAAAACTTCCTGTTCCTGATAGCCGTGCACCGAATAGATGCCCCAGTGTAAAAACATCCCGTAGTGTTTTTCGAAAAACCAATCGCGCCGATCGCCGAATTTTTGCATATATGTAACCTCCGAACGGTTATTACCGTCATCATAGCACGCTTTTTTAAAATTTGCAATAAAAAACGGACGAATACTCGTCCGTGATCTTTGAAAGCAATGACTAATTTTGATACCCTAATTTGTGCACAATAATCCCCTATCTTTCGTTAAAAGGTATGGGGAATAAATAAGTAATACACACGGTCCGATCCTTTGACATCGATCTCCTCAAGCGTTCACAACCCGCCCGTCTGAAAGGCGGATGACACGGTCGCAGAGATTGCCGACTTTTTCATCGTGGGTCACGATCACGATGGTCTTGCCGAGTTCGGTGTTGATCTTGCGAAATAACGCCATGATGTTGTCCTCGGTGGCCTCGTCGACCGATCCGGTCGGTTCATCGGCGAGCAGCACTTCCGCTTTTTTAACCAGTGCCCGCGCGATCGACACTCGCTGCTGCTGACCGCCCGAGAGCTGTCCGGGATAATTCCTGGCTTTGTCGGAGATCTCGAGCATTTCAAGTACCTTCATGACCCGCTTTTGGATTTTCTTGCGGCTTAACCCTTTGTACTTTAACGGCAGCGCGACATTGTAAAACACCGTCTGATCCTCGATCAGCGCAAAGTTTTGCACGATCAACCCGATGTTATCCTTGCGAAACCGTGAAAGGGCATTGGGGTTTTTGAGATTGACCGGCTTATCCTGAAACCGGTAATCGCCCTTGTCAACCTTGTTCAGCCCCGCCATGACATAGAGCAGCGTCGATTTACCCGAACCGGACTTGCCCATCACGGCGCACATCTCGCCCTCTTTGATATCGAGCGTCGCGCCGTTCAGGGCCCTGACGAGCCCATCGCCTTTTCCGTAATACTTGTGGACGTCTTTTAATTCAATGATGTTTTCCATGTATTCTCCTCCTGAAAACTATTCTCTTCTCAGCGCGTCGCCCGGTTCGACCCGCATGGTCTGCACGAACGGCACGATTGCAATCAAAATGTTGAAGACCAGCGCACCCAAATACGCCACCAGCATCTCCGGCGAAAAGAACGATTTCAAATTCAGATATCCGACCTTTGCGATGATAAAATATACTCCGTAACTGATTAAAAACCCCAAGTGGAATAAAATCATCAGTCGTCCGAACATCCGCCACAGCGTAAACGAGGTCGAAAACCCGAGCATTCGCTGAACGGCAACCCGCTTTCTGCGCCGTTCGGCCCAAAACATCGTCAGCGGCACTGTCGACAATACTACGCAGAAGCAGGCGAAGATCAGCATGATCAAATTTAACAGTTCCATGTTGAAAAAGCCCGACACCGTGAACACCGAATCAGGTACTTCCAGCTCGACGACACTCACGCCTTGCGCTGTCAGAATCGCGCTGAACTTTTCTTTGAGTTCTTCTTTGCGGCTTTGGTCATTTTTCCCGTCCCCGACAAAATCGATGATAAACGGCTCCGACTGGCTGATATAGGCCCCGTAACCGTCCATATTGTAAAGTACCGTTTTATTGATATCGCTCACCACCGGATAGCCCACCGCCCCGACGACTTCCCACTTCCGGTCGGTGCCCAAACTGAAATAATCCACACCGTCTTGGCGGGTGATATTTAAAAGTAGGCTTTTTCCCACCACGCATTTGTAATATCCCTTTCCAAAATCCGACTCCTCAAAATACCGCCCGTAAGTCACCCGCAGCGACGTCGGCAGCTGTCCGCCGAAAGCGACAGAATACCAGGGGATTGAACCGCTTATCAACCGTTGATAAACCACCACATCCCCCTCGGTTCGGATAAAGTCCATCACCTGTTTTGTAATATCGACTTTCTGTGTGAAATTCAGATTTTCATCAACTCCCCGCATGGCAAGCACAAAAACGTTGGGGCTGAACAGTCCCTTCTCCGCCTTGTTCATCTCGTATTTCTCAACCGCGTAACTGCCGAAAAAGATGGTGCCTACGCCGATCGCCGCGAAGATGACCACCAGTGCGAACTCCTCGATTTTTATCCGCAGCTTCGCGTGCTTTTTACGGGGCTTCTTACTTGCTTTCTCTTTTTCCCGTAAAGGGTGTTTCCATGCTGTGTTTTCAACCATAATCCTATTCCTTCCCGCGCAGCAGCGTATCATATTCCACGACTGAAATCTTGATCAGCGGGAAAGCAAGCGCAATCAGTGAGACAACCAAGCTCACCCCGATGGCGCATGCGGCGGCAAACAGGCTGATTTTCGAGACCTGAACCCCGAAAATGCCCATCTCGTTATAGGTAAACACCCCGCCGCCGAAAAACAACGCGCATAAAAACGCCCCGACATTCGAAATGAACATGATGACCAGCACTTCAAAAATCATAAACCACTTGATGTGTGCCACCGTCCCGCCCGAGATCAAATGAATGGCATAGGTCTTGAAGGAGGCCATCAGCTTGTTTGCCAAGTTCAGCGATAAGCACAGTGTCGAACTGGCAAGTATTAATATTGAAGCCAACAGCAATAAATCGAAATAATCGTCGGCGCTCTGTTTAAAGCTGTCGCTGATCATCATCACACGGCGTTTGGATGAAGATAACATCGAAAACCCATTTTGTTTGATATACTGATCAATCGGATAAGATACATCCTTTGTGAAAATAACTCCCTCGCACATATGTTCCAATTGCATAATATACGTTGTCTTTCCGTATTTTTCATAATATGATAAATTCGAATAAGCCGGATTGTTTTTGTCCGCGCCGGGCGGTGTCGCCATTTTTATATAGTCAAGATAGGGAATCAACACATAGGTATCCAGCGATACAATAGTGTCCAAATCGGTTGCGCCGGGCGGCAGAATTGAAATGCCGGGTTCCAAGAAGCCAACAATCTCATAGTCCTGTGAAAATCCATTGTAAAGGTGCGACGCGCCATTCAGAATATCGCCGACCTTGTAATACTCATGCCATGCCCAGCCGCAGACAATCGGAATCACCTTCGCGTTATAATCGGTGTGGTCAAAATCGGAAAAATCTGTCCCAACCGCAATCTTGAGGTTGAACCGACCGAAAACCCGCTCATCAATTGAATATGCCAACACATTCGATAAATATTTTCCGGTGCTTTCGACATACATATATTCACGCGCGGCATTAAATTCCTGATAGCCGGCGAGACAATTGTCTCCGACTTTCAGGTCGTATAATTGCAGCACACTATCCGTAAAATGCAAAAATTTAAATTCGGGCGCCGCGTTGATTTGCCGAAAATAATTCCGTAATCCCTCAACCTGTTCTTCTGTATATGCTTTATCCCCGCTTAAGCTATTGATCGGCGCGGTGACGAAAAATCGGTATTCATCCTCGGGATATGCCGAATAAAAATCGTCCACGCGTTCCTCGTTGTGCTCGGCATATCCCATCGCGCCGATAATCAAAAACAGACCGACCACCATCATGATGATAATCAGCGCGGAGAGGAGCTTTCGGCGCGTCAAGCTGTGAAACGCCTGCTCCAGAATAATTTTCATTTTAAAATGCACCTTCTTTATTCGACTTTCGTCAATACAATATCCTCGCCGTCCCTTGTCAGCGTCAGCGTTTTTCCGTCCTCGCTGAGTGCATAGGTAAATTCCTTGCTCTCCACGTCGAGATAAAGACCGCTCATGATGAGCTTATCCTTCTTCACCTCGTATTTACCTTCGTTCTTCTTATCACTGATTATTCCGCCCATTGCAGTCATAGATGCTGTGTTTTCCATTGTGCCGCCTTTATTGAAGACATAAGTTATTTTCGACAGCGGTTCTGAATAACTCCACTTTCCGACCAATACTTTTCGGGATGAACACGCAGCTGAAAAAATCGCCGTGACTGTGATTGTCAAAACGACAGCCATTAACGCTATAACTTTATGTGTTTTCATAACTATTTCCCCCTTCGACCTTACGCTTTTGACGAATGGTTATCCGCCAGTAAAACAATAAAACTGCTCATTTTTGGTCATTGATATATCGCGCTGCCTGATATTGTGAGATATCTTCGCCCGTCTGCGCCGCAATATAATTCAGCGCGGTCTGAAAGTATGTATCGACTGAGAACTCAATCGGGGTCGGGATAATATAGTATTTTTGAAAATAATTATAATTATTTGTATCCCAGTTCTCATTTTTTTCAACAGCGATGCTGTCACGCCCCCAATACCAGATTCTGCCGTCTTGTTTTTCCGCAAAAACCGGTCCATATCCGCATTTGAATACCCGTTTAACGTTATCAAGGATTTTGGTAGGTTGAACATAAGTCGCACCGATGTTAACAAGACGCGCGACTGAACTGTAGTCATCTTTATCATATGTTTGGAAATAATCGCCCACGCCCAGCATTCCGCCGTCTCGCGCGCCCCAGACCCATAACGTGTAGTCTTTTTTGATTGCGTAGGCCGTACTGTATGCCGGTGCAAATTCCCGTACATTTTCCATAATTTTAACCGGCACCGTCCGATACGAGGTCTTCGCTCCGTTGGTTCTGGTTGAGACGGGTTCTCCGGTCAGCATGAGATCGTGATCGTTCAATCCCCATCCGTATAACACGCCATCTTCGGTTACGGCATAAGCACTATAAAGATTTATCCACGCGTTTGATACATTTTCCAATACTTTATTTGGTTCGAAAAAATATGCATCCCCGTTTGTCTGCGTACTCATGTCGCCCGTTTTTTCGTTTCCGCAAGCGCCGAACTCGTTGTCTCCCGATATATATAAATCACCCATGCGGGTCAAAAATCCGACATTATAATTGGTGCCGTTTTCGTCCTTGATTAATCGAACCACGTTTTTGAGGATCATTTTCGGTTTTTGCGAAACTTTCATTTCGGAATAATCAAATCCAAAAGACCAAACGGTTCCGTCTTGTTTTAAAACGATCCATTCTTTATAGTTTTGGACGGTATCCGCTACCGTTTCCATAACCAACACGCTGTTTTCTTTCAAAGACAGATTGGGATTATAAAGTATTTTCTCGGGGATCGCATATAATCCGCCCATCCGGTCAATAAAAAACAAACTGTCATATACAACCCCGTCACCAACCTCATGCGGGGATAAAAAGGTCTCTCCGTTGCGAAGTCTTCCGTGTTCAAAAAGCTGTTGATCTTTCGTTACGATATATTTTCCGAATATTACCTCAGACACCGATTTTAAAACCTTTTTCGGCTGATTGTTGATTATCACGTTTTCGCCCTGCCCGAGCGAGTATTTTGAAAGCGATGAGAGTGATTCATCGTTTTTTACGTTTTGGTTATTTATCTCTGCACTTCGACTGATGTTACATTGATCCGCGCCCCAGGTAAATAAATCCCCGTTTGCATTGATGAAAACATTAACCCCGCAATGGTAATCATAATCGGGTAAAACAGATTCCGGAACGGTTGCTGCGGTTTTGTTTCCCGAACAACCGCATATCGACAATACAACCATAAATAAACACAATATTATATTTTTTTTCATGACATCGCCTCCGTATCATTTTCTGCGTTCTGTAAAGTTAAATGAAAATTGAGGACATCAAAGCCTTTGTGGTACAATGTTTCTGCCAAAACCAAGTACCTCCCAAAGGAGAGATGTCCCCATGCAGAAAATTGTATCAATTATTTATCCGAAATGCAACAACCAAAAGTCGTTTTATCGTTATGGCAAAGATAGTGATGGTTATCAAAAATATCTTTGCCGGAATTGTTACCATCAGTTTTCTCCCGAACGCCTGAGGGCGGAGGGAGAAAAGCGGCGCTATCCGCCCTGTCCCGTCTGTGGTAAAACGAGCTTCCTGCACCATGATTATGAGCACTACAGCAACTATCGCTGCTGCGGCAAGCGATGTAATCACTCTTTCTTCGTGTGGAAGTCAATCGCCGTCTCTAATCCTTCTATGTCTTCTCTTTTTGGAAAACACAATTTCAAGCGTATGCGTTATCCTGTTCAAATCATTATCACATCACTTTCCCTGTTTTTCCTCGGGAAAAACTCTTTCCGAAACATTTCTTTGATCATGAAAACCGCTTTCAACATCAATGTCTCTCATATCACAATCGGTAATTGGTGTACGCGTATTGCTCCGCTTTTTGATGATATGCGCATTCAATTGATGCCGATGCTCGATCTCAACTCCGATGAGTGGCATGCCGACGAGACAGTGGTTAAAATCGCAGGAGTGAAGTATTATCTTTGGTTCGTCGTCGACAGCGAAACCAGATTCATCATCGCCTTCCACCTCTCTCCTCACAGGGATTCTCCGCAAGCCGTTTCTGTGCTTCATGAAGCACAGAAATACGGAACGCCGAACACCATTGTCTCTGATCGCTACAGTGCCTACAAAACCCCTGTCAAATCCCTGTTTGACGATGTCAAGCATATCAGGGGCGAAAGTTTCAAGGATGACATCTCAAACAATCTCATCGAGTGCTTCAACAAGCAATTTAAGGCCTGGTACAAGACAAAACAGGGGTTTTCTTCTTTTCATTCCGCCAATAATCTCATCTCCTTGTTCGTTTTCTTCTTCAATTTCATCCGCCCTCATTCCGCTTTGAACGGTTTGACTCCCGCTCAAGTCGCCGGTCTCAACCTTTCAAATATTCAAAAACGGAGGTTCTTGCTCGTCGCGTGAGCTTTTGTATCGTTAGGCACCCTATTCTTTCATCTTAACTTTACAGTGCCATTTTCTGGGACGGGCGGATAAGGTTAAAACTTATCCGCCCACAGGTTCCGATTAGCAGTGGCACCATGTGCCCCAATCGGTAACGTAATTATTTAAATAATCCTCTCCGACTGTTGGGGATTGACAGATCGATTGTACTGTTCCAACATGAGTATCAGATGAGTCGGATGAATAATCCCAAAAATCATCTGGGCCAAACATACTGGACCAACACCCATATGGCGAAACATAACATTCAGCCCAGGATGTTACGATCTTGTAAGAGTTTGGTCCAGACCCGTAAGTGTTTGTTCCTCCTCCGCCGTTACAGGCAGAAGACATACTTGCACTTGTCGGAATGACAGCGAACGACGCAGCCATGAGAACCGCCATCAGGACGATCAGATATTTGCGAATCTTTTTATACATCATATTTGTTACCCCCTGTAACATTCCTTATGTAATACTTTTTTGTATTACATGTTTTATACTTACAGGTGTGATTTTTCCCGGGACGCTGAATGACCCTGTCGCCAAAACGGATGATCTATATAGAACCACTCGCCGCGTCTCGGGTCAATGATTGTAAATCTGCACTTCCCGTATGGGCATTGACGCCCGAAGCAGACGACAGAAAGAATGCCATTTGATTTTATCCGATAAATTACTGGACATATCGGCGGAATCGTTTTGGCCAAAACCGTTTCCAGCGAAAATCAAACATGCCGAAAAATGAACTTTTTTCCATGCTCCCATCGTATTTCACCTCCTTTGTTTGATTCTATCCAAACGAATTCGTTGTATAGGTCTTATTTTTTTAATCGCACAATTGTACAATATATGTATTCATAATCTCGATTGTAACTTTTTCCCCGGCTATCTCCCCTTGCTTATACTTTTCTCTTCAGTTCATTCCCCAATATCTTTCTGCCAATATCTTACACGACATTCGCTAATTTGTCAAGTAGTATTTCTCATTGTTTTTTGACAAAATTCGACACAAAATTATTCTCTCTTCAGCCCATCTCCGGGGCTAAACCCGCATTGGCTTGCAAAAATCCGGATGTTTTAAAAAGGAATAATTACGTACAATTTAGTCTGCCTATTTTCTTCTTGTTTTTGACCTATTCTCTGTAGGCTATTTCTCTTTACCGCGATTCCCATAAATAATTAAAATGTGCACTTACCTACCTCAAGAATGCACATAGCAGCGACTTTTCGTTAAAAGATTTGGTGCAAAAAACATAAATATGACCTCATTTTTGTAAATCAAGCGATAACAAGAGCCATAAATCTTTAAACAGTATCGAAAAATCCTTTAGTAACGCCACTTTTCCATAAAATAAAAGAACACTCGCTTTGATACCATCGTATCAAAATAGGCGTTCTATTATGAAAACAACAATTTACAGCAGAGAACTCAATTTCGTTTTCTCGACGGCTTTATACAACAACAGCCCGCCTCCGAAACAGGCGACTGCCTGACCCGCGGCAACCGTCAGCGCGTTGAACCCAAACAAAGGCCAGTCCAGGAATCCCTTCTCCGCAACCGTAAATTCGACGCCGAGAACAAGGGCGTTAAGGAGGACGGGGAAGACGAGCGAGAGCAGCGGCAGCCCTTTAAATCGGATTTTGCGTGTGTAATAGGTGCAGACGGCCGCGATGCCGGTTGCGAGGGAGCCGAACAGGATATCCCAAACGCCCGCGACGGTGTTTCCGGCGAAGATCGCGACGCCGTTGGAGATGGCGCAGCCGAGCGTCAGCCCCCAGACGGATGAGAAGGTGAAGACAGGCAGCACGGTCAGCGCCTCAGACAGGCGGCATTGTACCGGTCCGAAAGCGATCGGATAGAGGACCAGCGTGAGCACAGCATACGCGGCGGCGATGATGCCGCCCCGGGTGATGTGTTTGGTGCCTTTTTTCATCATAAATTCCATTCCTTTTTTGAGTTTGGAACAAACTCGCGGCGTGAAACGGGTTAGGCGCAAATGGGGTTGAAAGACTGTCTTTTCACCGAAACGGCGGCGGTTGACTTCATTTGTCAACCGCCGCCGGTATGTTTTACTCAGAACTTTTTGCGGGCGACGTAGGAAGTGTGCAGCACTTCATGCGCTTTGTGGCTGCCGGGTTTGTCAAGGAACTCTTTGTAGAGCCGGATGATGTCCGGGTTCTGGTGGGAACGGCGAATGGTGTTGCGCTCGTCGTTTCTGTAAAGCGCCGAAGAACGCAGGCCGATCAGATCGGTCCAGCTGCGCACATCCGCGGATTGCTGCGGCTGACCGCCGCCGTTGATGCAGCCGCCCGGGCAGCACATGATTTCGATAAAATGGATGTTCTCGCCGGCTTTGACGCGTTCAAGCAGTTTGCGCGCGTTGCCGGTGCCGCTTGCGACGGCCACATTGATGTCCATTCCGGCGACTTTGTAAGTGGCGGTCTTGATGCCGTCCGCGCCTCTGACTTCGTTAAAGACGACCATCTTGTCGTCTTCTTTACCGGTCAGGGTGCTGACCGCGGT
>Ga0116171_10000451_pt1 | contig 43617 bp, 34 predicted proteins | sample AD_JPNHW2_MetaG_FD_89798 | JGI IMG/M metagenome (GOLD analysis project Ga0116171, IMG submission 89798) | Active sludge microbial communities of municipal wastewater-treating anaerobic digesters from Japan - AD_JPNHW2_MetaG | ecosystem: Engineered > Bioreactor > Anaerobic > Digestate | place... | reverse complement strand
CAGTCAGTCAGCTGGGTAGCTACATCAGTTACGACAGTGCAGGCGTATTACTCGTTGAACAACGGTTCAAGCTGGACGGCAATCGGTTCGCCAGTGCCGGCGGCAAACGGTACGGTTGCCTGGGATATTGATGCTAATTCGCAGGTTTCCAATGCTGCATTAGTAAAGATAGAAGACGTCTCCAACCCGACGGTTGTTTTCGATAATTCTAACGCTACTTTTGGCATTATCGCTGCTTTTGACATAACGCATCCTGAATCAGGGGATGTTGTGATTGCCGAAGATCCCTATAACATTACCTGGACTAAGAAAGGCGTTGGAGTCAATAATGTGTACCTTGAATATTCAACGGATTCCGGCAATAACTGGACAGCAGTTGTGGCCGGGAATGCAACCGTGCCGAACACCGGAACATATTATTGGGCATCGGTTCCGGGGAACGTGCTTGCAAGCCTTTGCAAGGTACGCGTGACGGATCTCAATAACGTTAATGCAACAGATTCGGGCGCAAGTTTCTTTGATCTGCGCGGCGCTCTTACCGTTACGCGTCCGACGGGCGGCGAAAGCTGGGATCTTGCTACAACGCAAAACATCAACTGGACCAAGAAAGGTAATATTGCGGCAGTTGATATCAGCTATTCGGGGAATAACGGTACGAATTGGACTACGCTTATTTCCGGTGTAACGGCGTCAAACTTGTCTTGGGGATGGAATATTACGAATGCCACGCAGCTTACGACGCAAGGTAAGATCAAAGTTGCTGATTCTTCCAATGCCAATATTGTCTATGATATTTCACAAAGCACATTTGGTATTAAAGGTCGTTTAGCCATTGACCAACCGGCTCTTCCTGGTATTGTGCTCCAGTATGGCAGCACTCCCTATAGTATTACCTGGACGCGTTATGGCGCGATCGCCAACGTTAATTTAAGCTATTCGACTGATGGCGGCTTGACTTATCCGAATACGATCGCCAATACTATTAATGCTACATTAGGCACGCCGTATGCATGGGGCGTTCCCGACGCTATCGGTGTTAATCTTTCCGTCAAGATCGTTGATGTTGACAACCCGGCAGTTACCAATGTCTCAAGCAATAAATTTGCCATCAAAGGTGATATGCTGGTTGTTTCGCCTAACGGCAATGAAAACTGGCTGAAAGGTACGACGCAGCAGATCCAGTGGAAGCCGACCGGTACGTATCCGTCGAATGTACTCTTACAGTACTCTTCTGACGGTAATACCTGGACTGATATTGGACTTGCCTCAGCTGGAAATGATAACATTACGCAAGTGTATAACTGGACGGTCCCTGATTCTATTGGAGATACGTTAGTAGTAAAAGTTTCCACACAGACAAATAAGACTGCTATTGATGTCAATGATACTTCCAATGCGACATTTAAGATCAAAGGAAACGTTCAAGTTACTTCGCCTAACGGCGGCGAGATCTGGTATGTCAACGATACGAACCGTCAGATCCGCTGGTCAAGCGTCGGCACGGTCTCGCCGGTTAAGATCGAATACTCGACAGATAACGGCGGTAACTGGATCCTTATCAGTAATAATTACGCCGGTGTTGAAGGAGCCAATGTGTATAACTGGACGCCGGTGCCGGATTTAAAGAGCGAAGAGTGTTTAGTGCGCGTTGCCGATAACAGGACCGCCTTTAACAATGAAGTTACGGATACTGCTAATGCGACGTTCTCTGTCAGGCCGGTTATTAATGTTACGCAGCCGGAGTCTGCGGCAAATATACAAGTTGATTCTACAACAACGCCGATCCGCTGGACCTATACCGGTACGCAATTAAATACGGTGAATGTTGAATATTCATCCAACGGCGGTGTTAACTGGACGACTATTGCTTCCGGAGTTGCCGCATCAGCCGGTAATACCTATGTATGGCCGCAAGTTCCGGTCGTTAAGACTTCCAATGCCAAAGTCAGGGTCTATGACAGTACGAATCCGTCTATCGTCGGCGTTTCATCGACCTTTAACATTGTCGGCAAATTACAGTTGAGTATCCCGACGGACGGCAGCCAGAGCTGGGAAATCCTTGGCAATACCAGTAGTTTTATCGTCTGGAACGCGACCGCAGTCAACACCATGAATATTTATTATTCTACCAATGGCACCGGTGGTCCATGGACGTATAGTCAATCTGTTAATGCGACTGTCGGTTCATACGCCTGGGATGTTCCCGCGATTGTTACGAATAACGCCAGGATCAAGATCGCGGATGCGACCAATGAAAATGTAACCTATGATGTTTCTGCCAACGACTTTAAGCTTATTGAGAAGTTTAATGTTACGGCTCCCACCAACGGCGTTATTCTTGTTGCCAATCAGACATTTGATATTAACTGGACACGGAAGTCTGCCACGGCATTGGCGAATGTTAATTTGTATTTCTATAATGGTACGGCGTATTCTTTGATTGCCGCTAATGTTTCCAATTCAGGTACCTATATGGGGTGGCGCGTGCCGGATACTGTTATTTCTTCGTTCTGCAAGGTTAAGGTCGAAAACCCGATTAACGCAAATAATTACGCGGAATCAGACAATCCGTTCGGTATCCGCGGTAATATTACTGTTACTTCACCGAATATAGGTACTGAGCAATGGGATGCCGGTGCTACGTATCCGATTACCTGGAATTTTGTCGGGCCGATACAAAACGTGACGGTGCAGTATTCGGCCAACAGTACTGATGGTCCATGGGAAACACTTGTCGGTAGAACTTCGGCCGGTTCCAATGGTGTTGGAAGCTGGAACTGGACAATTGCCAATGATACAACCCTTTCTACCAAGGCGCGTATCAAGGTGTTTGACGCGGATAATTTCGGCGGATTAACGACAGATGTGTCCAACAACAACTTTACGACGCGCGGTGCCGTGCGCATGGATGCGCCGTCTGCTTCAGGTATAGTAGTGGGCGTTGGTGATAATTACAATATTACCTGGACGGTTTTTGGTGCAATTCAGAATATCAATCTTTCGTATTCTACCAATGGCGCCAGTGGCCCATGGAATGCGATTGCCAATGGTATCAGTGCCACGCCGCCGGTTTTCGAATGGCCGATACCTGATGCGATCAGTAACGGTGTCAGGGTAAAGATCAATGACCGCGATAATCCTAACGTATTCAATATCTCTTCGAATAACTTTACTGTCGTGGGAAAAGTTTATGTCAATAAGCCGCGTACCGGTGAACCTGACTGGGTTGTCGGTGATGTCAGACAGATCCGCTGGACACCGACCGGAACGTTCTCGTTTGTTAAATTGGAAGGTTCTACGAATGGTTTTGCCGATGAAAATCAGACGTGGACTATCGGTACGGTTGATGCCGGTTCAAGCGGAGTCATACAAACCTATAATTATACGGTTGATGATAAAGTATCCGCCAACGTCAAGATCAGGGTTTCTGACGCTGATACAAATCGTAATCCGTATGTGCGCGATGTATCGACTGAATCCTTTAAGATCAAAGGTAAACTTATTGTTGTTCAGCCTAACTCGGGAAATGAGGAGTGGACTGCCGGTACGCAACCGACATCAATTCCCGTACAGTGGCAGACCATAGGAACGGTACCGGCGGTAAAGATTGAGCTCTTTGACGGGGCGAATTGGCTTGTGATGACTAACCTTACCCCTTCAAATGGAACATTCAGCAATTATACAATTCCTGATTCTGCTGTTAATATCACGAAACAGGCAAAGGTGCGTATTACTGATGTGAATGATTCTTCAGTCAACGATACCTCGGATACGGCTTTCTTAATAAAAGGCGCTTTATCAATTTCGCATCCGAATAGCGTCGGAGAAGGTATTACGGTTAACAGTACCTATCCGATTAACTGGACAAAAACCGGTATTTATGCGGGTTCAGATACGATCAAGATCGAATATAACACGAACGATGGTTCCTGGAAGAGCGTTTACAGCGAAGGTTTAAATATCACCGGTGCCGCGGTTGATGCTTCGCTTGGTTCATTCCCCTGGACAGTGCCGGATGACCTTTCGTCTAACGTTAAAGTAAAACTAACCCGTAATGCGTATCCGGCAACTACGTCAACATCATCGCAGGTAAGAATTATCGGTTCAATTACGGTTACGAATCCGGTGCAGGGTGTCAAGTGGCAGGTTAATGATACGTATGCCGTTAAGTGGACGAAACAAGGTTCCATTGCGCAGGTTGCAATCAGTTATTCGGGCGACGGACAGAACTATACGTTCCTGGATTTTGCTCCGGGTACTTCCGGAGAAGCAGGATATCAGTGGAATGTCAATAATACGCCGGGAATTTTATCCCAAAATGCTACCATCAAGATTGCCGATGCATCCGATTCTTCCGTTTACAATCTTTCTCCGCCGTTTGCTGTCGTGCCGAAATTCGCCTTGACCGGTCCGAGCGTTTCCCAGCAGCTTACGGCAAACCGTGAAGCCTATATTACCTGGAATAAATGGGGATATGCCTCAACGGTGAACATCTATTATTCCAAGACTGATTTTGCGGAAGGGAATGGAACAAATGTCGCAATGAACGTTACCAATAACGGTAACTATACCTGGGCGGTTCCGGATGATTTATCAAATAGCGTTAAAGTCCGCGTTGTCTATCCGGCTGATCCGGCAGTCTATAATACGACGTCTGAGTTCCGTATTGTGCCGGCGTATAATGTTTTGGCTCCGTTCTCAAGTAATACGCCTTATAATCATAAGTGGCCGGTTGGGACCGTGGAGCAGATAAAATGGAATTGTACGAGCGCTCAAGCGCCGGCAGTGAAGATCTATTATTCTATCGACGGCGGCGGTAATTATTCGTATCTTATCAGTTCCAACGCATCAAACGCAGGTCTTGCCGATGCGAATCGAACGTATAATTGGACAGTTGATGATACCGTTTCCCAGGCTTTTAAGGTTAAGATCCAGGATGCTGATAGCGGCCGTTCCGATATTTCCGCGGAATCTCCGTATAACTCAAAGATCATGGGGTATTTGAACATAACGTACCCGAATGGCAATGAAACCTTTAATGTCACGCAGCCGTGTACCATAACCTGGGACCATTTAGGTTCAAGTGTTACGACTGTTAAACTTGATATCTCAACGGATAACTTTACGACTGCTTCTGTGATCGCCGCCAGTACAGCCAATGATGGTATTTACAATGAGGTGAATTGGACGATGCCGGACATGATCTCAACGACGGCAAAAGTGCGTGTCATGGCGACGAATGATCCGGATGCGTTTGATACGTCCACTAATTACTTTAAGATCCGCGGATGGTTTAATATTTCGCAGCCTGCCGACGGAGATCGTTTGCCGATCGGGTATAACGCTTCGTTGCGTTGGAATACGACCGGTAATATCAGCAAGGTCAATGTCTACGCGTATTCAACGATAGGTGCCAATGATACACGGTTTAGTTATACCTTAGCGAGTCCATACGTGATTGCCCAGAATTATACCGGTAATGTCCCGAACGGCCAGACCAACTATACCTGGTTAGCCGTTGATAACGCGACAAATCATACGCGTATCCGCGTGGTTGATGCAAACGATGACGGGGTTTATGCGGAATCCGCGGGTAATTTCAGCATGATCGGTTCGTTTCATGTTACGTCACCGAATGGCAATGAATCATGGATTGTCGGTTCAATGCATAATATTACCTGGGTTCCGACCGGCAGTTCCATCCATCAGGCAAAGATCACCTATTCTACCAACGGGGTAAGCGGGCCGTGGAGTCCGATTGCCGAGAATTATGGCACTGCAGATGACGGGATTGTCGCTAATAACGGGACCTACCTCTGGACTATTCCGGATAAGTTGTCTCCGGATGTCATGGTCCGTATTGAAGATCCGCTGGATTCGAGTGTTAATGATACGTCCGATTCAGTCTTTAAGATCCGCGCTGATTTTGCCATTAATGTGCCGGTTGGCGGCGAACGCTGGGTTACTAATGAGAATCATACGATCAGTTTCTATACGACCGGTAATGTTTCGAGCGTCAACATTTTCTTCTCGAAGGATAATTTTGCTACCAGTACCCCGGTTGTTTCTAATTTAAGCTGTAGTATCGGTTCCAACAGCTATACGTGGAAGATACCTGATCCCGTTGCCCTGTATAGTATGAATTCAAGCGATTTACCGATTAATGCGAAACTGCGTATTTATGACGGAAATGATTCTACGATATATACGGATTCTCCCTCGTTCCATATCGATTACTATAATGTTACGTGGGATGTACGCGACTTTTTAACAAACCTGCCTATATCCGGCGGCTTGAGCGTTAATGATTCTTCGGGATGGTCACAGTCAAGCCTTGCGTCTCCAATTTTCCACAAAACTCCATACGGAGGTTGGGAAGCAGCCTGGGCTCAGAAGGATTACGGTGAAACAACGGCAAAATATGTTTCTGATTCCGATCAAACCGTCACGGTGCTTTTGGAATCAAAAGTTGTACACGTTTGGGAGTCGGTGACTTCGTACGTGTATGATCCGGCTAATGATAAGATAACGTTCAGTATTACGCTCTCCCGTGATGGTTCCGTTGTCAGCGGTGCCAGTAACTGTACCGTTTCCATTTTTGATTTCGACGGAAATTTGAGCGCGATGACTTCGCGTGGAGGTATTACGCAGACGTTAGTGACTGCCGGCTCAAATGAAACGCTTGCGCAAGCGCAAGATACGTATGTATCAAACCATCTGAATCAGGATATTTATTTTACGGATACCAAGACGCTTGTTTTACAGGATCCGACCGCCGATGATGCCGGTTATTTCTCGGTTATCCTGTACGGGACGGGTATTAATACGACGAAAGCGTATAACGCGCGCAGCAAGACAGAAAACGTATTAAGCGGTAAATTTAAGACACCGTTCATTATTAACGTCGCTGATACGGCAAGTTTGTATAATATGTCTCAAACGATCACCAGCCGAATAGACGTTCCGCTTTCCGTTATCCAGCTAGGCCTGACACAACAATTGGCGAATCAAACTGCAATCATCCAAGATAAGATGGATGAACAAAAAGCGGTTATTGAAAATAAGACAACGGAAATGAAGGCGGCAATCGATAGCTCAATTGCCAGTTTTGAAACACGCTCCAACGAAGCCCTCGTAAAACTGGAAGCGGGCGCGAATCAAACCTTGAATGCTTCTCAACAAGCGACTGCTTCAGCGCAGTACTTGGAGGCAACTGCGAAGAAATATTCATGGAGCGCTTCGGTTTCTCCTGATCCTGCGCTTACCGGAGATACCGTTACTATTACGTTACAAGGGCAACCGGGACTTGTGCCTCTTTTGAATGTGTATAGCTGGGATAATAAAGCTATTATTCAGGATAGAAGCCTGGTTGAAAGTACCTCCGGATTGTATACCTATTCCTTTACTGCCGATTCTCGTTTTACTCCCGGTAAAGCCTATACGTATGTAATTTCGGAACAAGTGACCGGCGGGCTTGTTTCAGGATCAGGGACCGTTGAATCAATGTCTTTGACGACTATCGCAGGTCTTGCTTCGGCGGCACCTGAAGCTGAACGCAGCGCCAAGAAAGCTTTGCAGGCTATTAAAGCTGTTGAATCAGTGGTTACTTCCGGCGACAATATCAATATCGCGATTACGTTACGGGATTTGAAGAAATCTGTCGATGAATTACCGGGAGTCCTTGCCAAGGAAAGCGGCGGTGGATCGGGTAAGATCAGCGAGGCTGTCAACGAAATAGCGGACCGTTTGAAAGTGCTTGGTGTCGATGAAGGCCTTAACTTTAATGAACTTCTTGAAAAGGCATTGGGAGATTCACCGACCATGAAAGAGGTACGCAGTAAAACGGATTCCATTAATTCGGTTGTTGCCATACTCTTGCAGATATTTGAAAACCGCTTTGGCGGTGTTGATTCCCCGGTTGTTTCGACCTCATTGGCGCCTGGTTCAGTCCGTTTTAAGGTGGTTGCCGTTAACCCGTCCAAGATCAAAAAACAGGTTGTTCAGGTTAAGACCTACCTCCCCGAAGAGGTTAAGCCAAAAGATATTATCGACCTCGGCGGACTTGATGTCGAATATGACCAGGAAAAATCAATTTATTACGTTTATCGTAATGCCCTTGAGCTTGCGCCCAGCGAGATTAAGTCTTTTGAAGTTGAAGTAGAGGATGTTTGGTTGGTCTCTCAGACGAAGCTTGATGATTTAAAGAGCCGTGTTGATACGGTTGTCGCCAAGGCCGATCGGACAGAATATGCCGAACGTGTCAAAGAAATCTCCGATAAGGTCTATCCGCGTCTCAAGGATATTGCGGCATCACAGCTTGATGAATCGGTAAGCCGTTCGCAGCATATCGGCATTTACCGTCAGAATCTTGAAACCATGAAATCGATCGCCGAGGATATCAGCCGGATGGAAAAAATTCTTGCGACGGCAGGCGGCCCCATTGCTCCGGACATGTTGACCAAGACCAAGGTGAAGGCTGAATCTCCGACAAAGACAATTACCTGGATTGTTATCTTTATCATCATTGTATTCATCGGGCTTATGGCAGGCGTGTTGTTCTTTACCTGGAACCGCCAGACAAAACTTTCCCGTGAAGAACTTTTGGCTGCCAAGAAATCCGCGTTTTCCGACGGTGGTTCTGATGCGCATGGCTCTCCTGATCAAGAGAAAAAAACATAATGTGCAAGGATAGGATCCGTGATTTATCTTGATGTTTCGTTGTTAACTCCGCGACAGGTGCTGTATAACGGCACGGCGCGAAGTGTTATCGCTCCCGGAGAAGAAGGGGTCTTTGAGGTCTTGCCGTTTCATAAACGTTTGTTAAGCAGGCTTATTTCAGGGGTTTTGTTTATCGATGATACCGGGTATCATTTGAAAAGAGGTATTTTGAAAGTTGATCAGAATAAAGTAACCATCATTATTGAAGGGGTTGAGAACCTGGTATGAGCCGTAATCTTACTATCATCATTATTTTTGCGCTTTGCATTTTAGGTCCATCGGCGGTTTTTGCTCTGAGCAGTTATGCCAGTATCAGTGCTTTAGGAAGGAATCCATCAAGCGCTCCCAAAATCTTTACCGGAATGATTATTTCGCTGGTTTTTGCCCAAACATTGGCGATTATCGCGATGCTTATTGTTTTTCAACTTTTAACCGCCGGATAATTTTGATACTTTCTTAAGGACAGTTGGCCTTTGGGGAGGCGAATAAGAAGCCGTCAAGGTCGCTGTCCTTATTTTTTTTCGGGTGTCGGCTATCATACAAGAGTGGCATGTTCATAGTTGTGATAGTGTGGCGTTGCGATCAGCTTTTTTACCGTCTATAAGAACCCTTTGACATTTGAGGCTATTTTTTATACAATATAGCTAAGTGATTGCGGTATCGTGCGATATAAACTCCACGTGCTCATAGAAAGAGGTGTTGCATGCTTATTTTCTCATTAATTCTTATGATGCTTGTTGTTTTCGGGGTGCTGATCTTTTTTCTGCAAAAGATCCTGAAGCAGAATTTAGAGATTGCCACCAAGCATCTTGATGAGCTTAAAGATGATTATGAGGCAAAAGAGAAACATATCGTAAAACAGTCCGAAGAAGCGATGTCTCATTCCCAGGAGATCATCGCACAGGCTCAGGATGAAGCACAAAAGCTTAAAGAACAAATCCTGCAGCAGGCCGAGGCAGAGCGGGAGTCAGTGATTAAACAGGCGCGCTCAAAAGGCGATGAAATGATTGAACAGGCAGAAAAGTCCCGCCATGCGCTTCTTGCGGAGATCGAGGACCGTATCGCCAAAGGTGCGGTTGAAAAAGCCTGTGAACTTGTCAATGACGTCCTTCCCGAAAATGTCAAGCGTATCGTCCATGAAGAGTGGCTTGATGACTTGATTAATAATGGTTTTACCCGATTAAGCGGCGTTTCACTCCCTTCAGACGTTCAAACAGCCAAGGTTGTTGCTGCGTTTGCACTTTCCGACGAAAACCGAAGTAAGATTGTTTCAAAACTTAAAACGGTGCTTGGGCGGGATATTGTGCTTACGGAAGAAATTAATCCGCATTTTATTGCAGGTTTTGTTATTACCATCGGGAGTCTTGTTCTTGATGGAAGTTTGCAGAATAAAATTAAGGAGAAAGCCCGCTAGTGTCAGACCAGACCAATACTATCAGTTCAGGCACCGGTTTTGAGATCCGTGAAGTTGGCGTTGTCCAGGCAGTCCGTAAGTTTATTATTATTGCCCGGGGCATGCCGTCGTGTTTTAACGGCCAGGTAGTTGAGTTTTCCAATGGGACATATGGTTTGGTTATGGGGTTTTCCGAAGAGAAGGTGCAAATCCTTGTTTTAGGAGATCCCTCAGGAATTCGCGCCGGCGATGAGGTATATAATAAAGGGCAGTCTTTGGAACTTCCCGTCGGTGATGCGTTTGTCGGCCGCGTTGTTGATGCTTTATGCCGGCCCCAGGACGGCAAAGGCCCCATTGAGTCGCATGATTCTTTCCCCGTTTTTCTTGTAGCACCCGGCGTCATGGATCGGCAGCCCGTCAAAGAAACCCTTGAGTCGGGCACGCTTGTTATTGACGCCATTATCCCTTTGGCAAAAGGCCAGCGGCAACTTTTAATCGGTGACCGTCTTACCGGCAAAACTTCCGTTGCGCTTGACGCTATTATCAACCAGAAGGGCAAGGATGTTATTTGTATTTACTGCTGCATCGGTAAGCCGTATTCGAGCCTTTTGAAAGTCATGAATATTTTAAGAGAAAAAGAGGCGCTTGATTATACCGTCATCGTCAGCGGAATTGCTTCTGTTTCTACCGGCGAACAGTATCTTGCCCCGTATACTGCTTGTATGCTTGGCGAATATTTCATGAGTAAAGGCAAAGACGTTTTGATGGTCAGTGATGACCTCACCAAACATGCCTGGGTATACCGTCAGATTTCGCTTCTTTTGGAACGTGCTCCCGGCCGCGAAGCCTACCCCGGCGACATTTTTTATATTCACTCTCAGATGATGGAAAGAGCAGGCCTTTTGAAGAAGGAATTAGGCGGCGGCTCGATGACGTTTTTGCCGATCGTAGAAATTCTGCAGGGAGATCTTACCGGATATATCCCTACCAATCTTGTTTCCATGACCGACGGGCAGCTGTATTTTTCAACCGCGCTTTTTAACAAAGGGATGAAACCGGCTATTGACTTCGGTCTTTCGGTTTCACGTATCGGTAATAAAGCCCAGTGGTCCGCAATGAAAAGCATGAGTAAAACCTTGCGTCTTGATTACCTGCAGTATAAGGAACTTTTGCAGATGACGCAGTTACGAACGACAGGGCTTTCCAAAGAAGCCGAGGCGCGCCTGCGCCGCGGTGAAGCCATTAACCAGCTTATAACGCAGGATAAGAATAAACCGGTTTCCATGGAGGAGCAGATCATTTATTTGTATGCGTTGAGCCGGGGAATTTTAGATAAACTTTCTGCCGTGCAGATGCGGAAATTCAGAATCGAGATACTTGAATATGTGCAACGGAAAAACCCTGATTTTTGTGTGACCGTGCGCCAAACCAAAGAGATAACAGATGAGATGAAGGCCGCGCTTGAAGAGATACTGAAGAGCTATCTTATGGAGTCTTTTAAATAACCCCGACCGATGAAAACAATTACGGCTTTAAAAAATGATCTTGATTTTTATCGCGGGTTATCGTCGCTCATTGAAGCATTGAAAAACATTGCGGTTTCCCAGTATCGGGCGCTCGAGCATAAGATAAAATCGTATGAAGCGTTCATGAAAACCGTGGAAGAGTATTTTGATTTTATAGATTTTTCCCAGGCGACGCACCCTTTTTTGGTCGCTTCCAATAAGCCCCAGGCAATTATAGTGGTTACCAGCGACAGCGGGCTTTTAGGAGGTTTAAATATGCAGGTTGTCAATGCTGCGGTGACTGATCTTGAAAAACATCCGGGCGAGCTTATTGTTGTCGGGGATCGCGGTAAGGCGTATGCACTAGAAAGTAAGGTTCCTTTTGTCGCTTTCCCGGGTATTCGGGATGAAGATAGGCAGGAACAGGCGTTTCAGCTGCGTGATTATGTTTTTAATCGTGTTTTAAGCGGTGAATTCGGCAGTTTGAAAGTTGTATATCCGCATCCCGTATCATTTACGGTTCAGCGTGTTGAGAAAATTTCTTTTTTGCCGTTTGTTCCTCCGGCCAGGAAAGACCAGGAAGAAACGCATGTTGATTCAAGAGAGATAATCCTCGAGTCGTCGTTATCGGACATCGTCGAATACCTGGCGTATTTGTGGATGGGACAGAAACTCTATGAGATTTTCGGTCTCAGCAGACTTGCTGAGTTTGCGGCCCGCTATGTGCATCTTGAGGGGAGTTTGCAGCGTTTAAAGGAAACGGATGGGAAATTAAAGCTACAGTATTTCCGAGTGCGGCATGAAATTATTGACCGGAACATGAGGGAATTATTTAGCGCACGGCTGTTGTTTGCGCAATAATACGAGTAACGAACTATGGAAAAAAAATACGGTAATGGAAAAATTGTTTCTGTTCAAGGGCCTGTTGTTGACGTGAAGTTTTCCAGCGCAGACGACGTCCCGAATATCTACAGTATGTTGCAGACGAAAACCATTGACGGAAGCAATATTTTTTTAGAGATCGCCGAACATGTCCCGGGGAATATTGCCCGTTGTATTTCAATCAATTCTACGGTTAACTTGCGCCGGCAGGAAGAGGTTGTTTATTACGGGGACTCGATTAAAATTCCGGCGGGAGAAGGCTTGTATGGGCGTATCATTAATATTGCCGGAGAACCGGTTGATCAGCAGGGTGCAATTCCGCACGTTGAAAAACTTTCTATCCGAAAAGCCGATATGGGTACGAAGGTGCATGTTTCACGGGATAAAGATGAACGGCGGACGTTTGAAGTCATGGAAACCGGTATTAAAATAATTGATCTTTTGGCACCTTTGGTAAAAGGAAGCAAGACAGGGATCCTTGGAGGTGCAGGCCTTGGCAAGAGTGTTTTGATCCTGGAGATTATTCGCGATATTGTTAACCGGTATCAGGGAAGCTGCGTTTTCGTCGGTATCGGTGAGCGTATCCGCGAAGGAAACGAGCTTTACTATGAATTAAAGCATCACGGCGTTTTGCCGAAAACGATGATGGTATTCGGCCAGATGAACGAGCCTCCGGGTGCCCGGTACGGTGTTGCTATGACCGGGATCACCATGGCTGAGTCCATTCAAAAAAAGAACCAGGACGTTTTGATGTTTTGCGATAACATATTCCGTTTTGTGCAAGCGGGGTCTGAGATTTCTACCTTGTTGGGGCGCGTTCCTTCCGAAACGGGATATCAGCCGACGCTTCTTTCCGAAGTCAGCGAATTCCATGAGCGCATCAGGACAACGAAGGAAACTGCGGGGTCCATTACGTCTATCGAGGCTGTTTACGTCCCTGCCGACGACCTGACTGATCCGGCAGTTGTGGCTATTTTCAGTTTCCTTGATTCCGTATTGGTACTTTCCCGTGAACGAATTCAGCTTGGTTTGTATCCGGCGATCGACCCTTTGTTGTCGAGTTCGTCAAACCTGGATATCGATATCGTCGGTAAACGGCATTTTGACGTTGCGCAGGACGTTGTGCATGTTTTTCAACGATACGAAGAATTGCGAAGGATCGTTCTGGTCGTCGGTATTGACGAGTTGTCAGGCGCCGATCGAATTATTTATGAGCGAGCCCGTAAATTACAGAACTTTTTAACGCAGCCGTTTTTTGCCGGCGAAGCTTTTACCGGGAGGAAAGGTGTTCACGTGACCATTGAACAGACATTAGTCGGTTGCGAGAAGATCATGTCCGGAAAAGTTGATTCGCGGCCCGAAGAAGAATTTTATCTTATCGGAGCTATTGAATAATGGCCGCCAGCCCAAAGAAGCTTGGAGAATTGCTTATTGAGAAGGGATTGATTTCCCCATCGCAGCTTGATGCCGCATTGCTTGAACAGACCCGAACAAAGGAATTCCTGGGGCTTACGTTGATCCGGCGGGGCGTCTTAAAAGAACAGGATCTGGCAAAGGCGTTGTCGGAGCAATTTAAACTCCCCATTATTACGTTAAAAGATAAGTTCCTCGATTGGGATTTTTTAAAAGATTTTGATTCTGAACTTATCATTGAGCATAAATGTTTTCCGGTCTCGCGCACCGACTATTCTTTGACGGTCGCTATTACGAATCCGCTTGATGTGTGGGCTATTGAAAAGGCTGAACGTCAGGCGCCGCCCGGTTCAAAAGTAAAGCTTGTGCTTACGTCGATCGGCGATATGGCCGATGCGATTGCCCGTTATAAGGAGTATATGCGCAAGCATATCTCCGATATACTTCCATAGACGAGGATATTGGTATGCTGAGAAAACAAGATCATATATTATCGCAATCCATGATTGAACATAAGCTTCTTTCTGCGGATGCCATGGCTCCTTTGCTGCAAGAGGCTGAGGCCGGCAGTGAAAGTTTTATGCAGGTTTTGCTCAAAAAAGGGTTTTCAGAACGGGAACTTCTGGCTGTTTTATCCGAGACAATGAAACTGGCGGTTGTTGACCTGAGGACGGTGGTCGTTGAAAAAGCGGTTCTTGATAAAGTTCCGGTAAAGATCGCCTCATACTACAAATTTTTTCCTTTAAAGATAAAAGAGAGGCTCTTGACGATAGCGGTAGCGTTTCCCCTGGATATTAAAACGCAGGATGAGATTCGTACGCAGCTCGGGTTCGATGTAGAAATAGTGCTGGCTCCTTCCGGGGATATTGCAGAGGTGATGAAACGTTATTATGGCCTTGGCGCAGAGACCTTGAATAAGATCTTTCAGGATCAGGCGTTGGAAGGGATAACCAAAGGGCTTGATAGTGCCGGCGAACGGCCTGAAGATATTGAGAAACTTGCGGAAGACGCTTCGGTCATCAAACTGGTAAACCAGATAATCCTGGAAGCGTTTCGTAAGCGCGCCACGGATATTCATATCGAGCCGTATCGGGCCGGTGCCGCGTTTCGCTACCGTATTGACGGTATTCTCTATGATGCCAATGTACCCGCCGAAATTAAAAATTTCTTGAACGCTATTATTTCCCGTATCAAGATCATGTCGAATCTCAATATCGTCGAGCGCCGCATGCCGCAAGACGGCAGGGCAGTGGTGCGAGTCCAGGATCAGGTGCTTGATTTGCGTATCTCAACAATCCCTACGCCATACGGTGAAAGCGTTGTTATACGGATCCTTCCGGCCCAGATGCTTTTTAGTCTTGAAAAACTGGGGCTTGTCGATAAAGAGATGCAGCTTTTTGAACGGCTCATCCTAAAACCGCATGGGATCATATTTGTAACGGGGCCTACGGGAAGCGGAAAGACCACGACGCTTTACGCGTGTCTTTCCAGGATCAATACGAAGGACCGTAAGATCATTACGATTGAAGATCCGATTGAATATGAAATGTCCGGGATTACCCAGATTCAGGTTCAGTCGGAGATCGGACTTGATTTTGCCAGAGGCTTGCGCAGTATTTTGCGCCATGACCCGGATGTTATCATGGTCGGCGAGGTGCGGGATTTTGAGACGGCAGAGATCGCTATTCGCGTTGCGTTGACCGGCCACTTGGTTTTTTCAACACTGCATACCAATGATGCCGCTTCCGGCATATCCCGGCTTATTGATATCGGTGTTGAACCCTATCTGCTGGCTTCCAGCGTCGAGGCTTTTATTGCGCAGCGGCTTATTCGTGTCATTTGTCCGTATTGTAAAAAGGAAGATAGCGAGATTCCCCTGGAATTGCGCAGGCTTATCGCGCAGGATCTTGGACTTCATTCTCTTGATGAGGTGCACGCTTTTAAGGGGAAAGGCTGCGAGCATTGTAATTTTACGGGATATTTCGGCAGAACCGCGATTTATGAGATTCTTCTCGTTGATGATGTCATCCGCGATTTGATTATTAAAAAGAGTGTCTCCGAACATGTTAAGCGTATTGCCGTAACCCGCGGCATGAAAACGTTGCGTCAAGACGGTTGGTTGAAAGTTTTGGCGGGGATATCGACCCCTGAAGAAGTTATGAAGGTTTCTACCGCTGATGAAGTTGGTGCCGGCGATGAAAAATTTATCGTTCCTGTCGTTCCTCAGGAACCTGAAATGTCCAGAGGTCCGCATATGAAAGAAGCGCAGCAAGCAGATTCTTCAGGTACGAATAATCGTGTATATCAAAGGATTCCTTTCCGGACGAACCTCACCTATCGGCTCTTTAAATCATTCGCCGATGTGGCAGCGAAAAAAGAGGTGAGTGAATTCAAGACAGTAACCTGGGATATTTCTGCCGGAGGCGTAACGTTTATTTGCCGGCAGGTTTTGTCTGCGGGATGCCTTGTTGAATTGAAACTAGATTGGGTTGATGGCGGTACTGCCATTGAATGTTTGGCTAAGATTGTGCGTGTTGATGCGACTGATGAAAGAGATGTTTTTCATGTTGCCGTTGTTTTTCTGGATATTGCCGGCGTTGACAGGGCTCGAGTAGAAAAGTATATTGATAGCAATTCTCCCGGAGAAAAAAAATAAGAGTGCTCTATGCCGATATTCACGTATAAAGCGAAAAAAGGGCCCGATGAAGTTGTGGAAGGTACACTCGAGGCTCTATCGGAAAAAGAAGCAATTGAAAAAATAAGCCAGCTGGGGTATTTGCCGCTTTCGTTGCAGTCATCAGAGAAATCAACAAAACAGGACCAGTCTGTAACCCCTATTAAAAAAGAGGGGAAGGTTCGTTCGCGCCATGTGACGTTGTTCAGCCGTCAGCTTGCCGGTCTTTTGAAGGCAGGTGTCCCTATTTTAGGCAGTTTGAATATTATTGCGGAACAGACAGAAAGCCGTGTTTTTTCCGATATCTTGAAGCAGATTCTTAAAACCGTTAAAGAAGGGAACACATTTTCTTCCGCGCTTGCCGCTCACCCAAAAGTATTTAACCCCTTATACATTGCTATGGTTCGAACCGGTGAAAATAGCGGTGTGCTTCCTGAAGTTTTAATGCGGATTTCCGAGTATCGGGCCAAAGAAGAAGAGGCAATGTCGCGGTTTCGCATGGCTTTAGCATACCCTCTTTTAATGGCTATTGTCGGTCTTGGGACGATTGTTTTTATGCTGACGTTCGTGATGCCCCGTTTGATGAAATTGTTCGGCAGCCTTGGGCAGAGTTTACCTTTGCCGACGAGAATGCTTATTTCGTTCAGTAACCTTCTGCAGCAATGGTGGCTGTGGGTGATATGTATCGCGGTTGTCTGGTTTGTGCGCAGGCGCTTAGCAAGTGAGCGCGCGCGTAAGATCTGGAGCGCCTGGGTGCTTCGGTTGCCGCTCTTCGGTCCCTATATTCTGAAAGCTGAAATTGCCCGATTCAGCCGTACGTTGGAGCTTCTTTTAAAAAGCGGTATTACTATTTTGCGGGCAATTGATGTTGCAATTCCTGTTGTCTCAAACGAAATCATGAAAGAACATATTCAGAAGAGTCTGAAAGAATTGGAGCAAGGAGGGTCTTTTGGCCGCAGCCTCAAGAACTCGCATATTTTCCCGCCATTTGTCAGTAACCTTCTTCTGGTCGGAGAAGAGTCAGGGAAACTGACCGATGCTCTTGCTGAGATTGCCGCCAGTTACGAGCGCGATACCGACGAAGCTACAAAAACCATGACAAACCTTCTTGAGCCGGCTATGATCCTGGTGATGGGAACGATCGTCGGGTTTATTGTTATCGCGATGCTCCTGCCTATATTTGAAATTAATGTCGCTGTCCATTAGTCCGTTTTCGCATAATTTCCCGGCGTATACGCTGGGGTTAGGTTCTGCGGAATAGGTTTTTCTCCGGGAGGAAGCCTCTCCTTAAGTTTGATTTGAAGGGGCTCAACGTAAAACGCTATGGCTGAATTTATTAAAGCGCAACTTGATTATGTGTACTTTGTCTACGGATTTTCCTTTTTCCTGTTGGCAAGCGTATGTTTTTTGCTTGTTTTTGATAAGCGCCAACGCCTGCAGTGGATGTGGCTCGGTATTTTTGCAGTCATATGCGGGATAAGCGAGTGGTTCGGTCTTGTTACGTTTTGTTTATTCGATAATCCTGTTCTTTCCGTTGTGCGGCTCTTACTCGGGACACTTTCCTGTGCGGCTCTTTTTGAATTTGTCAGACGAAATGCCCGTCAGACGATCGGTGTAGCGCTGGGATTGTGGGTGTATGTGCCGTGTTTTGCCCTGTTAGCTCTTTTTGGAAATGGCGATTTGCGTACCCTTAATAATGGTGTCCATTATCTGCTCGGTTTTCCCGCCGCTTTTTTAACTGCCTGTATTGTTTGGAATGTTTCCCGCACAGAAGAATCTGTAACAGTGAGACCTTGGTTGGTTGTTTTTAGCGCGGCTATGCTTTTCTATGCATTTGTAGCGGGGGTTATTGTTTCCAAGGCAGCGTATTTTCCGGCTTCAGTTTTTAATAGAGAAGATTTCTTCCGGGTTTTCAACTTCCCGGTCCAGGTGGTGTGCTGTTTATGCGTTTTGATCATGGTATTTTCTCTTTGGCTATCTTTTTTAAACCGTATAGTCCCGTTAAAACAAAAAAAAGAAAATGGCCGGTTTTTTGTTTCATATTGGATTGCTGGATGTTTAGTGGTTAGTATGCTTATCGGCTGGTTCTTTGTGCACGATTTAACTGAGTATGGCCATAGGCAAATTATACAGGATAGCAACGAACAGATGGGGCTTTTAGTCCTTAATGTTGAGGGCCCTCTGAGGGATGCGGAGAGGGCGTCAAAACTTCTGGCGGTATCGCCGGCTGTTCTTGCGCTTGCAGAGAATGTGACTGATGAGAACATTGAAAACGCTGCTGGTGTGCTTGATCGCCATGTGCAGTTCCTGGAAATGGAGATGGCCTATCTTATGGATACTAATGGTAAAACCATTGTATCGTCGAATCGGGATACTCCGGAAAGCTTGGTCGGGAAAACCTTTTCGTTCCGGCCGTATTTTAAAACCGCGCAACAAGGGAAAATCGGTCAGTATTTTGCGGCCGGTATGGTAACGGGCAGGCGGGGGTATTTTGTTGCCACTCCTGTTTTTGATAAGCATGGAGTTGTTAAGCTTGTTGCTGTTGTTAAAAAACGGATCAGCGATATTGAGAAGGTTTTCATTGAACATCCGCTTGCATTTTTTGTTGACTCCCGGGGTGTTATTTTTCTTACCAGCAGGAAGGATCTTCTGTACCGTTCGTTATTCACGCTTACTCCGGATATCCGTCAGGAGATCATTGCATCGGCTCAGTTTACAAAACCGAGTCTTACTCCGATCCTTCAGGGGGATGCTTCTTTACGACAGCAGGTTTTTTTTGAAGGCAAACCGTTCTATGCGTTTCGCCGTATTGTTACGCATGATGGATGGAGCATTGTGCTCTTGTTCCCTAATCAGAAAGTATATGAATACCGCTTTTTCGGTTTGAGCGTTACTTTTTTCCTGGGTATTATTTGTGCCATATTCTTTTTTGTTTTAATGCAAAAAGAGAGGCATCAGCAGGAACTATTTTTATCTTTGGCAAAACTGCAGTCCATGATGGATACCGCTTCGCACGTTGGTATTGTGATTACCGATGCACATGGCGTTATCCAGTCAGCAAATAAAACTATTGAACTAATGACCGGATATTCCGTTTCTGATCTTGTGAATAAGGAAACTACGGCGATTTTTCGCCGGAAACAGGATATTAGTGCGTGGGCGCAGGAATTAGAAGAAGAATATAAAAGACCCGTTTCAGGATTTGATGTTTTAGTTGAGAATGCGAAGGAAAAGGGGTTTGATCATAAAGAATGGATTTTTGTGCGAAAAGATCAAACATTGATTTCTGTCGATGCTTCGGTGTCTGTTTTGCGTGATTATAACGGCGCCATTACAGGGTATGTCGCTATGTTCGTTGATATTACCGAGCGCAAGAAAACAGAAGAATCGCTGCGGAGAAGTCAGACGGGCCTTGCGGATGCTCAGCGGATGACGCATGTCGGGAGTTGGGAGTTTGATGTTATGACGGGTGCGGGGTATTGTTCCGAAGAATTGTTCCGGATCTATGGGCTTACGCCGGAGCCGTCGGGTAACGCGACACTGGATCTTTTTATGAAATATATCCCTCCTGATGAGAGAAAAAAGTTGCTTGACGGGATGATTGCTCCGGTGATACCTCCTGTTTATGAATTTGAGCATCATGTCAGGCGCGATGATGGGAGTGTCCGTGTTGTTTTGCAGAAAGGGGTAACGAAAGTCAACGAAGAGGGGAAACTGGTTACTATTATCGGAACAACGCAGGATATTACGGAACGAAAACAGATAGAAGAATCGCTTCGTTTTATACAATTTTGCGTTGATCGTGCAGGTGAGGCGATCCTCTGGGTTGATGAAAGCAGCAGTATCCTGTATGCCAATGAGATGGCGCAGCGTGTTTATGGCTATACCCAGCACGAGATGCTTGCACTCAAAGTTTCCGCTCTTGATCCTACTTTTACTCCGGAAGTCTGGGTGCAGCATTGGAAGAATGTCCGTGCCCGCAAACTTTTGATTTTTGAGACGACAAACCGTGCTAAAAACGGCAGATCTTTTCCGATGGAGATTACCGAAAATTTCGTTTATTACGGCGGGAAGGAATATATCATTGTCTTTTTACGCGATATAACTGAACGAAAACTCGCACAGGAAAAAATCCTGAAAGCACGCGATTATTATCTCCACTTATTTGAAGATTTCCCAACACCTATTTGGAGGGCGGGGACCGACGGAACCTGCAATTATTTCAATAAATCCTGGCTTTCTTTTACCGGGCGTTCTCTTGAACAGGAATTTGGAGGGGGGTGGCTTGAAGGTATCCATCCCGATGACCGGCAGCGTTTTATGACTGAATATGAAACAGCGTTTCAGGGGAGGAAACCGTTTGAAGTTGAGTATCGTTTGGGATATCGGGATGGAACGTATCGGTGGGTAATTCAAAACGGTCGGCCGTTTACCGGTTTGTCGGGTGAATTTGTAGGGTATATCGGATCGTGCTACGATATCTCAGAACGAAAACGTGTTGAAGAAGCCCTGAAGCAGAGTGAAGAACGTTTTAAAATTATTGCCGAGAACGCCGGTGAATGGATATGGGAGGTTAACGGAGACGGACTGTTTACCTATTCAAATCACACGATCAAACAGCTTCTCGGGTATGATATAGATGAAATTATAGGGAAAAAATATATTTATGATTTCTTTCCTCCGGAAGAACGAGAATCTTTGCGCAAGCTTATTTTAGAAGGTTTTAAAGAAAAAGTCCCTATCCGTAATTTGGTTAACAGTAATATGCATAAGAACGGTAACCGGGTTATTATCAATACCACAGGTATCCCGTTACTCGATAAACAGGGGAATTTGCTCGGGTATCGCGGCGTTAATACGGATATTAGTGAACGCATTCGTATGGAAGAAGAGTTACGTAACTCGCAGATCTATCTTGATGCGATTTTAAATACCATTGCCGATCCGATTTTTGTCAAAGACCGGCAGCACCGTTGGGTCTTCATGAATAATGCGATGTGTGAATTTATGGGGCATTCCCGCGATGAACTTCTTGGCAAGTCAGACTATGATTTTTTCCCGAAGGACGAAGCCGATGTCTTCTGGGAGAAGGATGAAATTGTTTTTGATGAAGCAAAAGAAAATGTTAATGAAGAGTTGTTTACTGATGCAAAAGGCGTCGTGCATACGATTGTCACTAAAAAATCACTGTATCATAGTGTTGAGGGGACCGTGCATTTGGTAGGAGTTATCCGGGATATTACCGCTATGAAGAAAGCGCAGGAAGAGATCGTCAAGGCGCAGGCTCAATATACGGAGTTGATTAATAATCTTACCGTTGGAATATACCGTAATACGCCCGGCGTTCAGGGAAGATATCTGGAAGTAAACGCTGCTATGGTGGCGATGTTTGAAGCTGAATCAAAAGCAGAGTTCTTATCTCATATGGCTGTTGAAAATTACAAAGATCCGGAAAAGAGGCTTGCTTTTAGTGATAAATTGATGAAACAGGGATTTATTAATAACGAAGAAGCTGAACTTGTTACGCTTAAGGGGAGAACGTTTTGGGCGTCTATTTCGGCGGTTATGAAAAAAGATGAACAGGGGAATGTTTTCTTCGATGGTATTGTGGAAGATATCACGGAACGAAAAAAAACCCAGGAAGAGCTTGTTTTGGCATATTCGAAATTGCAACAAACGCAACGGGAACTTATTCAGACTGAGAAAATGGCTTCATTGGGGCGATTTTCTGCCGGTGTTGCCCATGAAATCAGAAATCCCCTTGCGATTATTCTCGGCGGAGCCGAATTCTTGGAATCAAGTCTTGAGGCCCTTGACAAGAATGTCAAGACGGTACTTGTTCAAATGAAAGATGCGGTTATGCGCGCAAATATTATTGTCAAAGGGCTTTTGCGCTTTGCCCGGCAGTCAGAATTAGTCACGGAACGGGTTAAGGTGTCCGCTTTGATTCAGGATACCTTGGAATTATTTAGATATAGGGCGCCCCTTGAGAACATTGCGATTGAGACGGAGTATGATGACCATGATGCATATATTAATGTGGACAAGAACCAGATACAGCAGGTTTTCTTTAATGTTTTAATGAATGCCCTTGAAGCAATGCCGCACGGGGGCCGTATCCGGGTTAGGACATATCATTTATTGCCTTTGGCAGCCGGCGCAAGCGTCGATAAATCATCGGTCGTAATCTGTTTTGAGGATTCAGGGGAAGGCATATCACAAGAAAATATGCAAAAACTTTTTGAACCATTTTTTACGACTAAACGGGATAACAAGGGAACCGGGCTTGGTTTATCCATTTCCAAGTCGATTGTTGAAAATCATGCGGGTCGTATTGTTATTGATAGTACGCAGAATAAAGGTACTCAGGTAATGATCATTATGCCTGTTGCATAAGGAACGGTACTTCTATGAACGTGCGGGCGGTGATTTTTTGTGCGGTGCTTATTTTGACAGCGGGTTTGTGTATGTGCGCCCATGCGGAGGTTTCTCCCTGGGGTGAATTAAGCGGCGATCACTTCGTTATCTTTTTTACCGGTGATCAGAATTTTGCGAAGGATGTGCTTGAGAAAGCGGAGCAGTATTACCGGCAGATTGCTTCGGATTTGGGATATCCCCGGTATTCGGAGTTCTGGACGTGGGATAAACGGGTAAAGATCTTTGTCTATCCGAACAAAAGATCATTTTTACAGGCAACAAAACAGCCGGAATGGTCTGAAGGAATGGCCGATTATACTACGAAACAAATTACAAGCTATGCCTGGAGCCAGGGTTTTGTCGATTCCCTTTTACCGCATGAAATGGCGCATTTGATTTTCAGGGATTTTGTTGGATTTAAAGGAGAGGTCCCCTTATGGCTTGATGAAGGCGTGGCGCAATGGTCCGAAGAGGCAAAACGCAGAATCGTCAAGGATTACGCCCGCTCACAGTACGAACAGGCCCGTCTTTTGTCAGTTCAGGATATGATGCGTATTGATGTCCGCCGGTTGCCGGAATCGGAAAAAAAAGTTCATGTCCAATTGTTTATTAGCAAATCGAAAGATCAGCCCGATGGTTTTATCGGCAAGAATGAGTTAGTGAACATGTATTATTTACAGGCTGTTTCGATGGTCGATTTTCTTGTTACGAAATACGGGGCGGATTCTTTTGCTGACTTTTGCCGGCAGCTGCGTGACGGCAAAAGCATGGAAGAGGCATTACGTTTTAGTTATCCGACGCATATCAGAAACCTTGCGGATTTTCAAAGCGAATGGCGGAAGTATATTGAAGAGGAATAATTGTTTTAGTCGTGAGTCGAGTGCCGTATGAGAATTCGTATTGCGTTAAAATCAGTAATCCGCCTCCGACGGAAAACAAACACAATACACGATACGTGCGGTGCTTGAGAAGTTTCGCAGGCTGTTTGATTCCATGAACCATGAACTATGAACTTTGAACTTATAAGAGGAGGAGATATGAAACTGAAACAGGGGTTTACGCTTATTGAGTTGATGCTGGTGGTAATTATTATCGGTGCATTGGCTGCGATGGTTATGCCGAGACTGACCGGGAGAACGGAGCAGGCTCGTGTTACAGCAGCTGAGGCGGATATCCGTTCGAATATTGCCACCGCGTTGAAGTTGTATGAGCTGGATAATGGAAGTTTTCCGAGCACCGAAGAGGGGTTAAACGCCCTATTAACGAAGCCCGGTTCAGCATCAAATTGGCATGGTCCGTATATCGAGAAAAAACCGATTGATCCGTGGGGAAAAGAATATATATATAAGAGTCCTGGCGAGCATAAACAGGATTATGATTTGTATTCATTAGGTAAAGATGGGGTTGAAAGCGCCGATGACGTTAAGAACTGGGAATAATCCCTTTTTCAAGGATTCTACCGGGTGTATGACTGTTGGCGAACCGCCGAACAAGAAGCCGTCCCGCAGGGGCGAATAAACTATCGTCACGCATGGGTAACTCAAAGGGCTTTGTAAAAAGGGGTTTTACACTTATTGAAGTAATGGCAACAACAGTTCTTTTGGCTGTTGGCAGTATTGCTATTCACGAGGCTCTTTTTACTTCGTTGACCGCTTTTTCCTATTATGCCGATTATATTGATATCGGGCCGTGGGCTCATGAAAAGATGTGGGAAGTTACGACAGCGTTGAGTCTTTTGCCTGATCCGCAGATTAATACGTCGGGGACATTCATGTCCCGGGGAAGGCGTTTTGATTGGGATGTTTCATATTCTTTGATCGAGGAACTTAAAAAAACGGCCCGTTTTTATCAGGTTGATTTAGTGGTTCGCTGGAAAAGCGGATTCCGTACTGTTTCACTGCAACGGAGCGCGTATGTTGTCTATCGATACCCGTCCCAATAGGAGGGCTTTTACTCTTGTTGAGATGCTTATTGTTACCGCTATCCTTGGGATTGTATCGCTTACTCTGTATTCGGCGTTATCAAGCGGGATACGGGTATTGCAACGTGTGCGTCAACCGGCTGCAGGAGAGGATGTTGTTTTATTCCTGGAAAAATTCACGAGCGATATGCGGAATGCTTTTGTATTCAAAGGATTAACGGGTAAGGGGGAATCCGGTGCGCTGATGATTCCCACGCTTGTTACAAGCACCCGCTTGCAAAATACATCGGTTGGAATGGTTTCGTATACGTATAATAAAGAAGCCAAGAGCCTGAAACGTGAAATTTTTGATTACGCTGCCGTTGCCAACGGCGAAGAACCCCAGTCGGTGAGTACGCTGTCGGGGCTTGAAGATCTCACGTTCCATTATTTTATATTCGATTCGCAGAAAAGAATGTTTGTGTGGGCCGATGAATGGGATGGACAGTCCGGTTTACCGAAAGCTGTGCGTATGGAGTTTACGTATTTGTATGGAACAGAACCTACAAAAATTGTTCGTACCGTTGGATTCCCGGAAAGTGCGACGTAGAGCCAGTATTTTTATCATAACGCTTTGGTCGCTGATTTTCCTGTCAATTATAACGGTGATCGTGAGTTCGGCGGTACGCCAGAAATTGATTCTCTTAAAACGTATCGAAGAACTGGATAAACTTCGTTCCGTTGCCGAAGCAGGTGCGTACCGGGGGATCATTGAAATCATGCGCCAGAAACCGTCGGAATCAGCCTGTGCCTTGAAAGATGTGACCTGGAGCCTGAACCCCGGGGCTTTTCAAAGAATGCGGGTGGGAGATGGTGTTTGTGACGTTTCATATACTGCTTTTGATAGTAACGGAGCGCCGATTATCAGATACGGATTGATCGATGAGGAGCGGAAGATAAATATTAATAGCGCCGATATGGCTGTTTTGAAACGGTTATTCCAGGGGTTGGATTTTGATGAGGTGCAATCGCAGGAGTTAGCCGCCTCAATTATCGACTGGCGCGATGTAGACGGTGAATTGACTATTCCTCTGGGGAGTGCCGAGGAGTCGTACTATTCATTCTTAAAGTATCCGTACCGGTGTAAAAATGCCGAGTTCCAGACGATAGAAGAACTCCTCTTGGTTCGAGGCATAACGCAGGATGTTTTTGTAAAAATCAAAAATTATGTTACAATCTATGGTAGTGGTAAGGTTAATATTAATACCGCTCCTCGCCCGGTTTTACTGGCTATCGGATTAAGCGATGCCAATACCGACCGGGTGCTTAAGTTCCGTGCCGGCGAAGATGCTCAGGAAGCAACCGCAGACGATCTTACGTTTGATGAGCCGGCGCACATTGTGCCGTGGTTGAGCCAGGCATACCGGCTCTCAAGTTCTGAAGTTGCGCAGTTGAGTAATGCGGTTGATGCATTTGTTACGACTCATTCGGAAGCATTCATGATTCAAGCGCATGCGCATGGAGTTTCTGCGCAGAGTCAGGCTTCGGCGACCTGCGTTGTGAACGAAAAAGGCGTAATTTTTTATTGGCGGGAAAGCTAACTAAACTATGGGCGGACTAAATCTTCAACACCTAAGTAAACCGTTTTCAGCGATCACCGGCAAAGAGTATGTTGGTATAGATTTGAGCGGCACGAGTTTAAAAATCGCTCATCTGCGTGCCGTTTCAGGCCGGATTGAAGTGGTTAATCTTATCAGCCGGAATATCCAGGCGCTTTCTGACGATGATATCGCCAAAATAATCAAGTCGTCATTCCCTCAATTGTCGGCGCGTACGCTTGACGTTATTAACGTAATCCCTACGCATGTTGTCATTACGAAGAATATCGAGATTCCTTCTACCAATCCCAAAGAGATAAAAGAGATTATCAGCCTTCAGGCCGGCCGGCATACGCCGTTTTCCCGTGAGGAGATAATTGTTGATTATCTGGATATTGGTACGCATAAGCGCAGCTACACGAAAATACTGCTTATTATTGTTTCCCGGAGTGTTATAAAACGGCAATTTGATATTATCGAGCGCGCCGGGCTTAAACTTGACCGCGTTTTCTTTGCTCCTGAAGCGGTTGGTCTATCGGTTTCACGGATATTAAAGCTAGAGGCACAGGAGACTCCGTTGGCAGTTGTTAATATTGACGAAGGTTTTTCTGATTTTACCGTTGTTGTTAAGGATAAGGTCGTTTTTGTCCGCAATATTCCTATTGGCGCGATGCATCTGAGCGAGGAAACCGATAAATATCAGGCTCGATTCGCCGATGAGATAAAGAGTTCTCTTGAGACGTATCAAAGTGAGGATATTGAACGAGCCCCCACGGCAATCGCGGTAACCGGGGCTATTGAGGAACTGAAGAATCTTGTTGCTGTTTTGAACGAGCGTTTAAAGATCCCCTGCAAGTCGGTTTCATATTTCCGCAATATCATTTTGTCAAATGAAGCGTTTAATAAAGTTACGCTTGCAAAACATTTATCGTACTTTAATGTGATTTCAAGCCTTTTATGCTCCAAGGAAATGAAGATTGATCTTGTCCCCGAGGAGGTCAAAGTCCGTAAGGCGCTTGAAGAACGCGGCAAAGATTTGATTACCTCGGGGGTTTTAGTCCTTACTATTTTTGTTTTGATTTTCCTGATCCTCATCTCAAATATTTATTTTAGTTCGGCGTATTTGGCAAAACTCGATGATCAATATAAACCGCTTTCTCAGGAAGCAGGCAAGCTGGAGGTTGATTATGCAAAGGTGAGCTTGCTGAAGAACTATTTGTCAAAACGCGGATACTCGCTGGAAGTCCTTTCCGAATTATATTCTCTTTTAAACGAAAACCTGACTGTTTCCGACATTAAATATGATGATCAGGGCAAGTTTTCTGTCCGAGGTACGGCTGTTTCCATGTCCGACGTTTTTACGTTTGTTGAAAAAATGGAAGATTCAAAATATTTCAAGGATGTCAAAACAAAATATACCACGAAACGTAAAGATGGCTCTCGAGACGTTACTGATTTTGAAATTGCCTGTGCTCGGGAACAACTCAAGTAACTATGATTAAACAACTGCAAGCGTTAACAAAACTTTACAATTCTTTTACGAAAAAAGAAAAGCTGCTTGTCTACGTCACTTTTTTTATCATTGCGGCTACGCTTCTTGACCGTTTAATCATTCTGCCCGTGTATTCAAAGATCAAATCATTGAACTCGCAGATTAAAGAAAGAGAAATTTCCATCACCAATAATCTGCATATCCTTGCTCAGCAAGACCGCATTGAGCAGGAAATCAAAAGTTACTCTTCATTCTTGCATAGCTCGGCGACCGACGAAGAGAATATGACGACTGTTTTAAAACGGGTTGAAGAATTGGCGAATAAGAGTTCATTGTATATCGTTGACATGAAACCCGGCGGGACGAAGGAGAATAAAGATAAGACGAAAAAGTACGTGGTAAGTTTAAGCTGCGAAGGCCAGATGGAGCAGGTGATGACATTTTTGTATAATGTCGAAAGTGCCGGCGAACTTTTGATGATAGAGAAGTATCAGATAAATCCAAAAACCAAAGACTCGAGTGTTGCTCAATGCGTCATATCCATTGCTAAAATTGTTTTATAAACAAAGGAGTAGTATATGCGCAGGGTATTAGTATTGACGGTAGCAAGTTTGGCGATTATTACGCAGACCGCATGCGCGGCAGTTGAGTTTAAGGTTTTCGATATGCGCAACCGTCTATTCGAGGAATCAAAAGAGATAAAAACACTGATTGCAAAATCAAAGGATTCGGTCGTTTTAATGGGGATGTTTGATTCCTGTATGCTTTCCATGGCCCAGCTTGACGCGTATTTCAGCATGCTGGGGATTTTTTATTCGGTGAAAGATACCGAAGGTACGCTGACTGCGCTTAACTTCCTTTCAAGCTGGATCAATGAAATGAGCCGCACGAATGCTGTTGTGCTGACGTCATTTGATTCATCCCAGATAGCGGTGGAGAAAAAAACGCAGGAACATCTTGCCAAACTTAAAAGTTATTATGTCCAGTTCAATACTCTTCTCGACGGAGAGTTAAAGAAAGTTACAGTCATAAAACTATCGGTAGCAAAATCCGTTCAAAAACCTGTTGGTCCCGATACAAAACAGTCTGGTGCGGCGCAGCCGGTAAAAGAAAAGGCAAAAGCAAAAAAATAGCATGAAGTTTGTTTTTATTTGTGTGATGTTTGCGATTTTCCCATCCATTGCGGTTGCGCAAGAAGATCCCGCCCTCAATAATACTGCCGGTGTTGATTTTAGAAGTTCGCAGGGCCATACATTTAAAGTGCCGGAAGATATGATTGTTGTGAAACATCCCGGGTATGTCGTTTTGCTTCCTGTCGATGAATACCTTGGGATGAAAGTTTTGCAGTATGACGACCGTTTCAGGAAGATGCAGGAAACGATCGATTCATTACAAACGCAGGTTGTTGAGCTCAAGCAACAGGTAGAGACGCTGCAAACCGAAAAAGAACTTGCCCAGGATTCAAACCAGACAGTTTCTTCGCAGTAAAACGGTAGCGGTTTACGGGTATCGGCTCAAGGTTTCCAAAGAGTTAGCGCCCACCGAGTACTGCAAACCGGATAAGGATGGATCGTATGTATCGAGTTGATGTAACGCACAAAGGTGATCATCTGTTTGAAGTAAAATCAAAAGATTCCACGGTTATGATCGATACAAAAGGAAAAGGCATGACTCCTCCTGACGCCTTGTTGGCAAGTCTTGCCAGTTGTATCGGTGTTTATATCCGCAAATATGCGGAATCGACGAAGATCGATATCAAGGATTTTACTATTTCTGCCCAGGCTGAGTTAACGACAGCTGCGCCGATTTGTTTTAAGTCGATTTCTGTTGCTATAGATCTGCACGGTACTGAACTTGAAGAATCCCGCAAACAATCACTGCTTCGATTCATTCATAATTGTCCCGTTCATAACACGATCATCGCTAACCCTGTTGTTGACATGAAACTTGTTTGATATGAAGATTTCTGTTCGTGTTAAGGCGGGTTCCCGCGTTGAAAAAATCGAGAAGATAACGGAGACAGAGTTGGTCGTTTTTGTAAAAGCCCCGCCGCATGAAGGGAAGGCCAATGAGGCGGTTGTTGAGGCGTTGAGCGACTATTTTGACCTATCTAAAAGCCGCATTACAATTGTTCGAGGACACACTTCAAGAAACAAGATAATAGAAATAATTCAGTAAGCATAGGGATTTTAGTTCGTAGTGCAATGTTCAAGGTTCAAAGTCTAGATTTTTACTTTGTACTATTAGACTAAGAACTTACCTTGAACATTGAACCCTGAACTATGAACTAATCCAGAAGTATCTCAATCGTATTAACGGAAGTGTTTGCTGCCTGAAGAAATTCCTGCCGGGAAATTACGAAACGACGCATGGCTAGATTTCCTGCGATTTGCTTACTGTTGATACGTACACTGTGGATCATGTAATCCGGGTATTTCTTGTGGTTCGGATTCAAATAGGAAACGGTAATACGTTTTCCGGCAAACGTGCATTGTATGGCAGTGATCGTGTTGGCGCCGAATTGTTCCGCGTTTAGTTTTGGCTCGATGACGAGATCTCCGTATTCCCCGCGGATGCCGAAAATCTGGGTTAGTGTTGTTAAAATATACCAGCTTGCTGAGCCAGTCAGGTAACTGTACATACCGCGGCCTTGCCCGTTGAAATATTCCGGCAAACTTGGATATATCGCGCTGTGCTGCGTGTTTAATGCCATGCGGTATAAGGCGTTAAACACTTCAAAACCTTCGCGGGCAAATCCTTTTGAATAGAGTGCGTAGGCAAACATAACGCACATATGGCTGAAAAAGGAGCCGTTCTCTTTTTCTCCGTAGACAAAAGAGAAGGCGCGGCCAAGATTAAGCTGTTCAGTCTTGAAATCCGTATTTAATCGGAAACCTTTCAGGGTTGTATCCTGCAGAAATGTTTTTGCGTTTTTAAAAGTTTCGATAATCTGGTCCGGTGTAGCAATACCAGCCATGATCGGGAAGGTCTGCCCGGGTAATGTCATGCGTATCGAGCCGTTTATCTTTCCTTCAACCCGCTGGCGCCTGTCATCATAATAACCGTTAAAAAAACCTTCTGCAAGCCATTCGGTTTTTCTGATATGATCGGCGATCCAGGCTGCTTTTTTTTGCAGATCGCTTAAAAGTTTATGGGCAGGGATAGCAATTGTTTCACCGGTAAAATTTTCCTGTGCAGATTCGAAATATTTCTCGAGTAATGTTTCTTTTTGCGTCCCCGCATCATAATCAAGCGGGTTCCGGGACAGGGTGTCCAGGAGGATGCCGAGTTCTTTAAAAACTGTAATTTTTTGCTGGCCGAGTTTTTCAATTAACTGGCATACCGAATAGAGGTTTGATGCATAGAGTGCTGTAAATGCGACACTTTCGCCGTTATGCGTTGCCATATCAAGGCCATCGTTCCAATCAGCGCCTTCAAGCGCCGTATGATTATGGCTGCCGACGTTAAAGAATTGCACGAGGTTTTCGACAAGGATATGTTCAAGTATGGTCCCGCGGTAGGGTTTCCCTTCATCAGTGCGCAGCAGATTGCCTTTTTCGGGGGTCCAGTTTTCGTCTATCTCCTGGCTGCGGGAGAGTTGCCGGTCTTTAAAATACGGAGCACGCTCTAAAAGTATTTTTATGTCTCCGGTCTGATGAATATAGACAAGTGTGGTAATAAGCGGCCAGACACCGTGATCCATCCAGACGCGACTGATATTATTGCGGTCAGCGATAAATTCGCCCGGTCGCTGTCCGATGATCGTAGCGTTTGATCCGTCGATACGTATACCGCCGTAATTATTAACAAGCACGTTTCGCACGTCGCAGGGATCGTTGAGGATCAACGATAAGCAATCCTGCCAGAGGTCGCGCCAGCCGCGGCCACCCCGGCCGTAATCAAAGTCCGGTAAATAGGAACAACCGTAGATTTTGCGCACGAGCGGCTGAATGCTTACCCATTTGAACCAATTATTGTAGTCGGAATCATGCGAGTGTATAGCAATGTCGTTTGCTTTATCAAGCCAAAACGCGCAGGTTGCTTCAAATGCGCGGGTGACCTTCTCCGCGCTGTTCAAACGGTTAAATGTCGCAGTAATGTCTTTTTCTTCGGAGGCAATGCCCAGATAGATTATGTAGGATGTCGTTTTGCCTGGAGCAAGCGTGTGTTTTGAAAAACGGAGCGCTCCCATCGGTTCTTTGCCTTGATACGGGAACTTTTTATCGGGAGCTAGATTTTGATATACTGCGGCCGGTTCGAGGAGGTCGCCGGCGTTGCCGCAAAACTCCTCGTGCGTAGGGAAGAGCGCTACGGGGCCTTTGTTGTTTTTGTCGATACCATAGACGAAATATGATGTTCTGTTTTTTGTATGCCCGTTTTCGTCAAATGTTAATGTTGGTTTTACCACAATGCCATTCGGCGTCAACCGGGTACGGATTAAAAGTGATGTTACATGACGATGGTCCCGGATGTTATTGGCGGAACGGCAGTATAGCGGGATTGCCGCAGTTGGCGTAAATGAGATTTTTTTTGTGGAGATATTGGTAACAACGACCTTCATGATCTCGATCGGTTCCCCTGTTGATGGGACAAAAGTCGTCATTTCAGTTTGTAAACCGATTGATTTATTGGATCGGGTAATTTTTTGCCAGAGGAGTCCGGCTTCTAAACGAAAGGTATCCTTGTTGATTTGGCTGCGGTCTTTTGAAACACCGGTTGCAGACCAGACTTTGCCAGGGTTTAGATAGAACCAAAAATTCCGGCTGGCTTTGGATAATGCCAGATTGATGCGGGAGACAGGCTCAAGAAGAAAAGAATTGTTACCTGATTTCAAGTCGCCATGCAGGTCAGGAGTAACGCATGACATCATCGGATGGTTATTGCAGAGAGGCAGATAAAGCGTATTGATGCTGTTTGCGTTATCCGAAATAAAACTTCCTTTGGTATCGGTAAACTTCCAGAGCGTGTTTTTCATAAAAATCAATGTAGCATACTATCGCATGGTTTTCAATTGTTTCGTACGTGCAGCGCATAGGCCATAGCTCGTAGCTCATAGAAAAATACAAGGCTACGAATTCGCCTCCGGCGGAACACGGACTATGAGCCATGAGCTACGAGCTATGAACTAAACGTATTGAACCACGTATTCAGTATGGTATAATACCTGCTTATGATTAAGGAAATTAAACTTCCCAAAGCAATTATTTTCGATATGGACGGCGTTATTACCAATACTATGCCGTATCATTATAAAGCCTGGCGCCAGGTATTACGGAGCGCAGGGATTCAGGTGACGAAATTAGATATTTACGGCCGCGAAGGTCAGGACGGCCTGACGTCCATGAAAGGTATTTTCGAGACGTATCATCATCCATTTCATGCAAAAGAAGCGCGCGCGTTATTGAACGCAAAAGAAGAACTTTTTAAAAAGATCGTGCGCAGAAGGTTTGTTAAAGGCGCGCTGGTTTTTATCCGAAAGCTGAAGAAATCAGGTGTATTATTGGCATTGGTGACCGGAACGTCCCGGCATGAGACATGTAAGATTTTGCACAAAGACGTAGTGCGGTTTTTTGACGCCAGCGTAACTGGAGATGAAGTGCGGAATGGCAAACCTCATCCGGAACCATTTTTAAAAGCATTAAAAATACTCGGAATAAAAGCAGGGGATGCCCTTGTTATTGAGAACGCGCCATTCGGGATTGAAGCGGCAAAGCGTGCCGGGCTTTTTTGCATTGCCCTTGAAACGTCCCTCCCCCGTGAGTATCTCCGTAAAGCCGATGTTGTTGTTCCTTCCTATCAGGCGTTGCGGTTGATTATACGGGTATAACCGGGTGCGTGATGGCGGCATGCAGGTATTTTGTAACTGCAGTGCTTGAATATAATTTCATTCACGGTATAATACAGTCATGAGCAAAGATTTTTTTACGACAATTGAAGAGATCCGTCAGAAGGATGCGCGGTATAAGACTGATGCCTATGAGTTCGTAATGCAGGCCTTAGGCCACACGCAGAAAAAACTCAAGCGTAAAGGCCATGTAACGGGGAAAGAACTTCTTGCAGGGATGAGAGAACATGGGCTTGAGTTATACGGGCCTATGACAAAGACGGTTTTTTCCCATTGGGGGATTTATACCACCCATGATTTCGGACAGGTCGTTTTCAATATGGTGAACGTCGGGCTTTTGGGGAAGACCGATGATGATACCGTAGAAGATTTCCGTGATGTGTATGATTTTGATGAAGCTCTTGATGTTTTTCAAGTAAAAAAACGATGAAATCGTACACCGAAGAGTTGTGGTTTAACACGGAAAAACGGCTTGAGTTTATTAATATCACGCCTCAAGTAACTGCGTGCGTTAAAAAAAGCGGGGTTAAAGAAGGATTGTGTCTGGTTAATGCCATGCACATTACGGCCAGCGTCTTTGTCAATGATGATGAGTCTGGTTTACTTGACGATTTTACTGTTTGGCTGGAGAAATTAGCGCCGTTTGATAAAGGATCATACCGTCATAATGCCGGTGAAGACAACGCGGATGCGCATTTGAAGCGTACGGTTATGGGCAGAGAAGTTGTTGTTGCGGTAACAGGCGGCACGCTGCATTTCGGCCCCTGGGAGCAGATTTTTTACGGTGAGTTCGACGGCCAGCGCAAAAAGCGCGTTCTTATAAAAATTATCGGGGAATAAAATGAAAAAAAGAATTTTCTACCATGATACGGATTGCGGAGGTGTTGTTTATTACGCCAATTACCTGAAATATACCGAAGAAGCGCGGACGGAATATTTTGAAGAGAAAGGTGTTTTTATCAAGGAATGGGCTGATAAAGGGGTTTTGTTTGTGGTTGCGCATCAGGAAATTGATTATCGCCTGCCGGCTGTTTACGGTGATATTCTAGAAGTAAGGACACATGTTGCAAAGATCAGTGCGGTTAAGATTGAGACGGCGCATGAGATTCGCAATCAAGATGATAAACTTATTTGTGAGGTAAAGATTATTATGGTTTGTGTGGATAAAGATATTAAACCGCGAGCGATACCTGGTGAGATTGCGGCAACCTTAAAGGAGGCGTAATACAAATGGTCCTCTTGATACTGGCGGGGGTTTTAGGATTGGCTGCTCTTGGTTTAGTCGGGTATGTTGTCTATACCACTATGGCCGGGCGTTCGAAAGAAGAATCACCGGAACGTTATACTCCCGCTGAAAGCTATGCTGCTGTCGAGCATGTTGAAGAGGTCCGTGAAGAACCAGTGCAGGAACCCGCGCTTGATAAACCGTCGAATGAGTCGGAATCGTTGGCAACAGAATTAGCCAGCCTTAAATCTATCCATCGTTCTTTACAGGTGGAATTCGAAAATTACAAGAAGTCTGTTCAAGGGAGTCAGGCAGAGATTGAGAAATCAAAACAGTCTCCTGTTCCGCCGCCTCCTGTACCGGAAGATTCAGCGGAGGTGGTACGCTTGCGCAGCGAGCTTGGTGTTTTTGAAAAGCTGGTTGGTGAGAAAAATGAGGCTTTGGATAAAGCATTGAAAGAAACGGCCAACTGGCAGGCAAAATTCAAAGAGACGCTTGCGGCCAATGAGGCTTCAGCACAGGAAATCGCTGCGGTACATATAAAATTGAAGGATGCGCTTGCGGCAAAAGATTCATTTGCAAAAGAAAAAGAGGAATTCGTCAAAAAAACCGCTCTTGTGCAATCGTTAACGCAGGAGGTTGAGAGTTTTAAGAAGAAGCTGGCAGAGAAAGATGGTGAGCTTGCTCAGCGTGTAGCTGCTTCTCAGGCAGCATCGGCTGATACGGTGAAAGCGTTGGAAGAAGAATCGCAAAAAACTAATGCTGAAATCCAACGCTTAAAAGAAACGATTGCCGCGCAAGCACAAGTTCCGCATATCGACCCTGCCGAACTTGAAACCCTGAAACAAAATATTTCCGATAAAGATACGTGTTTAGAGAAAATGAAAGCTGAGATGCAGACATTACAGGATACTATCGCACAGGCGCAGAAAGTTCCGAAGATTGATCCCGCCGAGATTGAAGTCTTGCGGAAAGAGATTGCTGATAAAGATGCAGCGTTGGCAAAACTAACGTCGCAGATCGCGGATTCCGTGCAACAAAAAGGGGTTTCCCAGGAAGAGTATAATAAACTTAAAACAAAGCTTGAAGCTGCCGAAAAGGTTCTGCGGGTTGTTCATGGAGCAGTCTAGCTATGAATCAGGATACCAGGCAGGTTATTTTCTTTAGTCAGGCCGGTTGCTTGTTGCCGGGATTGTTAATCGTTAACTTTTTTTTCGGGTGGCTAATCTTCAAACCGCTTCTGTGGGTGACTATTGAGCTCATCCTGTTTTTGTTGTTTTTTTTAACGATACATATGGCGGCCCGTAAAATTAAATCATTTATTTCTCCGAACGACAACTCAGTTATAGACATCGAGGGGCAGGTTGTAGATGATGACGTGCATCGGCAAAAACTAGCATAAGGGAAAATATGGGGTATCGATACGGGGAGTGTAGTTGAAAAGGGCGTGTGCCGATGGGTACACGCCCTTTTTTTTGCGCGATGAATAAACAAAACCTTGATCTTGAATTTGTCCGTCGTTGCATTGCGGCAGATCCCGATGCCTGGAATGCTTTTATTGAGCGATATTCGCGCCTGATATATAGTGCGATCCATGCAACGTTACGACTGAAAGGGTATGATAGCCGGTTCTTGGATTCCGTCGGTGATATCTTTCAGGATGTTTTCGCTTTTTTGCAACACGATACGTATAAGAAATTGAAAACCTATCAAGGGAAAAACGGTTGTTCTTTTGCCAGTTGGTTAAGACTTGTTACCGTGCGAAGAACCATCGATTATTTGCGTAAACAAAAAAACATGGTATCGCTTGATGCCGCTGATGAAGAAGGGAATTCGTTATCTGATATATGTGCCGCTGCCGGCGTAAGCGCGCGTGATTCGTGTATTGGGGAAGACGTACTTTTTCAATTGGCGCAGTGTATCGATGGATTACCCGGTGACGATAGGTATTGCCTTGAACTCTTATTTCGCCAGCGGCTTTCGCCTGTTGAAGTCGGGCAAACGCTGGGGATTTCACGGCAAGCGGTTGATATGCGAAAAATGCGGTTTTTAGATAAGTTGAAAGATTGTTTCAGGAAAAAAGGGCTGTTAGATTTATGACCGGTTGTCGTCTAATGTAGGAGGAGGGCTGGTATGCCAAAGGATTTTGCAGTATTGGTAGAGAAGGTATATGGCGCTTGGAAGAAAAAGAATACCGGGTTTGTATCCGCCTGTCCCGGAGAAGAGTCCCTGGCGTTGTTAAGTCAGGGGCTTCTTGTTGGTAAAGAAGCGGCACGCGTGCGTGCGCATATTGTGCGCTGCCCTCATTGCGCAGAGGATTTCTCTATGGCAATACGGGTTTCTTCGGCTCCTGAAGTTGCTGTCCCGGGAAATCTCCTTTCCGGTATCAGGGAGAGATCAGGTAAGGGCGTATCCGTCATGCATGTTGTTTTGCATCTTGCCGGTTCGGCCCTGGAAATTGTTAAAACGACCGGTGAAATCATTACGGCTACCGTCGGCACTCCTGTGGGCGTTATGCGCGGAGGTACGAGCGGCGTTCAAAAAGAGATTACGATACGGGAAGACTTCCGTTCATTGCAGATTGAGCTTAGTATTGAGAATAAAGGCACAGGGTTCTTTACTCTAACCGTTTGTGCCTGGAAAAAAGAAAAAATCCTGCGGGGTATCCGGTACACGCTTATGAAGGAGGGTGTTGAATTGGAGTCATACCGGACAGACAAGGGAACGGTTGTTTTTGAACATGTAACAAGCGGTTTTTATGTGGTTTATCTGACGGCACATGACAAGCTGGTCTCTAAAATTACGCTCGATGTAGTTCAATGAAGCAACGAACCGGTGTATTAACACTCGAAGTTTTATTTCAAAAAGATGCTCTTGCAATGAGTATTTTTGAGAGTGGTGAGGTGTCGCCTACCTTGAAACATTATTCGCAACGAATGTATCAGGCTGGCAACGTCGAAAAGATTTGTGCGGAAGTCGCGGTATTAGTGCAGAGTCATCAAACGGAAGCTTTGACCGGAGAAAATCGCCTGGAGAATCTGAAGAAATTGACGCGGATTCTTTTCGATTCTCTTTTGACGAAATCCGTCAAGGAACGGCTTGTGCGAGAGTCGTCAGGTCCGCTCATTTTGCTGATTGATGAGGAATTAGTAAGTATTCCCTGGGAACTTCTTTTTGATGGGAACGATTTTCTTTGTTTGAAATTTGCTCTCGGACGTATCGTGCGGACAAGACAGCAGCTCCCTGAGCCGCAGTACCGTTTTCTCGAAACGCGCCAAAAGATGCTGATTCTCTCGAATCCCACCGGCGATTTACCGTGGGCGTATCGCGAAGGGATTCGTGTTAAAACATTTTTAGAACATCGGCGTAATCGGGTAAGCGTTGATTTTAAGTCGACGTCTATCGATACGTTATATGTGAAAAAGAATTTACGCGAATACGACATTGTACACTTCGCGGGGCATTGTCAGTTTGAAGCAGGTAATCATCGTAAGTCCGGATGGGTTTTAAACGACGGTCATTTTTCTGCCGCGGATGTTATGGCATTAGGAGAGAGCGGGAATCTGCCGCACCTGGTTTTTTCTAATGCCTGCGATTCGGCACGGCTTGCGCATGACGGCGGGGATCAGCTTTTACACCGGCGGTTATACAGTATCGCGCAGGCGTTTTTATTTTCCGGGACGCGCCATTATATCGGTTCAATTAAGAAGATAGAAGATGCCCCTGCAGGTTCTTTTGCCGGTGAGTTTTATAATCATGTCATGGCGGGTTGTTCGGTCGGTGAGTCAATCCGGCTGGCCCGGCTGCATGATTTTGGCGATCATAATGCCGGTGCATGCCGGTGGGCAAGTTACATTATGTATGGGGACCCGAATTTTTCTTTGTTTGCCAGGAAATCGCAGCGGCAGTTTTTCCTGAAAACCTGCGGGCGTTCAATCAGGCATAATCGTTTGACGTGGCTGCGTGCGGCATTGATTATTTTCATATTGATTGTAAGTGTGTACGGTATTGTATTGTTACCGACCAGGAATTCGTCAGCGTATATACTTTTAACGCAGGCAAGAAAATTCCTGCATGAAGGAAAAAATTCGGAGGCTTTAGCATCTGCGCGTGCTGCTGTCGAGCGTGATCCGTACTATTTGGCGATATATCCTTCCTTGACGGAAACATACCGGCGTTCGGGTGATTTTACTGCGGCGTTGAGGACGAGTTTTGATTACGCCCTGCATGCTCAGAAACAAACTGCATTGAGACATGTTGCCGCAGCCTATATTGATATCGGGTGGCTTTATCAGCAAAAAGGGGATTATCCAAAGGCGATTGAGTTTTATCAAAAAGCCCTTGCCGTAAGCAGGGAGCATGCTGATAAGCTGCACGAGGCTGTTGCTCTTCGAAAGATCGCGGTTTGGTATATTGATAAAGAAGAGGATGATGAAGCGCTGCGGTTGTTAACACAGAGCGCGGAGATCAATCGGGAGCGGGCGTTTCTCTATGACCATCGGTACAACCTGGCCTGCGATTATTTTGATATAGGGCTTGTTTTTGAAAATAAAGATGATTATAAAACAGCGCGGGAGTTTTATGCCAAGAGTGCCGGCTTATTTGCGAAGCTTCAGACGAACGATGAATTGGGCGATTACTATTTTAATATGGGAGAGATTGCTTTGTTTGAAAAGCAATACCAGAAAGCGCTTCGTTTGTACCAGCAAGGGCTTAGCTGTGATGAGTCGATAGGCAACCTTCCGAGTGTCGCCGGTGATTACAATATGCTGGGTGATTTGTATCAGCAGATGGGTGATTGGGGAAAAGCGCACGAGTATTACGGTAGAGCAGCCGCTCTTGCGGAACGTATTGATGTGCCGCTTGAACGGGCCGGGGCGTATTATAGTTTAGCGCTTTTATATAAAGAGAAGAAGGATTTTCCCGCGGCGCGCGATTATTTTCGAAAAGCCCAGGAAATATACCGCACGATAGATCTGCCGAATTATCAGCGTATAAAAGAAGAGTTCCGTCGGCTAACGTCACCGGTTGAATGATTTATTCTTGAGTTGTTTTCGTGCTTATGTTACTATGAGCACATGAAAACGAAAAGTAAGATTTTCATTACTGTAGGTGGCGCCTTCCTTGTCAGTCTTTGGCTTTTCGAAACAGTATTCCTTGTCCTCCTGTATCATCCGTCATTGGTGCTGAAATTGCCGCCTCAGGTATTTGGCAATGTACGTACTGCGTATTATAACACGCGTCAAGTTATACAGCGTGAGCCCCTGTGCTCACGGTTTGACGAAGAGCTCGGGTATACGTTGAAACCCGGCCATTGCGTGTTTGCCAATATCGAGTTTAAAACAGAGTATTCCATAAATTCTTTGGGTTTGCGGGATACGCAAGAAGCTTTGTATAAACCTGAGATTATCGTGGTGGGCGATTCGTTTGCCATGGGCTGGGGTGTTAATCAGCAGGAGGCTTTTCCGAAGGTTTTGGAACGAAAGAGCGGAAAGAAGGTCTTAAATGCCGCGGTGTCATCGTACGGCACCGCGCGCGAGATGTTGCTCTTGAAGCGTCTCGATACCAGCGCCATGAAATATCTCATTATTCAGTATTATGAGAATGATTACTGGGAAAATATCGTTTATTATTTAAACAAGAACACCCTTCCTGTTGATCTTATAAAACAAAACTATGTGTATGGCCAAAAGATGTACGAAGCCAGAAAAGAATACTTTTACGGGAAGCTGACGTTGTGTTTCATTGCGGACAGGTTTCATCAAGTCTGGCAGTGGGTAGTCAATACGAAGAAAAAAGATACGGAGAGGACGATCGTTTTTCACGATAATAATATGCGTGTGCGTGAATTTACGCGGGTTCCGCTTGACGCCGATCGCATGATCGAAAACTTTTTCTCGTTCAATAAAACATTGGGCCCGATGCTCAAAAGCGATAAAGAGATTAAAAGTTTTTTTATTGATCAGGATGAGGAAGGGCTTTTCTTGAACGCGGTTATGAGCGCGCCGGTTGATTTGAGGAATACGCATATTATAGTTCTTGTTTGGGATTTATTCAGCGCTGATTTTGCGGTTAAATTAAGGAAAAAACTCGATGCGGGTGATTTTCCCGCGTATATAAAGAGACTGATTGTTGTAGACGTCAGCAGTGTATTCTCGAAAGAAGATCGGTTTATTTTAGACGATCATTTAAAAAAGAGCGCCCATGAGAAGACAGCTGAGATTATCCAGAATATAATAAGGCCGGGAGGTTACATTGCCCAGCGTTGAAACCTGTTTATGCTTCTGTGCTGAGAGTTTGCATATATGAAGCCTCAGACGCGTAATTTTCTGCTTTTAGGCGGTGCTGTCGGAGTTGCCGTCGCTATCTTTGAAATAGCGTTTTTGACATTGATACATTTTCCCGTTTTGCTGTATGGGTTGCCAAAAATCGTTGTGGACAATGTTTGTATTGCGTATCGTAATTCCAGCGCTGTTATACAGCTTGAGCCTGCGTCTGCGCGATTTGATACGGGAATAGCGTATACCCTAAGGCCCGGCCGGTTTGTTTTCTCGGGAATCGAGTTTAAAAATGAATATTTCGTCAATACTATGGGATTACGTGATACCGAGGACGCTTTGCATAAACCTCGTGTTATTGTCCTCGGTGACTCTTGGGCAATGGGATGGGGAGTTAATCAGGGTGAGGTTTTTGCAAAGGTGTTTGAAAAGAAAAGCGGCCTAAAAGTTTTGAACGCCGCTATTTCATCCTATGGCACGGCACGAGAGATAATGATGGTGCGCCGTCTTGATACGAGTAATCTGAAGTATCTGATTATCCAGTATTATGAGAATGATTACTGGGAGAATATGCTGTACTATTTGAATAACAATAAACTCCCTGCTGATATCATTGCGCGTAACTATCAGTTGGCGATAAACAGGTATCAGAAGCAGAAAGGTTATTTCCCGGGGAAATATACCGTTGGTTTCATTGCCGATAAAATCCATAAGGTTTCCGCCTGGATCGTTGCTCGAAAAAATCAAGGAAAACCGCAAAAAGGGATAATTTTTTCCAACCAGGATTCGAGAACCAGGCCGTTCTGCCAGGTTAAGATCAGTTATGACAGGGATATCCAGAATTTCTTTTCAATGGATCAATCAGCCAGGGCTTTTTTAGATAAAAATAAAGGGATTGAATATTTCTATATTGATCAAGATGAGTGCGATCTTTTTTTAAATGTTCTTTTAACCGCCGGTATTGATTTTTCAAATATACAAATTATTACGCTTGCATGGGCAAAAGAAGATGAGCGTTTCTTGCAGGCCCTGAAGGAAAAGATCAAGAAAGGCGATTATCCTGCTTATATTAAAGGAATGATCCTTTTGAATATGGCCAGTGTGCTCCCTGCCAGTGATTTGTATATTTTGGACGGCCATCCTAAAGCGAGCGCGCATAAGGTGGTCGCTGATGCCATCATAAATGTAGTTAAATCAAATAGTTACAACGATTTTAGTAGACCTTGACAAGTTTGAATACATAGGGTATACTTTTTGTGTAAATTGGTAAAAAGACAAATTGGTATTTTTTCCTTTACTTACGGCAGTAAGTAAAGGGCCTACTGAAAAGGCAAACCAGGAGTAATCCTGGGGCTCTACCGTGAATATGGTAGACTCACCAGCAGTGGTGAGGCAAAGCGACAGTCCCGCTCAAACGGGAGGCTGCGTTGCCAAAGAGGGGATAAACCTTGAGGGTTCCCTCAAGGTTTTTTCATTTTATAGCGACTTAATAAAAGGAGGAGGAAGATGAAAAAGGTATTGTTGGCAGTAGGGCTTGTTGGACTTATTCTTTGTTGGGGTACAGCTTTGTATGCGGCAGTTGATGATGGCCAGCGTGAACAGCCGGGTATCAACGCGGATGAAATCAATTATGACAATTCGCCGGTTAATAAATTGGAGCGCGGGGCAATTAACACGGCTACGTTTTGGGCAGAAGTTCCCGCTTCAGTTTGTAAGGTTACTCAAGAGAAGGATCCATTGCTTGGTGTTACTGTCGGTGTTGTACAGGGAACTATGACTGCTGTTGCGCGCGGGGCAACTGGTTTAGTGGATGTATTAACGTGCTTGGTTCCTCCGTATAACAAACCGATCATGCAGCCGGAATATGCCTTAACACACGCGGATAACGCGATTAAATCGTGTCTCTGGTAAACGATTCGAAGTTTACCTTATATAGAATCCCTCGCATGATAATGCTTGTGAGGGATTCTTCTTTTAATGAGGCACAACTTACGGAACGAGCGTTAGTGAGTGAACGTAAGTTGTTTGGTCGAATTAACCCCGTTGCTACGAGGTGATTTCGAAGAAATCACCGAGTGTTTAGCAATCGGGGCCACTCCAACCGATTTGTGGGTCCTGGCAAGTCATGTTTTTCGCAGGACCGCTCGATTTTCCCCAGCGTGGAAAATCTTCACTCGTGGTCGTCTCGCTCGCTCTCGCTAGAACTATTCTATGGGCGAACCATGCCCGCTCGCGGACTCCCACGTCCTGCGTAAAACATGCCTTGCCACCCACAAT
>Ga0116171_10000450_pt1 | contig 43640 bp, 20 predicted proteins | sample AD_JPNHW2_MetaG_FD_89798 | JGI IMG/M metagenome (GOLD analysis project Ga0116171, IMG submission 89798) | Active sludge microbial communities of municipal wastewater-treating anaerobic digesters from Japan - AD_JPNHW2_MetaG | ecosystem: Engineered > Bioreactor > Anaerobic > Digestate | place... | reverse complement strand
TGTTCAATAAATCGTCCGTCACGTGGTGCTCGACCATCCGCAATTACAAGATGGTAAAAAGCTTGATTTTTCTTACCAAATCTTTGTAATCTGATTCTTGTTGCCATAATTTTATTATATTAATATGTTATATATTTAAGGGGTGCAAAAATATGATTTTTTTTTGATTCTGAATTCTTTTTTGAAAAAAAAACATATTGATAGTCATAAATTTATTTTTTTTGTATTTTTGCATCCCGAATAAAGAATGGCCCCGTAGCTCAACTGAATAGAGTATTTGACTACGGATCAAAAGGTTATAGGTTTGAATCCTATCGGGGTCACTAAAAAAACGCATCGGAGAAGTCATTTTCCGATGCGTTTTTATTTCCTGTCAGTCAACATTTTTTCTATTTTTGCAATATCAAATCAACTTCTCATTAATGATAAAGTTTTATTTACATACTGAAATAGAAAAAGATAAATGGAATCGTTGTGTTGCTGAAGCCACCTTTAAGACTATTTTTGCTGAATATGATTATCTGACCTTAGCTTCTCCCAATTGGGTGGCACTTATAAAAGGCGATTATGAGTATGTGATGCCTTTGCCGATTCGATCAAAATTATCTATTCATTATATTTATACGCCGTTTTTCTTTTCTCAACTGGGTATTTTTTCTAAAAATTTGGTAACGAATCAGTTGCTAAATGATTTTATTAATCATATTCCTCGTATTTATAAGCAAGTTGATTTAATTTTAAATCCTTGTAATCCAATTGATAATATCAACATTCATACAATTCGTTTTAATTCTTACTTTCTTAAACTGAATCGTCCTTATTTGCTCATGCAACAGTTATTTTCGGATAACTGTCGTCGTAATATTAAATCTGCTGAAAAAAATGCCCTAACAATTGCAGATGACGTCCAGGTTAGTGATATTATAAACCTTTTTAAGGCAAACAAGGGGAGGGATAAAGCTGTTCATTATCATCCGAGAGATTACTCCCTTCTACATTCTCTGTCCGATCTTGCTCTTAAGGATCACAAACTTGAGATAATCGGGGCAAAATTAGATAATGGGAAGCTTATCGCCGGAGCACTTTTTCTTCACGACTATGACCGAATTTTGTTTTGGTTTTCTGGTAGGGATAAAAATTTCTATGATAAAAAAGCAATGTTTTTTGTTGTCAATGAATATCTTAAATCAAAAGAAAATAGTGAATTAATTCTCGATTTTAATGGTTCTATGAACATTAATATTGCCAGATTCTATAGAGGATTTGGAGCAGAACTATATCAATATTCCATGATCAATTTCACTAAAGTTTTCTATTTACATCCTTTAATTCGTTTTTATAAAGCCTTAAAAAAATAATCCAATATATCATGAAAGTAATAAAACACCTGGGAAAAGAAAATTCTATTTTCAATAATTTTATTTCAGAAATAAGAAGCGAAAATATTCAAAAAGATAGTTTGAGATTTCGACGGAATATGGAAAGAATTGGGGAAGTTTTTGCATATGAGATTAGTAAAGTAATGGAGTTTAAAAATGAAGAGATAACAACTCCATTAGGAATTTCTAATATGAAATTGCTCTCTTCTCAACCTGTTTTGGCAACAATCTTGCGGGCGGGACTTCCACTTCATCAAGGAATTCTCAACTATTTTGACAAGGCCGATAATGCTTTTATTTCTGCTTTCAGAAAACATTATATTGATGGCTCCTTCGAAATACAAATTGATTATATGTCGGCCCCTGTTGTAACTGATAGAGTTCTTATTCTATCCGATCCCATGCTTGCAACAGGAAAATCAATGTATCTGGCATATTTGGAATTGCTTAATAACGGGAAACCAAAGCACACTCATTTTGTATCTGCCATTGCAAGTTCACAGGGAATTGAATATCTGCAATCCAAACTTTCACCTACGAAATGCACCATATGGGTAGGAGCAATTGATGAGGAATTGACGGCTCAATCTTATATTGTTCCTGGGTTAGGAGATGCTGGTGATTTGGCTTATGGATTGAAAACATCAGATTAATTAAAATTGTCTTTTTTAATAACCTGATTATTAATATTTTGAAGAAATATTTGAATGATTAGAAATAAAATGACAAAAAATATTTTGAGATTTCCAAAATAGTTGTATTTTTGCAGCCCCAAAACAGCAATGGTGCTGTAGCTCAGTTGGTAGAGCAACGGACTGAAAATCCGTGTGTCACTGGTTCAATTCCAGTCAGCACCACTTCATAGGAAGATGAGATACAGAAAGCGGTTGAAATAAATAATGTTTCAACCGCTTTTGTTTATTTGCTAAGCAAAATTAATTATTTGAATATCTATTTCAAATAATCTCATTTATTAGCCTGGAAAAATATGTAATTGTTTCTTTTTTATTATATTAACTCAATTTCTTTTTAAAATACTATTATTATTTATAATAATAAAAAAATCATATTTTTGCCCAACATTATTAACCTAAAATATAGCGTATGAAAGCTTATGTGTTTCCGGGACAAGGTGCCCAATTTGTAGGAATGGGAAAAGATTTGTATGATCAATACCCACTTGCAAAAGAGCTGTTCGAGAGAGCCAACCATCTGCTTGGCTTTTCAATAACCGATAAGATGTTTTTAGGGAACGAAGATGATCTTAAAGCTACAAAAGTTACCCAACCGGCAATTTTTCTACATTCGGTTATTGCATTCAAATTATTAAATGAAGGAGTATCGCCTGATATGGTTGCCGGTCACTCTTTAGGAGAATTTTCTGCTCTTGTAGCTAACGGGGCATTAAATTTTGATGATGCCCTTTTGTTGGTCTCCAAAAGAGCTCAGGCAATGCAAAAAGCCTGCGAAATGAACCCTTCCGTGATGGCTGTTGTGATTGGATTAGAAGATCAAAAGACTGTAGATATATGCAATTCAATAGATGAAGTGGTGGTTCCTGCCAACTATAATTGTCCCGGGCAACTTGTTATTTCAGGTTCTTTTAAGGGCATTGATATGGCAATTGAGCTATTAAAAGCTGCCGGAGCTAAAAGGGCTATGAAACTTAATGTGGGAGGTGCTTTTCATTCCCCACTTATGCAGCCTGCCAAGGAAGAGCTTGCAAATGCTATTGAAAACACTCCTTTTAACAAACCTCTTTGCCCAATTTACCAAAATTATAGTGCCCTTCCTTCCATAGATCCTGCTATAATTAAGAAAAACCTTATTTCCCAGCTTACAGCCCCTGTTTTATGGACTCAAACAGTTCAAAATATGATTAAAGACGGAGCTGATGATTTTGTAGAATTTGGACCCGGAGAAGTTCTTCAAGGTCTTATAAAAAAAATTGATTCTTCTGTTAAAATTTGGGGTAAAAAATAATTATTCAATACATTTTTTGTAATCCTCTAATAATCAAACTAAAATTTTATCAACGTCATTTTGTTAATATTAATTATAAATATTTACTTTGAAATTTGCAACAAACCTTTAATTTAGCAAACGATTGTTGAATTTTTATTTTACTAAATAACTTTTTGCTTTTCAGGTCTTTACTAATACTGACTCTCCTTTTACTCCCAAGATAAAATATAAATCAGCAGGAATGAAAATTGTTATTAATATTATATTAGGTCATGAGTAATGAATTATCTCTTTTCGGTTTTGTTGATGAAACAGAAGTTCCAAAAATTGAAAATATTGAGTTTTCTCAGGAAAATGCAGAAATGATTCAATCCAGAGAATCCACACTGGAAACTCTTACAAATGATTTTGATGATGATTTTGATGATCTTACAAGTACTACAAATGAAGATGAACCAATGGTTCCTATGAAAGAAAAAGAAGAAACAGAAAATTACACAAAGAAAGCGATTTTTAGTGATGCCGTTGATTATTTTAACGGTGATGAACTCGCAGCTGGAGTTTGGATTGACAAATATGCTCTTAAAAACGCTGAAGGAGAGCTTTTAGAAAGAACTCCCGATGAGATGCATCGCAGATTGGCGAAAGAGTTTGCCCGTATTGAAAAGAAATATGCCAATCCAATGGATGAAGAGTTAATATATTCTTTGTTCGAAAGATTTAGATATATTATCCCTCAAGGTAGCCCTATGGCAGGAGTTGGAAATAATTATCAGATTTCATCCCTCTCTAATTGTTTTGTTATTGGCAATGATACTAAATCAGATTCATACGGTGGTATTATGAAAATGGATGAAGAGCAGGTACAACTTATGAAACGTCGTGGAGGAGTTGGTCATGACCTTTCTCATATTCGCCCTGCCGGCAGCCATGTTAAGAATTGTGCCCTCACTTCTACCGGAGTGGTCCCTTTTATGGAAAGATATTCTAACTCTACCCGCGAAGTAGCTCAGGATGGTCGCCGAGGGGCCCTTATGCTCTCAATTTCTATCAAACATCCGGATGCCGAGAAATTTATTGATGCTAAAATGTCAGAAGGTAAAATTACCGGTGCAAATGTTTCAGTTAAGATTGATAATGAATTTATGGAATGTGTGAAATCCGGAATGCCATACATTCAACAATATCCAATCAATTCAGAAAGTCCTTTGGTAAAAAAGGAAATTAATGCTTCTCAACTCTGGGATAAAATTGTCCACAATGCATGGAAATCCGCTGAACCGGGTGTGCTGTTTTGGGATACCATAAAAAAAGAAGCTATTCCGGATTGTTATTCTAATGAGGGTTTTGAAACACTCTCTACAAACCCTTGTGGCGAAATTCCTCTCTGCCCTTATGACAGTTGCCGTCTTATGGCTCTTAATTTATATAGCTATGTTGACAATCCATTTACTGAAGAAGCTACTTTCAATATGCCCCTCTTTAGAAAACATGTTAAGTATGCTCAAAGAATGATGGATGACCTTATTGATTTGGAAATTGAAAAAATTGATAAAATTATTGCTAAAATCGCTAGTGATCCTGAAAATGAAGATGTTAAAAGAGTGGAATGGGAATTGTGGCATAAAATTAAAAATAAAACTTTAAAGGGAAGACGAACAGGTCTTGGAATTACTGCTGAAGGAGATATGCTTGCCGCTCTTAATATTCGTTATGGTTCTGATCATGGAAATTCATTTTCTGCTGAAGTACATAAACAACTTGCCCTTGCAGCTTATGAATCTTCTGTGACTATGGCCAGAGAACGTGGGGCTTTCCCAATTTATAGCTGTATCAAGGAAGTGAAAAATCCTTTTATTCATAGACTTAAAGAAGCTGATGAAAAACTATATGAGGATATGATTCGCTACGGAAGAAGGAATATTGCACTACTGACCATTGCTCCAACAGGAAGTGTCAGTATTTGCACCCAAACTACTTCCGGTATTGAACCTGCTTTTAATGTAGTTTATAAGAGAAAAAGAAAAGTCAATCCAAATGATCTTAATAACCGAAAGACTTTTCGTGATGTGACCGGAGATTATTTTGAAGAGTATATGGTCTTTCATCCTAAATTTCTCACTTGGGCTGAAATAAATGGCTATTCAGCTCAACAATTGAAAGATATGAATGATCAGGAAATTCAATCTCTGGTTGAAAAATCTCCTTACTATAAATCAACTGCTGCCGATACTGATTATTTAAAGAAAGTTGAACTACAAGGTCTTATTCAAAAATGGGTGGATCATTCTATCTCGGTTACGATTAACCTTCCATCAAATACTTCTAAGGAGACCGTTGGACAACTCTATTTTAAAGCTTGGGAATCTGATTGTAAAGGGATGACGGTCTATCGTGATGGTTCTCGTGAGGGGGTTCTAAATGCTGCTGTTTCTCCCAAAAAACAAGATGAGGTTGTCAAAAATCTTAAAAGACCAAAAGAACTTAGAGCTGAAGTAATCCGTTTTAAAAATAATACAGAAGATTGGATTGCTTTTATTGGAATGAAAGATGGAAAACCATACGAAATCTTTACAGGAAAAACAGAAGAAGACAGATTGCCTATTCCAAAATGGGTCGAAAGAGGCAATATTATTAAAATTAGACATGATGACGGAACCAAATCTTATGACTTCCAGTATTATGATAAGGATGGCTATGAAGTTCTTATGCGTGGTTTGTCAAGAAGTTTCAATCCGGAATTCTGGAATTATGCCAAAATGATTTCCGCTCTTTTACGCCATGATATTCCATTGGAAAATGTCATTAATATTATTTCAGGTCTTAATTTCCGTGAAGATAGTATAAACTCTTGGAAGAACGGGGTTATACGTGCTCTCAAAAAAGGATTCCAGGACGGAACTAAAGCCAAAGGAGCCATTTGCCCTAAATGCGGCGAGGTAAATACAATGGAGTTTAAAGAAGGATGCCTTACTTGTTCTAAGTGTGGATATTCCAAGTGCGGATGATATAAAATAAATTCTTTTTTTGATTTGTTGTGGCACATTTATATGTGCCTTTTTTTCTGAAGAGAATCAATAATTAATGTGGATATTCTATCAGAATAAAGCTATGCTTATTACAATTTACTGACTAAAAGGAGAATTTCTCTCCTCTTATTCTGATCCAATTTTTTATTCTGATAAATATTGTACCTTTGCAGGCTCAATATAAAAAAATAGAAATAATTATTTATGAACACATTGCAGCAATTTAAAGAGGCTTTTAGCTTAAAAGGTAAAAAAATTAGCCCTAAAGAACTGGCAAAAGAATATAGTTTTATTTTACTTGGAACATTTCTTATGTCAGTGGGATTTGTGATTTTTATCTCACCCCTTAAGCTGGCTCCCGGTGGAGTATATGGAATAGCAATTATTCTGCACCATCTTTTTAATGTTCCTATCGGTCTTGCCGGTATTTGCCTTGATATTCCATTGCTTATCATTGGAACTCTTTGGCTTGGGCCTAAATTTGGGATGAAAACACTGGTTGGAATTATTTCTCTGTCGGGTTTTATCTCTTTACTTGAGTTTCTTTTTGGTTATGATCCATTGATTGCCGATAAGTCAGCCACTTTTATCAGTGCCCTTTTTGGTGGTGTCCTGCTGGGAGGAGGGCTCGGATTGATATTTAAGTCTCGTGCTACTTCAGGAGGAACAGACATTGTGGCAATGATTTTCTCAAAGTATTTTAAGCATATTCCATTGGGAACTCTTCTTATTTTAATTGATTCTGCTGTCGTTTTAATTGCATTGGCGGCTTTTAAAGACTGGACAATTCCTCTCTATTCATGGCTTGTTATTTATGTTACAGGGGTTGTAGTTGATAAGGTGATTTCCGGTTTTAGATCTGCAAAAGCAGTTATTATTATTTCTGACCATTATATGGAAATTAGGGATAAAATTATCCAAGAACTTGACCGTGGAGGTACTTATCTTCATGGTGAAGGAATGTATAATAATGCAGAAAAGAAAATTATTTATACCTCAATTTCTCGTAAACAACTTCCTCAATTGATCCATTTTATTCATGATATAGATTCTTCTGCATTTATATCTGTTTTGGATTCCTCCGAAACACTCGGCGAAGGATTTACCTCTTTGAAAGAAAAAGTATTAGAATAATATTATTATATGGAAGAATTAAAAGAAAAAATTAAAGCAGCTTTGGCAACAGTTTTTGATCCCGAAATTCCGGTTAATATTCTCGAGTTGGGCTTTATTTACAATATTGATATTAAGGAAAATAAGGATGTAAATATTCTGATGACTCTGACAGCTCCAAACTGCCCTGTTGCCGAATCACTTCCGTTAGAAGTACAACAACAGGTGGCTAATGTTGAGGGTGTGGGTAATGTTACTGTCAATGTTACTTTTGATCCCCCATGGAGTATGGATAGAATTAGTGATGCCGCCAAACTGGAACTGGGGTTATTGTAATTGCTTATTATCCAAGATTTTTATTTGGAGGCCAAAGTTTGGTAAGCCTGGCTTTATGTTAGAATTACATGGTACATTAGAATAATTCTTTACATGTTACTTCTATTTTTCACAACTGATATATCTCTGGTCCAGATATGATATGAATTGTAGAATATAGGATGTTGTGTCAATATAGGAAATCAGTTTAGAATTGTTTTATTTTTTCTCATTCTTTGAGTTGTAAAGATCGATAATTTTTGTAATCTCTTCCGGTTTATTAATGAGTTGGTCGGCACCGGCACTTATCAGCTCATCGCTATCACGGAATCCCCATAAAACTCCAATTTTTCTGATGCCTGCAGCAGCAGCAGTTTTCATGTCTACTGATGTATCTCCAAAATAAAGTGTCTCTGTATCAGAAATTTTGGTTAACTGCAATATTTCTGTAACAATTGCAGGATCAGGCTTGGTGGGAACACCCTTGCGATTTCCAATAGCAGCAGCAAAACGAATTTTTGGGAAATAGTGTTCCATTATAGGAACCATTAGTTCATGCGCTTTGTTCGAAGCAACGGCAATAAGAATATTTTTTCTGTTCAGTTCATTAAGAACGGGTATAATTCCTTCATATGGAGCGGTTTTATCAGCATGGTGTAAATGATAATAAGAGAGAAAATCTGCCATTATCTTATCAATATTTTCGGAAAAACGTTCATTTTCGGGAATGGCACGCTCTATGAGTTTTCGAATTCCATCTCCGACAAAATAACGAAAAGAATCCAAAGGATGTTCGGGATAGTTCCTTTTGCGAAGAATATAGTTTGTGCAGTCGGCCAAATCCTGTAAAGTATTCAGCAGGGTTCCGTCCAAATCAAAAATTACTAAGTTTATCATACTAAAAAGGAGATACAAAATCAACAAAAGATTGAGCTTTTCTATCCTTATCGTTTACAATAGGCTTGTTAGTTTGCCAGTCAATATTAAGAATAGGGTCGTTGTATATAATGCTTTCTTCAGAGTCCTTGTTGTAAAAATTAGAACACTTATATGCAAAAATAGTATCATCTTCAAGTGAAACAAAGCCATGGGCAAAGCCGCTTGGTAAGTAAAACTGAACGTTATTCTCTCCTGTGAGCAAAATTGAAAAATATTTTCCATAAGTTGGACTATTTTTTCTTATGTCGACGGCTACATCAAGAGCTGCTCCTTTGATAACTCTTACCAACTTGGCCTGTGCAAAAGGTGGCTTCTGATAATGGAGACCTCTGATTACTCCTTTTTGGGACAATGACTGGTTATCCTGAACAAATTTATCCAAAATGCCTAAGCTTTCGAATGTTTTTTCATTATAGCTTTCAAAAAATAATCCTCTGGCATCAATAAAGATCTGAGGTTTTAAAATTAGGAGTCCCTCAATCTGGGTTTTTAATAGTTCCATATATGATGTTGTGTTTTATTGCATAATGATTCGCAAAAATACATAATTTGGCATAATATCGGGGAATTTTATTTTAAGATCATTCATCTGTGTATATCCGCTTAATCCGCTTCCATCCTCGTTCAATTAATATTACTTGCAAAAGTAGAAAATCAAATTAAAAATTATAACAAGCATCATCAATTTATTGGGATTAATTTTGGGTTGTGGGACTCTTGATTTCGGCTACTAATTAAATTTAGTAAAGCACTGATTATAAAAAATCCGTAAGTCATTTTTGACGACTCTCCACTCCATATTTTTCATTAAACAATCATTCTTTATTTTTGTTATACTTTTAATTATGACTATTATTATTAATTATAAATTGAAAAATGATGAAAACAAAAAGATTAATTGTAAATGCAACGGCTGCTTCTGTAATGGTCCTTTTTTTCATATCCTGCGTCAATATTCCCAAGGGTGCTGTGGCAGTTAAAAATTTTGACAGTCAGAAATACCTAGGTAAATGGTATGAAATTGCGAGGTTGGATTTCAAATGGGAAGAAGGTTTAGACAATACCACTGCTCAGTATTCATTGAATGATGATGGAAGTATAAAGGTTGACAATAAGGGATATGACTATACTAACAAGGAATGGAAACAAAGTATTGGCAAAGCGAAATTGTTAAGTGACCCGAAAGAAGGTAGGTTGAAAGTCTCTTTCTTCGGTCCATTTTATTCCGGGTACAATATTATTGCTTTGGATGCCGATTATAAGTATGCACTTATTGTGGGTAATAATCTTAAATATATGTGGATTTTATCCCGTGAAAAAACAATACCTGAAGATGTTAAACAACAATATCTCCAAATTGCAAAAGATCTTAATTTCAACACCGACAATCTTATTTGGGTAAATCACAATTAAGAACTAGATTTTACATATCGACTACTGTGATTCCATAGCCGCCAAGTTCAAGAACTTCATCACGGAAAGATTTAATGTCTTTCCGTTTTGATAAGAATTGTCGGACAACATGACGTAGAATCCCATCTCCTTTACCGTGCAGAATTTTAACCTGATGAATGCTAAGTAGAGAAGCTTCATCAAGATAAAACTCCAATTCTTTTACTGCTTCATCGGCTCGTTTTCCCCTCAGGTCAAGCGTATGAGAAAATTGAGACACTTTGCGATTCATTGCATCTGAAAGAGTTCCTCCTTCAAATCTAGTACCGCCACGTTTTGCGGTTCTCACTTCCTTTTTACTCACTTTGACTACTTTGTCAATAGTAGTTCTTAATGAGATTGAGTTAAAAGTAATGGTAATATCTTCTCCCTTCAGTTTAGTTACTTCTCCGGTTGTCTGCGTATCTGTCATCAGAACAAAGTCTCCCACTTTAATTTTAGCTTCGGGGATTGGCTTTGGAGTTGTTTTTTGTGTCGGAACTTTTGTGGGTAGGAAGGGCTTTATTATATCAACTTTTTCAATGGATTCAATCTCTTGAGAAAGTTCTGTTTTTAGGTTTTTAACATTCTCCCGTATTTCTTTGGTGCGGTTGGTCTCTGCTTTAGCCTCTTTAATATCTCGGATAGTCTTTTCAATCATTTTATTAGCACTGTCAATGATAATTGATGCCTGATTTTTGGCATTTTGCAGAATTTCCTTACGTTGTTTGTCTAGTTGGTTAAATTTATCGGAATATTCTTTTATCATCAGGGCCAGTTGATCATCTGCAGCATGAACCATTTTGAGCATCTTATCAATTTCAATTTTTTCGATTTCAATTTCTTCCAGTTTTCTTTCATAATCAATCTGAGCCGTGCCTGATTTTTGAATGGCACTCTCAATAATTTCATCAGGGAGCCCTATTTTTTTAGCAATTTCATAAGTAAAAGAACTGCCGGGCTTTCCTATTTTGAGTATAAAGAGAGGTCTCATGGCATTGGTATCGAACACCATAGCTCCATTGACAGCTTCTTTGTGAAAATCGGAGAACATCTTTAGATTGCCGTAATGAGTTGTGATAATTCCAAAAGCTTTAGTAAAATAGATGCTTTCTAGAATTGCTTCAGCCATTGCACCTCCGAGAGTGGGTTCAGTGCCGGAGCCGAATTCGTCAATTAGAAAAAGAGATTTCTCATTTAGATTCTTAACCATTACGTTGAGGTTGTTGAGATGGGAGCTGTATGTGCTTAGATCGTTTTCAATTGACTGTTCATCTCCAATGTTAATAAAGAAATCACTAAAAATGCCCATTTCTGAATCTTCTTTCACAGGTGTCAACAGACCACACTGCATCATATATTGTAATAATCCTACTGTTTTAAGGCAGACGGATTTTCCTCCTGCATTAGGACCGGAGATAATTAAAATTCTTTCAGTAGGCTCTAATTTTATGTCCAAAGGTTGAACTATTTTTTTTGCTTCCTGAAAATTGAGATAGAGTAAAGGATGTACCGCTTGTCGCCAGTTAATAATCTGCTGGTTAAGTATTAACGGCTTAAGGGCGTTTATACGAATCGCAAACTTAGCCTTTGCACGAATGAGATCAATCTGGCCGATAAAATCATGATGTGCCATCAGATTCGGGATGGAAGGTCTTATTTGGTTGCTGATTTCCGTTAGGATTTTTATAATTTCTTTATGTTCGGCATTGACCAAATCTTTAAGTTCATTATTAGCATCGAATACTTCGGCAGGTTCAATAAAAACTGTTTGACCGGTAGCAGATTCGTCATGAATAAATCCTTTAAGTTTTCTTTTAAAAGGGGCGGGTACAGGGATACAGAGGCGTCCGTTTCGAATGGTCATCTCAGCATCTTCCTTTACTAAACCTTCCATTTTTGCATTGTTGAGAAGCTTTTTTATCTTACGGTCTGCTTCAGCTGATATTCTGACAATTTCCCTTTTGATGTGTCTTAATTCTGGGGAAGCATTATCACGCAAATTGCCCTTTGGGTCTAAAATTTTGTTAATAGATTCAAGGAGAGATTTTTCCAGAATAATATCGCAGCAAAGGTTCCAAAGTTCAGGATATTTATTTTCTTCATGAAGAATGCGGAAATATACCACTGTTTGGATAACGGCATTGATAAATCCTCTCAGAAAATTGAGTTCTTCCAGCTCTATATAAGATCCTTCAATTCGAATTTTTGACAAGACATCTGTAAGGTCATAAAAGTCCTGTGCCTGAAAAGTATCTTCCAGCAATACAACATTTCTAAATTCATCGGTCTGTTTGAGTTTAGTATTAATATCATCAAAATTGTCGGAACATGCAATTTTATCAACAAGGGTTATTCCCATTGTGCTTACACATTCATGCTTAAGCAGGAGTCTTACCTGATCAAACCCAATTTTTTCCTCAAAAGTTCGTGGATAGACCATTCTTTATTATCAATCAAGCAGCAAAAATAAGAAAAATAACAATTTTGCGACTAATAGTATGATGTATTAGTAATATGAATTATTTACTATAATAATTATTTTTTAAAGGTTAAGTTTATTTTTCAATTCTTGCAATTGATTATTTATTTCTTTTTGCATTTCATTGATTTTCATTAGTGTTTTTTTATTTGCACTTTTCATTAGATATTCAACCCGCTGCATAATTAAATCATAATTTTTCATCAAAGTGAGGGTTATTTCCTTTCCTTCTTTAATAAATTCCTTAGTAGCATTAAGAGAAGATGTTTTTTCGTATTTGGTTGGGTGCTTTAATCCATTTAAAAGAACATATTTAATACGTTTTCCATTAGCTTGAAAATAAAGATTTATAAAAGTTTCTACACCAAATCGAATATCTCTTATATCTTCTAAAATAGGAATAATATCTTTTTTTAGGAGGGCTCTTTCTCCTGTCAGTGCCTTGAAGGGGTTAACTCGAAAATCAATCAGTGTTTCCGAAGGAGTTCCGAGCACCATATCAGCTTTTTCACCAAGAATAGGATTAAGCAAGTTGTCAAAATGTTCTTTTTTAATATTGGAAATATCAGCATCAAAGAATAGTATAATTTCGTTTGTGGCTTTTTCTACCCCATGAACCATCGCCCAACTTTTTCCCTTGTTTTGTTTTAATTTCTCATAACGAAATGAGTATGATTTTGCTAATTCGATCAATACTTCTTCAGTATTGTCCGTTGATCCGTCATCAACGACAATAATTTCGGAATCCGGGTTAAACTTGCAGCATAAAGAAACTACTTCAGCAATTGTTTTTTCCTCATTAAAAGAGCATATTACTATAGTTGTTTTCATTTTATAATATTAAAAATAGTGTTGATTAATAATAATTGATGGTATAAATACCCAATAACAAAAATATAGCGTTGTCAATCCTGGTTTTCTATTGTAAAAAGCAGCCAAAGAAGTGTAATAAGCCGGAAAGTCCCCTATAATAAAATAGGTAATTAGATACCGGAGAATAATTATTGTCATTTATATAAGAAATAAAAAAAACGAAATTAGAACTTATATATTTTAATAACTCAATAATAAAACAGTAAAGTAACTCTTATTTCAAGAACCCTTTTGAAAAATAAGAAAATCATATATTCTTCGGCAGATTCCAGTTGAAGAAAAGTGGTAAGATTACTTCAGATTTTCAATCTTAGACAATGTATTATAGAAGAATTTTAATAAAAAGCCATATAAAGTATATTCAATAAGAGAAGAAAGGGACCATTTAAGAATCATTATAAAGGGAATATCATAAAGTATGTACTCATTGACATAAACTGCAAAGATGATTAATACAGAAAAGAAAAGGCTGTGTTTAAGAGATTCTGTTAAAGTCCCCTTTTTTCTCCATTTTAGAAAACTAAGAGTAAAACATAATACAATAACGATAAGCAGCAGAATGGAAATCCAGATCGTATCAGTCAAATCTTTTCTTAGAATTCCCAATATAGATTTTGTGGAATTTTCTAAAATTACAAAATGGAGCATCAGATTCCAACCAATAGTAATAAGAGAGAGAAAAAAGGTAGAAATGAGAATAAAACGTCTATTAAAAACCGATTTTTTTATTTTCATATTGATTCAAAATAATTAAAATACATAATTATAAGAAATAAAATAGGATGCAAATGTATATATTTTTTTGTAATAAGTAATTTTGTAGCAAAATAAGACTTCAATTAATAAAATGGGGAATAAAAAACCTGGCGTGAATAAGTTCCGTTATGGCATCCATTCAATAATTTCGTCTGTATAATTAATATTTCGCCATTGTAAGAAATCAGCAAAATTTTTCACATTATCTCGGATAACGGCTTGGTAGATTTCTATGCCTTTAATTTTTAGGTCAGCAGGAGTATCATTTTTTATGGAGAGGATGGTCAATTTCTGTTCAGGGGTCATAACAGTTTTAATTCTGTCGGCTACATTTTCAAAATAGCCCTCATAACGGGAGCCTTTCAATATGTGTATAAAGTCTATTTTCCATTCATAATTTTCATCATCAAGATAGAGAAGATGCCATTCAAGGCACTGTTCTTCTGTATCAAGAAGATTCGTATAGGAGATATTTCTAATTTTATGATTTTGGGCAATCAGGGCGACAGCTCCGAAGCTGTCAGTTATAGAAAAAGAGTTGGAGTAGATATGAAAATCAATATCCAGGTTTTTCATTAACAGTCCTGTTCTAAGCGATCCCACCTGATTTGCAACAGCTCCGAAAATTTGCCAACAGTCTATAATTTTTAGTTCATCAATAATGGCAAATGCTTTTTTTTGATTTTTTTCGGAGATTTCTAAAATATTTTTTTTGTTAAGCTCAGTTTGCATTTTAATGAAATAATTAATTTAAAAAATGAAGATGCCAAATTATTGATTATCTTTTTCTTCCGATAAAAATAATGCCTTTTGAAGTGTGTCCGTTCATGGTTTTGAAGATTGTTTTTTCGTCAACTACGGGTATGAAATTTTTTGTCAGTTCTTTCATTCTGAGTGGGTCATGGTGTCTTAGGATAGCTCCTTCAGTCAGTTCAAAAACTCCATATGTCCCGTGTTTTTCGAATCCAATTTCGTAGCGGTTAAGATTGCGCTCATCATCATTCAGAAGAAAATCATTCAGATAAATCAATCCACCCGGTTTCAGCACTCTTTGGATTTCATCCATTAGCTCTTGTTGTTTTTCGTCATCAATAATGCAGGTAAGCACTGCAAAAAGAAGGACCAGATCAGTAGAATCGGAGAGAATACCCATCTTGTTATCTTGACAAACTTTAAGATTCAGGAAAGGAAAGCGTTTTTTTCCTGAACTTATCATTTCGGCAGCATAATCAAAGCCTGTCAAATTATTGAATCCTTTTTCATGAAATTCATTCAGTGTTCTTCCGTATCCACAACCATAATCCACAATATTAGACTCCTGTTTGATGAAAGGGGAAATCAGACCGTAGTTGAGGTTGGTAGTAAACTCTTTGCTTTTAGCAACACTATTCCAGTAGTCGGTTTGAGAAGTAAAGTGCATGATGATTTATTCTATTTTTTCTTGTTCTTTAATAGTTTCTTTATCGATGAAATTGAATTAATAAATTAGGGAAGAAAATTTTTACGTTTAATAGCTGATAATCATTCCTTGATTATTTTCTTTATGTAACTTTTTTTGCAATTTCTTAGTTTCAATAGGTATAACCCCTTTGCCAGGTTGCTGATATTAACGGAAGTGTTTCTTACAAAATTGTCGCTTAATATTACATTACCCTTGATATCAAGTAGCTGAATAAAAGTATTATCATCAGAAAAAGTAAAAATTGAGAAGGCTTCTTTTGCCGGATTTGGGAAAACGGAAATATTATGTTGAGCATTGTTTTCTTCAATTTCCGTGAAACAATTTGCCTGATAATTATAGGAAGCCCTATTCCCTTCTGCAATTGTAGAGTCAACACACATCACCGCCATTACTACTTCATAGTTTGGGATTCCAAAGCCGTCAGTGGTGAATGATATATGATTGCAACAGTCGGGCACCATGCCAATGATAGTATCTACTTTATCCGTTGCAGAATTGATAATGATAAAATCTACTCTGAATTTATTATTTGTCAGTCCGTTAAAATCAATGGTAACAGATTCTGATTCAGAGGGTGAGAATGAGATATAATCCGCTCCATAAGAATGTATTGTAGTGCTCACTAAATCCGTTGGAAAAGAATGGTATGATGCATTAATAAAACAGGGGTTAATAAAATTGAAATGCAAATAGGAGTATTTTCCTCCGGCATAGTCAGGATCATCAATAAAATTAGCAATAACCCATTGTTCAAAGGCGTCATCAAAAGATTCTCGGAACCCCAAAGAATCTAAAGTGTTGTCGATTCCTTTGATCCCGTTAAGTTGGTTGCTTATCAGTTCTGTAATATAATTCCATTTTCCAAAGTGCTCGAACATAAACGTCATAAATAGTTTTACCTGATTATAGTCGGAGAAATATATAAGCGGTATATCCGGATCATAAGTAAAAAAAGCCTCATAATCAGGAACATTTTGCTGGTAAAGATTTACTGTCAGGTATTCTGCAGCGAAAGTGGAAAAGCCCTCATCAACCCAGGTATCTTCCCAGAATTGAACGGGATTGTCAAGGGGCTCGGGAGAGTGATCTTGTTGCCAATGCAGCAAATGTCCAAACTCATGTGAAACAATCTCTTCGGCATATGAAAAAGCATTTGCCGCAAGATATATTATCTCCCGTTCACTACTGTGTCTATTCCATCGGGCATATACTATCGAATCAGACATCTGTTGCCCGGGATCAAAATATCCTGACCAATCGTATTCATTCAGGACAAGGATGAATATGTTTGAATCATGGTCGAACACGTCAGGTACTGGACCGTAACGAAAAGTGAGGGAATCGTAAAAATGATGATCAAATTTGTTTATCAAGGAATCCATATAGGCTTGGGGTGGTACTTGGGCATTCTCTTCAACAAAGATATAGCAATGATTTCCTGCTTTTTTACAGACAGCGTCCAACTGTCGTTGGGGTGCATTCTGCAACGGAGGCCAGTCAATATATGTTACCGACCAAAATGATAAGGTATCACCCACCTGATATTGCGAAAAGCAAGTGTTTTGCAATACAGCCACCAGAAAGAAAAGGGTTGCTAAAAACTTAATCTGTTTCATCTTTTTTTTAAACATGAATATTCAAATAAATGCTGCTATCTATCAATTTGAAGTAAAAAAATAAATATTTAAAATTGAGCCAATATATTGATTTATTGCAGCGATTTTAGATTTTCCAAGGCTTCAGAGGTATATTGGTGGACGAATTTAACTGTTTCACATGTTCCAAGAATTTCACATTCAGCGCAAGTCAAAAACCCTTTGGAAAGAGCACATTTTCTTATTTCACACTCAGGGCAGTGACTTAACTTTACTCCGGGTTCAGTACAGCCGGTGCAATTTATCATTTCAATTGAAATGTCGGGTGAGTTGTATTGGGTTTTCCATTTTTCTACTACACTAGCACGCATTTCATCATCATCGGCAATAGTAGCTATTCTTGCTTCGCAAGCAGCACAGTCCAAACCGCAACAGGCAATGATTGGTTTCATAATGTTATTCTTTTAAATTTGAGTTGATATTTTTTATTATAATTGACAAAAATAATCTTTTGTCTTGACTCTTTGATACATAAAAAAGTTTTTTTATAATATTAAAAATTCTTTTTATTGAGAATCGTTTCTTTTTATCAAAGAGTTAATTCCATCTTTTTTGAAAAAGTAGTCAAACAGGATATCTCTATTTTTTACCAAAATAAGAATTACTGCTAAAGGCAATAACCATACTATTCTGCCTTCGAATCTTGAACAAGGGGAATTTAGTCCTGCCGTTATGAAGGAGTTTATGACAATTACTGTCAAAGCGAAGAATAAAAAGATGATGGAAACAGAATATATTTTTTTCCAGAAAGAAGAAGTAAGGATTATAATGACGACAAAAAGTGAGAGAATAAGCAAAAACAGGTGTACACTATTCAATTTGTCATGTTTTAAGTGAATACCATCCAATTTGTTTTGGCGACTATTGAGATAGTTATTCATTTCGTTATAGTAATAAATGTTAATATTGTGATGGGGAGCACTTCCCTCGTTGTAGGCTGATAAGCCTTGTCCAATCTCGTTTTGGGTTAATTGAATAAATCCATAAGTAATAGAGCGATATATATTCATTAAAAGGTACTTGGGCTGTGTTAGCGTTCCTCTGATAATTTTATTGTATTCCTTTTTACTTCCTGCCCAACCGCCCGTATTTTCCAAAATATTGCTTACCCAAATAAATTCACTTAAATCCTTCGGCAGATTATCTTTATATTGACATAATTTACAATCTGAATACTCTTCATTATTGCAATTTTCTTTCAGAAATTTCTCCAATATTCCGGTATCGGCAAGATGTGCCATCAGGAAGACATGAGAACCTTTTGAAATTGCAAATTCCTTGTCTGTCAAATAATTAATGGTGGGCAAAATCAACCATCCGGATAAAATGATTGTTCCGGTTAATAAAATTTTTCTGAAAGAAATTTCCATAAGCCTTTCTTTCATAATCAGCTTTATTATCAGAATAACTATAATCAAAATTGTCCCAATCATAAGATGAGAAAAATGAGTAATCAGAGAATAGACTAGAATTATACCAAGGGTAATAAGAGAAGGAATAGTTATTTTCTTATTTATCAGGATGATAAAAATTGTGAGTGCCGCAATAGGTGTGAAAAAATCAGGCATCAACTGATTTGAATACCACCCGATTCCCGTAAAAATAACAAGAAATAATATAACGGAAAGATAAAACTGCGAAAAACTACTTTCTTTTATATCAAAAAGTTTCATAAATTCAAACAATACATAAGCGGTTAGAAAATTCTGAACAATAATTACAAACCATAAAGAGAACCCAAGCGAGAAAAAATGGATAAAAAGCCCGTAAGTGATAGGTCGGTCCATTGGAATAATCATCTCTATGCCGCTTCTGATATAAGTCCCGGTATCGGAATAAACTAAAGGATAGCCATTATACAATCCGATTATTGATAATAATAATGTGCCAACAAGTAAGGTGCATCCAATTTTTAACCTTTTTTTCATATTTTTTTATCGAATTAATCTGTCCATATAGCTGATTAGTATTCTTTTAAGTATTTGATTTCTGCAATAATCGAAATTAAATGCAATAATAATAGCTGGATATTTATTTATGATACTAAAATAAATTTTTTTAAATAGAATCGAATTATACATGCAAGAAATGGGCAATTTATTTTCAAACTAATGAGATTAATAATATTACTTTAATTTTTTCCACAAGGTTATGTATTAAAAAAAACCTTACTCTTTTAAGAGTAAGGTTTTTTTGTTTTTTTGTTTAATTCTTAATGACTTTAAAAGTTCCCAGTACCGAATTACTATTCATTACCCTAAGAAAATAAACTCCGTTTGCATATTCTCCAAGAGTAACGGGAGTAATCTGCCCATTTACCTTTACAATTTTGAGTAACTTCCCGTAAAGATCAAATAGTCCGATTTCAGTTACATCAATACTCCTGTTTTCTATCAGTAATTCAATATTATCCTTAGTTGGATTAGGATATACTTTCATTCCTTCAATGTTATCATAGCTTGTAATTGAAATATTCGACTGGATATTAAGAGTGGCAGCAGGAGTGACACCACAGTTATTGCTTGCAACTACTGATAAAGTGCCATTTCCGGCTACAGAAACAGTCAGAGTGGCATTGGTGTTATTGCTTGTTAATGTCCAGGAGGAATTACTAATATTCCATTGGTAAGCAGTGGCATAGTCAACAGGGTCAATACTGTATAAGTAATCATTTGCTTCCGTTATAAGAGTAGTTCCGGAAATAATACCGATGCTTCCTACATTCGGATTAATAGTCAGTGTCAGCAATATGGTACTGTCGCAACCAAATTGATTTACTGTATCCAAATGATACTGGAAATTTCCCGGAATTAAAGTGCTGTCAGATGGAATATTAAATCCATGGGCAAGGTAACCGTCTCCCTGGCAAATAGTGTCGGTCAGCAATGTCAGATTAGTTGGATTAGCTGATAATGTAAGATTAATCAAACTGTCACAATTATTAATAGTTGTAAACATCACTTGATAAATTCCTGCCTGATTGAATACACTGTCTCCGTATGTGTATGGGAATTCATTCCCGCATATGACAACTGCATCATTATGAACGTATGTTGGATGTACGGTCAGATTTAGTTGATAAATGCTGTCGCATCCATTAATTGATTGCAGATTGTCAAAATAGGTGTAGTCACCAGCTGTTAAGCCTGTCAAAAGAGTATTTCTCCATTGATAGCTTTCATTATCACACATCTCATGAGCTGAGGTGTAATGATAAGTTGGATGAACAGTCAGGGTAAGTTCATAAATACTGTCGCAACCGTTGTCAGATTGGAGGTTGTTAAAGAAAGTATATGTCCCTGCTGTCAATCCCGTGAGGGTAGTATCTTGCCATTGGTAACTTCCGTTATCACACATCTCATAATTATTATGGAAGTAATAAGTTGGATTCACAGTCAGGTTGAGATTAACGAGGCTATCACAGTTGTTTACTGATTGGAAATGAATCGGATATTGTCCACTGGTAGTCCCGATAGGAAAGATTGTCGGTCCATAAGTATAGGGCAGTTGGTTGTCGCAAATGGCCACGGCGTCGGTATGATTGTATGTCGGATTAACAGTCAGAGTTAAAGTGACCAAACTATCGCAATTATTAATAGATTGGAACAAAATAGGATATTGTCCGCTAACAGTTCCGACTGGGAATATGGTGGTTGCATAAGTGTAAGGCAATTCGTTATCGCAGATAATTCTTGCATCATAATGGTGATAAGTCGGATTTACGATTAGATGTAAATTTACTATGCTGTCGCAATTATTTACTGATTGGAAATGTATTGGATATTGTCCGCTAACAGTTCCCACTGGGAATGTGGTGGTTGCATAAGTGTAAGGGAGTTCGTTATCACAGATAGTTACTGAAACAGAATGGTGATAAGTTGGGTTCACAGTAAGTGTTAGCGTAACGAGGCTATCACAACCATTGACACTTTGGAAATGTACCGAATATTGATCACTGATAGTCCCGACAGGGAAGATTCTAGGTCCGTAAGTATAGGGCAGTTGATTGTCACAAATAGTCAGGGCATCGACATGATTGTATGTTGGATTTACAGTTAGAGTTAAAGTGACTAGACTGTCGCAATTATGAATGCTTCTGAACATTATCGGATATACACCACTGACAGTACCTACAGGGAAAACAGTATCCCCATAAATATATGGAAGTTCACTAATACAAATAGAACGAGCATCAACATGATTGTAAGTTGAATTAACAGTCAGATTCAATGTTACAGTACTATCACAATTATTTATTGATTGGAAATGTATTGGATATTGACCGCTTGTTGTTCCAATAGGAAATTGAGTAGAAGCATAAGTGTAAGGGAGTTCGTTATCGCAGATAGTGACAGCAACAGAATGGTTATAAGTTGGGTTCACGGTTAGTGTTAGCGTAACGAGACTATCACAACCATTGACACTTTGGAAATGTATTGGATATTGACCGCTGGTTGTCCCGACAGAGAAGATAGTGGGTCCGTAAGTATAGGGCAATTGATTGTCACAAATAGTCAGGGCATCGACATGATTGTATGTGGTATTTACTGTTAGAGTTAAGTTAATCAGACTGTCACAATTATGAATGCTTCTGAACATTATCGGATATACACCACTGAGAGTGCCTACAGGGAAAATAGTATCTCCATAAGTGTAAGGAAGGTCACTAATACAAATAGAACGAGCATCAACGTGATTGTAGGTTGGATTGACAGTCAGATTTAATGTTACGGTACTGTCGCAATTATTTGCGGAAGAATAATGGAAGAGATGTTGTCCGGAAATTGTCCCGATTGGGAAAGTAGTGGAGGCAAAAGTATAAGGAAGTTCGTTATCGCAGATAGTAATCGCAACAGAATGATTATAAGTTGGGTTCACTGTAAGTGTTAGAGTAATGAGGCTATCGCAACCATTGACGCTTTGGAAATGTATTTGATATTGACCGGTGGTTGTCCCGACGGGGAAGATGGAAGGTCCGTAAGTATAGGGCAGTAGATTGTCACAAATAGTGACGGCATCGACATGATTGTATGTAGGATTAACAGTTAGAGTCAAGTTAACCAGACTGTCGCAATTATGAATGCTCCTGAACATTATCGGATACACACCACTGACAGTACCTACAGGGAAAATAGTATCTCCATAAATATAAGGCAAATTGTTATCACATATCACTTCAGCATCGATATGATTATATGTCGGATTAACTGACAAATTTAATACAATCAGGCTATCGCAATTATTAACCGTATGGAACATGATAGGATAATATGCACTGACGGTTCCAATTGGGAAAGTAGTGGTAGCATAAGTATAAGGAAGATCATTATCACATATAGCTATATTAATAGTATCAATATAAGTAGGATTAACTGTCAGATGGAGCTGAATAATACTATCACAATAGTCAATAGTTCTCAATACAACATTATAATTCCCTGTTACAGTCCCAACAGGAAAAATCTGTGAACCGTAGGAATAAGGAAGATCATTATCACAAATCGTTACAGAATCATAATGATGATAAACGGGATATTCGGTCAGGTTTAATATCACTGTACTGTCACATCCATTTACTCTTTGCAAGTGTTGTGTATAAACACCTCCGCTATCGGCAACAAATCCAAAATCATTGTAAACCTGACCATGACAGATTGCAGAGGATATACTTGTGGTGGTTCGTTCATTAACGGTAAGATTCAAATTAATAATACTATCGCAATAGTTTGCTGTTTGAAGCATTATAGGATATGTCCCGGAAACAGTACCAACGGGGAAAGTAGTGTTAGAAAAGGTAAATGGCAAATCATCATCACAGATCTCTTCAGAAACGTAAAAGTTATAGCTTGGGTTTACTGTCAGAGTCAGTTCAATCACACTATCACAACCCATCACAGTAGTTAAAGTATCATAGTAAATTCCCGCAGTTGTAAGTAAATCTCCTCCAAAAGGAAAAGTATCTCCCTGGCAAATTGTTTCATAAATGGGTGTCACATAATTTTGGTTAGTAATAATTTTAGAGATCTCAAAATTCTTTTCATAAAATAGTCCTCCAAAGTCACTTGAGCGAACATGAACAGTATATAGTTCTCTACCGTCACAGTTGAAGTTACTATTGGTTAAGAGTTGATTGTTGTTGATTGTAAAATATTGGTTATCAAAACTATTTCCTTCAGATGATGGAACTAACTGATAAGTAAATGGCAAGGAAATATCATTATCAATAGTAGTAAAAGTTCCGATAACAGTATTTGCAATTGCATTTTCATAAAAAAATGCAGGAGAAAGCCAGATATTCGTTGGGGCTTCATTTTCGTTGAGGATAAAATCAGGAGTTGTAGCAAAGGTCTCTTTATTTCCAACATTATCGGAAGCTACTGATACAAAACGGTAAGTATTTCCGGCAATATAGTTATAGGTAACAGCACTATCAGGATTATAAACTCCTGCTGAAGCATAAGTTCCATTATTTACAGAGACAAAGAGTTCTATTTCTTTCACTCCTGAACCTCCCGGGTCATCTGCATAGGTAAACTCAAGATTGCATATCAGATAGGATTCGTTTATAGAAATTGTATCACAGTGGCTTGAAGGAGCAACAGCGTCAAACTCATTCTTCCATACATTTGTTCCAATGGGTGCATTTTCATCGAAAACAATTGAAGCATCTGCAGAAACCGTATCTCCGGTAACTAAATTTGAATTACCATAAATGTAAAAACTTACAAAACCTTCTCCATTTCCGGTTTCAACATTATTTACAGGAAGAAATCCCATTTGAGAACTTGCTGGTTCGAAACCTGTTGCAGGGTCAATACTTTGTAAAATCCAAAATGCTTTTTGTTGAACAATATCAATGCCGGCCGTAACATCCACCCATACTCCCAAAGAGTCTGATACATCAAGTCTTTGGTTATAGGAAGTAGCATTTGAAGGAACAGTAAATATAAAATCTCCAAAACCGAAATTGCCTAATCGGAAAGAAGATATGTTATGGTTTGTAGGTATAGGATAAGATATTGTCACCAGTGAAGCCGGTGCAGTAGCAAAGTCGGGGTCATTTTCAAAATGAATAGTGTAGTTCATTTTTTCGGAGACAGCCACCATTTTATCATTTCCATATCCTTCCGGACCGTCAATTTCATTTGGATCCTGAGCACATTCAATCTTTTTCAGATATACTTCAACCATGCCAATTCCTTCATTTCCAAGACTGTCAGTTACACTACAGTAATAGGTGCCGGAACTGCTAACAGTTTTAATTTGCCAATCGTAATAGTAGGGTGGGACCCCACCGCTGGCGCTGGAAGTTAATGTTGCTGTAGGAGTAGACCCACAGGGGACATCTCTTGTAGATACATCAATCTGAACATCGATCCAGCATTCATCTTCTTTTGGCAGAATCTTGACACCCTGAAAAATCACCTTATCAGGACATAGAGTGGGGCGAACTTCAACAGTATACACTCCACTGTGTAATCCGGTAATGAATTGGTTATGTAAAGTATTCCCATTCGGTAATGTCCAGGTCACTATGTAATCACTCGTTGAACCATTCGGAAATGTAATGGATAATTTACCGTCATATCCCGGATTACAAGATTCTTTTTTGATTAGATTAATTCGGAATACATTGGAACTCGATTGTGCATGCAATAGTTCATTGCTGAAACAAAGCAGGCATAACACAACAAATAAGAGTCTAATCCTATTGATGTTGTGTCTTTTCTTTTTAAAGATTGTAATCTTATCCATGACTATTAATTTTACTATTTTTCAATTTTATATTTTTTCTTTTATTCGCAGGCATCTCCAATGCCATTACAGTTCGTATCTAATTGGTCGGGATTGACAGTTTCAGGACAGTTGTCAATACTATTAGGAATACCATCGCCATCAATATCATCATCACACAAATTTCCCACACCGTCACCATCCATATCTTCTTGAGCGGGATTATAGTTTAGAGGGCAATTGTCACATGCATCGCCAAGTCCATCTTCATCGCTATCAACTTGACCGGGGTTGAACTGAACGGGACAAATGTCATCTACATTCAAAATACCATCACCATCCATGTCGGGATCCTGTTCATTAGGAATACCGTCACCATCAATATCGGGGTCACATTCATTGCCTACGTTATCATCGTCAAAATCCAGCTGTCTCGGATTAACAGTACTGATACAATTGTCACAACTATCCCCTATGTTATCGCCATCAAGGTCTTCCTGATTCGGATTAAAAATTCCTACACAATTATCACAATCATCTCCAATTCCGTCATTGTCTGCATCTTCTTGTAAAGGGTTATATTTCCCGGGACAGTTATCGCATACATTGCCAATACCATCATTATCACTGTCTGTTTGAGCCGGATTATAACCACACGGGCAATTATCCTGAGGGTTTGAAATCCCATCTCCATCAATATCGTTAGAAGATAGCAAATCAGCAGCTTCGTAATACTGAAGATAGGCCAAAAGGTTAAAAGAAATACTTGCAGTTTGTTCATAAACAATAAGATACCAAGTGCCATTTACTTCACGCGCCATAAATGGGGTTGAAAAAGAAGCCCCGGTAGTGTCGTATAATTTGACAAATAGATTAAGTAATGAATCTGTGTAATAACAGATTTCTAATTCCATTGAATCAATGGTTGAGATAAAGGGAAAATATCTTGCATAGGTAGCAGAATCACTCAGGAGAGTATTGATATCAGCCGCATCTGATGGTTGATAACAATTGATGATATTAGAAAGGGAGCCGGTATGATAGGCATCCAGTAATCGACAAAGAACAGCAGTTGGACTGTTGGTAGTAGCAGCGTTCTGAGTTCCCCCTTCACTAGAAATTACCCAATCTGCATGTTGGGTGTTGAGCATTCCGTTAATTTCATAAATCATCATACTGTCACAATAATGGTTTGTAGGATCATTGGCAAAAGCACCAAGAGAATCACTATTAAAATTGATTGCGATGTATAATGGTGATGTATTAATAACAGGAAATTTATCATTTTGGGCAAAAATAAATCCCGTTGAAATAAATGCTATAAATATTAAAGTTATTTTTTTCATTGTATTTTAATTTTAAATCTGATTTATAATTGACCAATGAGGCAAGTTTTTTGAAGTAATGTTACTTCCCCTGCAGCAATGGTAATCATTCCGATAAATTTAACAGAGTAATTTCCTTTTGCCTCCAAGCACATTGAGCCGACTTTAAAACCTGACGGGTAGCAAATCTGGACTCCGCCAAAGTGTAAATAGCCGGTTGCAGTCAATTCTCCTCTGAATACGTCTTTTGACCAAATTTGTCCGTAGAATCCGACTGTCAGGGAACCGGAAACAGCAAGATCAGCACATATTTCCGTTTGACATTCTGATACGGTCAAATCAAATCCTAAAGTTGCTGAAATACCTACTTTGATCGTTATACCGAGTTCGGCAATGCACGGAATTCCCCCGTAAGGAGGAGGCAGAGGGAAATCACAAGAAATTCCGCCACCGGACAGAGATCCTTCAACACGATATTTTTCACTATCTTGAACCTTATCATGGCAACATTCATTAAATAAATTTAAGCCACCACCAACTGAAAATGATGGATCCTCATATGAACATGGGACTTTTAAGGGAGAGTTTTTAAGGTAAGTTTCAATAAATTTTCCTTTACTTTTGATTCCTTCTAAAAAATCTTTCAACACTTTTAAATCAACTGAAATAGAAGCATTAGTAGTAATGTCTTTATTTACAACCACTATTTCAGTAGAAGCATTATCAGTGACATGTCCATCGGCAAATGCTTCAAAATTCACGGTCATGTTAGAAACCTTTTCAGATGATACAGAACCGATGGCAGGAGTTGAGTTGGCTCCAAGTCGTACATCGCCACTCATTCCGGGTGGATCAGTAACTATTTCAAACTCGGAAACCGAAATGGCTTCTCCTTTAGACCAGCACTTTCTTTTTGGAGTAACACTCACAATCTGTATATCATCAATAAGAAAGACTTTAACTTGGTCTTGTTCAACCCCATGTTCAGAAACCCTGGTACAGGTAAAAACAGTAACACTATCTCTTGGATTTACGGTAACCTGAGGCAGATTGTCGGCAGACAATATGATCCCTCCTGACCATTTATAACAATCTTGAGGGTTGTTTGAAGCTGCACCGATGACAACAGTTTGTGTATTATTTGCACGTTTTGCAACTTTTTTATCTTCTCCTGCAAATTGAGCAAAAATATTTGCAGTTGAAAATAACAGCAAACCCAGTAATAATAATTTGATTAGCTTTTGCATGTTGAATCCGGTTTTATTTAAAATTATTTTTTTCATCATTGTACTCTTTTAATAGTGAATACTAATTGACCTGATGTATAAGCAAATATTGTCAAAGTGCCATAAGAGCCCGGACGGAGAACCCCGATTGGGTCACCTTCAATCTGAAGCGGAATCTGTATTGTTGTAGCATGTTCAGAAATCTCATCCGTGGTAAATGCGATCCAAGAACCACCATGGCTGACAAGGGAAATTACCGGCGAATAAATATCAACATTTCCAATATTTCCAAATTCAAGAACCAAGCTGATAGTTCTATTTAATCTGGGATTGTTCGGGAATATTAGATTTGTAGCCAATCCTTCGGGAACTTCATTCTGTATTTCAAAGTCATCTTCAAGGTAAGATGTTCCTTCACATAAGTTAAGAGCTCCGACAGTATAAGTTCCAATATCTTTTCCTGCAAGGTCAAATTGTGCAAATGCCTGATAATAATTAACAAAAATTAAGGTATCAGCATAGATTGTGTCATTTTCGTTTTCTAACCAAACAGGCATATCTTCCCTGAATCTCGATCCTGTAAGCTCTACTGTTACTACTCCGGTATTTCCTCCGTAGCTAGGATTGATGGTCCTAAGTTCAAATGGGAGAATGTCAGCCTGAAGAACAATATTCTGACTATTATGTGCAGGGGTGCTTCCTAAAACGTTTATTCCATAATAATCAGATTGGGTGGATGGAATAAAGATTTCTGGGTTGGCTGATAGCTGTTCTATTGAGGAATAGTCATATTGTAAGTTACTTCCAATATCATTATGTAAAACGTAAAAATTATTTACTGCTCCTGATGCTGAATCTGATGAGAGGAGGTAGAGACGCACAGTTTCATTTCTATTTTCTCCAACATTTAATTTGTAGTCATTTGCCAAATCGTTGATCAGGGTATCCGGAAGAGGTGTATTAAACGGAAGATTTCTTATAGTGACATTGAACGGATAAATACCGCTTGATGTGTTATTGTTTTCGTCAATTTCGTTGAATGCATTAGTTACATCCGTTTTAATCAGTATATAATATTCCCCTTCTCTTACTCCGGAAATTCGAGCTGAAAGCGTATGTCTTACTAGTGCAGAAGGAGCCAAAATGATTCCATTCGTAACACTCCCAAGAAGTTTGTCATGGATATCAAAGATAGTATCTGATGACATGTATGCCAATTCTCTTAATCCATATCCTGACAAAGCATTGCTCCCAATATTCTTAACATCCCAGCTAATATGAAGTTGATTTCCAGACAAGATTGTGTTTTCGGATGAAATGTTTTCAATAATCAAATCTCCAGGAAGTGGAAGGGTAACATGTACTGATGCAGATGTGATGTTGTTAGATTGATAAATTTCAAAGAAAGAGCTGTTCGCATTAGTCTTGGCAAGAAGGAATAAATATCCATTATTAGGAAGCGGAATAGTAATTGAAATAGTATCAGTATAACTTTGTCCTGAGCCAAGTGTTAAGTGTTTTAAATTATTTTTTAATTCAATGTCACTTCCCGACAAGATTGTATCCGATGAAAGGAAGATTTTATCATTCCATGAAGTAGAAGTAGTAAAGATTTCACTGATATTGGTTACCCTATATGAAATTCTGCACCCTTGACCTGCAACACATGGATCAAGGATGGTGAAATTATCAATTTGTAGATCCGGAGTTGGTAATGAATTGACAGTAATCGGAAGAACTAAAATATTGTTGTCAAAATTAATGTCAAGGTTAGATTGATAAAGATCATTTATCCCAAGTAGATAGCAAGTTGATGGGGAACCAAAAGGAATTGTTATATTGAAAGTACATTGGTAGGAGTCGTTTGCAGTCAATACTCCTGAATGATTCATTATACTAAGTCGGGTGTCACTATTATCCAAAATCGTATCTGAAGACAGATAAAGAGCATCTGACCATGAACTTATTAATGTCGGATTATTAGTTATATTTTGAACGGTCATATTATACTGAACTCTCTGTCCCCACTCAACAACCGTATTTCCGGCAATATTTGATACTTCAAGATCCAAAATATACTCTTTAAGAACTATTCGATGAGTTCTGTGAATATTGTTGTTTTCACCTGTATATTCGTAAATTTCACTGTTTGCATCAGTAACGATATATAAGAAATAGTTTCCTGCAGAGATATTAGTTGGAATTGCTATTGAGTTAGTTTGTCCGAAAAATGAATTAGTATCAAGGGATCTGTTATGTTGAATAGTTCCAATTAAAGTGGCATTTGCAATATTAAAATATGCCAATTGAGAAATATATAGTTTATCTTTCCAGGTTCTATCAGAAATATTGGCAGAACCTTGATTTGTTACATTATAACTTAAAGTTGAACTTGATCCGATATGGATAGTGTCCTCAATATTGGAAGTTGTTATAAACAAATCCGGAGCGGGCGATAATGAGATTTGTAATGGAGAACTGATTGCTAAATTTGAATGGTTGTTATTACCTTCACATATTGAGTCAGTTGCATCAATTAGAACAAAAATATAGTAAGTCCCATAGATTCCATCCGGAATTTGTGCAGTATATTCAATAGTCTCACTTTCTCCGGGAACCAGTGATTCAATTCTTTGATTTTGTCCAATTAAAGTGAGATTTCCGGGAATAAAAGAAGGAGAAGTGCCCAAATAGATATTATCAAATATAACTTGATTTAACACAGCAGCACTTCCTGAATTTGAAACTATCCAACTGATATTCATTGAATTACCAGACCAAGTTGCCGAATCAATGACAAGATTGCTGATGGATAAATCAGGAGTTATAACCAGAATGGTTTGTATGGAACTATTGTTGGTCTCATCATCTTCATTAATCATGTTCTGATAATCAGTGTTGACCATGATTGAAAGGGTTGAATTTGTATAACAGTGAAGGTTAACGGTTTTGCTTCTCAATACAGTTTCACCGGGAGCAAGGTTGAAATTGGAAGAAATATTATGTGAAAAAGCAGAGTTAAGATAAATTGCATCATTTATCGTTCTATTAATTAAACTGCCCGGTCCATTATTCCTTATGGTCCAATAAATGGTGAGTGGATCATTTGGATCAATTGGATTTTGAATGGTCATATTGGAAACTGATAAATCAGGAATTAATATAGTTGTACCGGTTGAACTTCTCATAACATTGTTTTCTTCATAGAGATATTCAAAGACCTGATTATCTTTGTCTGTTTTCACATATAAATACCAATTTCCTTCTATGTTATTAGGAATAGTTACAATTGATGATACATCATAAAAAGAGTCAATCATAAGTATCCCATTATGTTGAATTGATTTTAATAAAGTAGCACTTGCAGGTGTAAATGTTTCGCTTTGTGAAATATAGATTCCGTCAACCCATCGGGATACTTCAGTATTTAATAATCCTATATTTTTTACCCTAAAATGAATAGTGCAAGTGTCATTGGCAGATACTGTTGATGGTGCTGACATTGATAATACAGCTAAATCAGAAGGAGGAGTTAGAATCACATTAAGAGTGTATGCGGAAAGTGATGTGTTGTTGACTTCAAAGATGCTTTCATAAACATTATCAGTTAAATCAGTTCTGACAAAAATGTAGTATGTTCCCATAAAAGTATTTGGAATTGTAACATCCTGAGTCGTTGTATAGGTGCTGTCAATAGCCAAATAACCTTGATGTGTGAATGTGCCGAGGTGAGTTGCTGTAGCCAAATTCAGACTTGATTCTTGACTTATATAGACAACATCCTGCCATTGAGAACTTATTGTTGCAGCGTCTCCATCGTTTTTAACAGTCCATGTTATAGAAAGTGGGTTTCCGGAATAAATGCTTGTCGGGTGAGATATGTTAGACACAATCAGATCTGCAGAAGGTGGTGGTAATATATTCAACAGTTTATAGAAAAAGTTGTCATTTTCATAAGTTTCTGGGATAACTCCTCCATGATGAACTCCACCTGAAAAATAGTAATAAGGATTTCCTGTTATACTTGGTTCATATGGAACAGGTGCAATGCCACCCGTTTGAGAGAAATTAATGCTATATGCATCAATCTGATCGGAGAAAACAAACAGATAGAAATTACCGATTAATTCCTCAGGAACTGTTATATCAACTGAATTTGTGTATGTTTCTCCGGGGTTTAATGATGACAGGTTATCTACAGATGCAACCAAATAGTCATTATTATCATATAAACGAACATCTACAGTTGAAACAATCCAGATATGATCCTGCCATGTTGCCCCCGGAGGAGTTGCTCCCATTCCGTCATTCTTTACCGTCCATTGAACAGTCATAGTACGTCCTGCTTGGGCTGTTGAATTTGTAATTTGTGTTACATGTAAATCTGCAAGATCTTTGATTTTGAAAATCATTGTATCACTCTCAAGTTCAATACAATCCTGATGAGCAATTACTTTCCAATAATAAATTTTCCCATAGTTTTCTGATGAGATATTAACAGGATAATTATAAGCAGTACTGGTTAAACCTGATGTAGTGGGTGTTGAAGGCATTGAAGTAGTTGACTCCCAAACATAAACATCATAGTAGGAGGCTTCGGAAATATTTGGCCAGGACAATGTTACCGGAGAAGTATATATAATAGTATTATTTTCAGGAGATAAGTTTGTAAATTCAACCGACCATCCTAAAGATGAAGTATCACAATTTGTTGAGAAAAATACCGGAATCGAGTATACACTCATGTCACTATCGCAGATTGCACGTATTTTGGCTGTATAATCATTGTACGAATCTAGTCCTGTAAGTAAAAATGAAGTATCACTAATTGTTTGTGAAATTTGACTAGACGGAGAATTTACTGGATTATAAACGACATACCACTGAGTTTCATCACTGCCCTTATTAAATGTTAATAGGGCTGTTGTTGTAGTTATATCACTCACATTGAGATTGGTGGGAGAAGGGCAGGTTAGTGAAAATTCCGATTCATAACTTCCAATATCGACTGCATTTCCACGAATGCGATAATTTCCTTCAATATCAATTGTGTCGGTTGGGACAAATGATGGATCACCACCATCAACACAAATTGAAGTAGGGTGAATCTGATATTCCTGATTCGATGGATTCATGAATCTAACATAGAACATGGAAGGGTCATTGCCGTCATTTTGTCCGGCTAAATTGATGTTGCCGGTTCCTGAAGGTGCTAACCCTTCAACTGCACAATATGAATAAGTTCCGTTTACAGGAGATATGTTATTTACAAAATATCCTTGTTTGTTACCCCAAATAATTGTATTCAGAAATGTGTTATAAGAATAGTAGTTATATACTCCTCCTCCATCGCCTATTGAGCTGTTATTAACAATATCGCAATTGGTAAATGTGCTCCTATAGGTAAATACACCCCCACCTAATGAAGCGGATCCGGTTGAGTTGTTGTCAGTAATGTTACAGTTAGTAAATCTGTTAGGAGTTGAAGTTCCGTAAGAATAAACACCACCTCCTTGAGCATCATAATCTGTTGTTCTGTTATTAGTGATGTAACAATTATTATAATTAGAATAATAATAGGCAAAAACTCCACCTCCAAAATTTTTTGAGTAATTATGGCTTATATTACAAAATTTAAAAATAACAGAAGTTGAAGATGATCCTTCGGAATAAACCCCTCCACCTCTACCTGCACTATAGTTATTTGTGATAGTACAATTAGTAACAGTTATTGACTTGGCATATATTCCCCCTCCATGTGATGAAGTGTTGCTAGTAACGACTTGATTATTTGTTATAGAACAGTCAGAAATAGTGACTCCCGCAAGGTCGGCATAAATTCCACCACCATTGTTGACTGCAGTATTGGAATATAGGTCACAATTTTTCATATTACTATTGTAGACAGCTCCACCATTGAGAGCGTTATTTCCGTAAAAAATACAATTCAAGAAATTACCGCCATAACTTCCACCCCCGTATTGTGTTGAGGTTACACTTCCATTGGCATTTCCTTCCGTAATGATGCAATTTTCAACCAAAGCACTTAAACCCGAAACAGCAAAATATAGGACATGATAAGAGTTATCGGTGATATCATATTGAATACCTCGCTCTCCAGATAAAATTGTGGGATATGTTGTCAAATCTTGTGAAAGAAAGTCATCACTGTATCCTCCTTTTATGAAAATATTTTTATCAATATAAAAAGTACGGGTACGATTATCATTTGTGTCTGTTTGATAATAAGGAGTATATGTGCCATTTGCAATTAAAATGGTGTCATTATCTTGCAAACAAGGACAATTCAAAACAGTGCTTAAATTAAGTGCAGGTGATGCAACACTTTCTCCATAGTTGGATTCTAATCCGTTTGATTGGCTAACATACCAAGTTCTATTTTCCTGATTGAAGGATGGACAGGTAAGAAAGGATTCCCCTGATATAAATACACTACTGTCCCCACCGTAATTGCATAATGCCTGAACACTCCAGTCGTATTGGGTGATCGGATCCAGATTTGTAAATGTATAAGTTGTGTCAGATACAATATAATATGAGTAATTATGAGTTCCGGATTTTTTGTAACGCAAACGATAAGTTTCGGAATTTCCACGCCATGAAACCGTTGCTGAATACAGATTAATTTCTCTAATATGTAGATTGTTAGCTGGAGGACAAGTGAGAGATGAATAAAATGATTCATAAGCTCCCATGTCGACTGTTGTTTCTTTAATACGGGTGTTACTGTCTAAATCGAATAAAATATTATTATTAGTGATGTAATAATTATATCCTCTGTTAATACAACTTGAGCCATATTGTAAGCGATAGTTTTCATTTGCAGGGTCTTCAAAACGGACATAATGAACTCCTTGATCATTTCCATAATTATCAGCAGATAACTGAATATTCCCTGTTCCCGAAGCTAAAATTCCCTGAATGGCAGAATAATAAAAACTCCCTGAATAATATTGATTATCACCGCTTCCTGTTCTATTTCCCCATAATATGGAATTATAGCAACTTCCGTAAGAAGTTCCACCACCATTAGTAGTGGCATAATTATTTGAAAAGGTACAATTTATGGCTGTTCCATCATATTTTCCCCCTCCATAAGCAGCACTATTATTAGTAAAAAGGCAGCTATATGTATTGCCATAATAGGCCCCACCACCGTAATTGGAAACACTGTTGTTAGAAATAGTACTGTAATAACAATTTAAATTATAAATAGCTCCTCCGTAATTAGCACCATTTGCTGTAAAATCAGAATAATAAATATTTCCGCCGGCGGCAGCCCCTCCATATTGTGCCTGATTTTGGCGAAAAGTACTGTTGTAAGTTGTTCCATTATATTTTCCCCCTCCCATATAAGAGGCAGTGTTGTTAGTGAAAAGGCAATTATATGTATCCCCATAATAAGATCCACCTCCATAATTGCTGGAACCGTTGTGATGAATGTGACAATTTTTAAGATTCGAATAATAACTACCACCTCCATATTGTGATGCATAATTACTGTCAATAATACATTCTACGAAATTTCCATAATAGGTACCACCACCATATCTGTTTGTGGAACTCCCATTTGCATTTCCTTTTTTGATTTCAAAACCTTTTATGATTGCATTTGGTGCAGTGAGATTATTGACATATACTACATGAAAGCTGTTATCACTATTGTCGCCCCAAATACCTATGTCGCCACTTAATACAGTAGGAAATAAATCTACCTCTCTTGTTTGGTAATCATCACTATATCCACCAATCAAGGAAATGTTTTTGTCAATGTAAAAGGTTTCTGTTCCAGAACTTCCCAAGGTTAATTGAGTTGACGGAATATAGGTCCCTGTTGATACCAAAATAGAATCGTTGTCCTGTAAACAAGGACAAGCCAATACAGTACTGATTTCTTTAGCGGGAGCACTCAGCGTGGTGCCATAGTTTCCTTCAACACCCCTGCTCTGATTAACATACCAGATACGTTGGTTAAAATTATCAAAACTTGGGCAAGCCATAAATGATTCTCCAGATACAAATAAGCTACTGTCGTTATTTGAACAAAATCCTCTTACACTCCAATCATATCTTTTGAATTTTTCTAATCCGGTAAAAGTAATGGTGTCATTATTCACAATTTCATTGAAAAGATAAGTTTCTGTGCCACTTTCTTTAAGTCTGACTCTGTAATATTGATGATTATCTTCTCTTGTCCAGGTAACAGTCGCAAAATTGGTGTCTATGTTAATCAAATGAAGGTTGTGTGGAGGAATGCATGAAAGAGAATAGGTCATTTCATATGCTCCAAAATCTACAAAGTAATTAAAAATACGGTTGTTCCCGTCAAGGTCTGTGGTTATATTATAATTCGTAACATAATAGTTATACCCTTTATCCATACAGTCTGATCCATATTGCAAGTGGTAATCACCGTTTTCAGGATCTTCAAAACGAGGATAATTTAAATTATCATCATTACCAAAATTATGCTCGGATAATTGAATGTTTCCGGTTCCAGAAGGTAATAATCCTTCAATAGCGCAATAAGAGAAACTTCCGTTATAATATTGGGAATAGGTGTTGCCTGAAGTGTTTCCCCAAAGAATAGAATTATAAATATTCCCATAATAACATCCTCCACCTTCATTCGTGGCATGGTTATTTACAAAAGTACAATTGTACGCAGTTCCGGAATAATTCCCTCCTCCGTAATTGGCACTATTATCCCTGTGTAAACAGTTATAGAGAGTAGAGTTATAACTACCTCCTCCAACATAATCCGAACTGTTTTCTATAAATTGACAATAATGAGCGTTACCTTCATATAAACCACCTCCATAGTATCCTGTATTCCCAACAAAATCACAATGATTATGATTACCATTGTATGAGCCTCCTCCATAATTTTCTGCAATATTATGCATAATGGAACAATTTATCATGTTGGAGTAATATGAGCCTCCTCCATAATAACTGGCAAAATTGCTGTCCAAAATACATTCTTCAAGATTCCCGTAGTAAATACCCCCTCCGTATCTATTTTCATTAGTGCCGTTTGCATATCCGTTTTTAATTGTAAATCCTTTTAACAAGGCATTTGGAGCATAATTATTATTTACAAATACAACATGAAAAGCATTGTCAGTTTTGATTCCGGGTGTCCCAATATCTCCATTTAGAATGGTTGGATATAATCCGATATCTCTTGTCAGAAAATCATTGCTGTAGCCTCCTATAATTTTTAAGTTTTTATCAATATAAAAAGTTTCACTCCTGGCTACGCCCGAATTCTTTTGAATAGAAGGAAAATATTCCCCATTAGCCACCAAAATCGTGTCATTTTCTTGTAAACAAGGGCAACTCAAAACATCTGAAATATCTATAGCAGGTGCACTGATTTGATTTCCAAGACTACTTTCAACACCAGTGTTTTTACTTACATACCAAATTCTGCGATTAAAATCGTCAAAAGCAGGACATGCCCTAAAAGTTTCTCCTGAGATAAAAAGACTGCTGTCGGTTGATGAACAATAGGCCCTTACACTCCAGTCATATAATTTAAATTTATCTAACCCGGTAAAGGTATAAGTTGTATCATAGACAATCTCATTAACAAGATAGGTACTTGTGTTGTTTTCTTTTAAACGAATTCTGAAGTAAGAATGATTATCTTCTCCTGACCAAGCTACACTTGCATTGTTTGTATCCACAAAAGTTACCCTCATCTCTCTTACAGGCAAACAAGTTAAAGAAAATGTCATTTCATAAGCCCCCAAATCAATAATGCTGTCAAAAATACGGTTGTTTCCGTCAAGATCAGTTGTAATTCCATTATTGTTTGCATAATCGTTATATCCAATATTCATACAATCTGAACCATACTGTAAATGATAATCTTCATTGTCAGGGTCTTCAAAACGAACATAGTATTCCCCCTCATCATTTCCAAAATTATTGATAGATAATGGAATATTTCCTGTTCCGGATGGAGCAATCCCCTGAAAAGCAGAGTAATAATATGAGCCACTGTAATACTGAGGATCACTGCTCGAGGAGGTATTCCCCCAAAAAATGCAATTATAATTATCCCCATATGCATTCCCTCCACCACTATAAGAGGCATTGTTTTTTACAAAAGTGCAATTGTAAGCCCGATCACCATATTTACCACCGCCATATTGTGAGGAATTTTCTGTAAACAAACAATTATAAAGATCTGAATAATAACTACCGCCTCCTCTATAAGTAGCACTATTTTGATTATATTTACAATGGTATGAGTCCCCACCATAAGTTCCGCCTCCGTAATAGGAACTATTCCCAATTAGAGTGCAATGATGTAATATTCCCTCGGTAACGGCACCTCCATAAGAATTTGAATGATTATCAATAAATTCGCAGTAATTGCTTGTTCCACCATATTTGGCACCTCCATAGTAATTGCTTGAATTGTTTATATAGCTGCAATTATCTGATACTCCGTAATATGAAGCCCCACCATAATCATCTGTGGAATTGTTTTGTAAAATACAGTTCGATAAATTAGTATAATAAGTTCCCCCCCCGTAATATGAAGCATAGTTGCTGTCAATAATACACTCGTCCAGAGTTCCATAATAAACACCACCTCCGCTATTATAGGAGTCGTTGGCATATCCGTTTCTTATAGCAAATCCCTTTAATAATGATTCTGATGCACTGTTGGAGTTAAAAAATACTACATGAAAAGAATTATCGGTGTTAGTACCTGAAACTCCGATATCACCATTTAAAATGGTTGGGTATAAATCCCTATCTCTTGTCAGGAAATCATTACTATATCCTCCAATCATTATTATATTTTTATCAATATAAAAGGTCTTGCTTCTTTCTACATCCCCCTCCATATGATAAGAAGGTATATAGTTTCCTGTTGCTACTAGAATAGTATCACCGTTTTGTAAACAAGGGCAAGTAAGCACATCTGTTACATCGGCTACAGGATGGGTAATATCAGTTCCGTAATTTTCGGCAATACCATTTTGTTGACTGACATACCAAATTCTCCTTTCTGAAGCAAAGGCCGGACATGCATAAAAAATATTGTATTCGGAATATGCAGAGGTATCAGGACCGCTACATAGAGATTGTACACGCCACATGTATTCGTTATATATTGTTAAATCAGTTAAATTATAGGTATTTCCAACAGAATTAATATAACTTGTATCTCCTGAAGATAAGTTTATTAATTCAATTCTGTAGTTTTCAGCAAAACCTGTCCAGCTTAAATGAGCAGAAGTTGGAGTTATGTTACTAACAGTCAAATTTTCTGGATATACACAATTTGAAATTCTGAAATTGTCAATGGCGATTGGAGGCTGAGAACTATTATAATAATCATAATCGTCATTTATCCATACAAAATAAATACGCTTTGTTGTCCCGGAAAAAGAAGCGTCTAAAGTCGTTCTAAAGTTTACCCATCCGTCACTGTCATATAAATCGTTGAGCAAGACAAAAGCCCCTTCCGGAGTGCCCAATTCCCAGTTATTTGGAGATGCTTCCATATCAATGGTGTCAGCAATATATACATTGGCAAAATCATTTTCACTACCCTTACATTTCCAGTCAAAGCTTGCCATGTATTGAGATGAAGGAGTAAAATAGATATCACGATATGCCCATACAATGCAGGGTGCCTCTTCTGAAAACACGTTGGATTCACCTTCATTGGAGGAAATATATAGTGATTTTTCACCACTATTGTATGTGCCATATCCAATAACCCAGTTATTGGGATAGTTTGGATTTATGTTATTAAAAAATTGCCAGTTGGTATTTTCTGTTGCATCTTCAAATCCACATACATAAGGTACTGTGGCAGGGATTTGCCGTGTGGTGAAATTTTGATATCTTGACCAAATACTTTTATTGTTATCCCCGCATACTGCTCTTACGTTGAATTCATATTTAGTAACAGGAGATAATCCGGTTACATGATATGGATTGCTTGTTGTTGTAATGGGAGTAGTAAGATCAGGATTAAATCCCGGAGTGCCAACTGCAATTTCAAAATTGTTTGTGGCTCCTGCATAAATCCAAGATAGATTTGCACTGCTTGAAGTTACGTTTTCTGCTGCTAATTCAAAAGGTCTTGGACAATCGGTACACCTAAAAGTGAAAGAATAGAAGTTTCCTGAAATGTTATTGGTATTATTTACAAAACAAATCTCATTTCCGGAGTTGTCATATACCCCAAAGTAACATGCCTGATCATAATAACTATAACCGTTCCATACAAGTTCAATGAAAGAACTGTCACATACCCTTAAATTATAACTATTACTAAATACCCCTATTGGTAAGGTATAGCTTGAGGCCAAAATATGGTCAACATATACTGAAAGAGAACACCCTCCACTACTCCAAGAATTATTTTCCCTTCCTCCCAAGTAAAAATACAAATCACACTGGTCGCTGGCGGGACAGTTCGGAGTGAAGAACTCCACTATATCAGTAAAAGTGCTTTGGGAGCTTTCGCTACAATTGGCTTTTACTCTGACCATATAGTTGGTGTTTCCTTGAAGATTGGTGATTTGATAAAATGGATTTGTCTGAACATTGATACTTGTCCAAGACGTGTCACTTTCACTTTTATATTCTAAGATCCAGTTAGTTTCAGACCCACCAGCACTCCATGAAACATCCACAGTGGTTGAGGTAATATTGTTTATTAGCAAATTAGAAGGTTTTGAGCAGGTTACACAGGTGTTATTGTAAGTTAAAAACATCTGATTGTAAGGAGCTCCCATTTGATTATATATCAAATTATTCCCCATATCATATATTTCAAAGGCACATTCATTTCCCCAACCACCCCAATGCCATATGAAATCTAACTCTGCCAAACATACTGGAACGGTGTCAATTTCGTATGCTCCATCTTCCAAAGAAACTAAAGTACTTGGCCATCCGTCGACAGATATTTCGATGTAGGCCCCATTCCATCCATCCCCTGCAGAATCATACTTCTTAAATATAAGATTACAAGATTGCTCACAAGGAAATTCTGCCATGGTAACACTTGTTGCTATTCTTTCAGATTCACAACCGTTATTCCAAATGGTGGAAACCTCGTAAAGGTATGTCCCGGGTCCTGAAACAGAATCGGTGTGATCAGTTACTTGATTACCCAAACTTGCAATATATACCCCATCTCTGTAAACTTTATAGATCGAAATATCATTTGATGCTCCTGTCTGATCAAATCCTCTTGGATGTCCCCAAAATAAATGAATATTATACCAATTAGGATTGTGTATGGAATAGTATAAATCGTTCGGAGGCAAACATACTGTGTCTTCGCTTTCGGTTATGGTTACTATCCATGGTTGAAAGGTCACATGGTTCTCAGCAACAACATAGTAGGTAAATGGAGTAAGAAAACTATTGGAAGTGACACCACTTTCCTGCAATGTTGAATCCGCAGTAACTGCAAATGCTCCCTGTGATAATGAAAAAATTGGGATCATGTTGTTTGTGAGGTATCCATTGTATACTTCAACAGAAATGGTGTGATTTTGGTAATCGATTACGGCAGGATTTATTTGCCCGTGTACACTGAAATAGGTAAAGTCAGTAGAGTTTGATGGTACATAAAAATTTGAAGTTGCAGTCCAATCAGTTTCATCCCCTTCACCACAAATGGTTTTTAATCTGTAAAGGTAATTATTTCCGGGTAGTAAATTAGTAAGTAGATGATAATTGGTGTCAATGCCGGAAATTCTTGTCCAAGAGGTATCTTCGATTAATTTGTACTCAAGAGTCCATTGATTGCTTAAATTTACTGCATCCCATAAAACATAGGTGCTGTCGGGGGCCAATAGATTTACACGTAAATTTGTTGGAATGTAGCAAGTGGGCAAATAGGTGATGTTAACATTGTCAATGTATGCTCTGTTGCTTTGTCCGTATATAATTCTGTCTGACTTGAAAGCAATGTAGTCGGCATTATCTGAAAAGCTATATCTGTCTAAATAAAATTCAAAAAGCTGCCAATTATAGGTATCTGTCGGAGATACTGTTCCTAACAATTCAAATGTGGCCGGATTTGTTGGATCACTCATAACCCCAACCTGAATGTCATTGCTGCTGCCCGTTTTTAACATTTGGAAAGTAAGGAGTAAACTGTCTAAAGGCGTGGAAAATTCTGGCGTCGCTGCTAAGGTATAATAAGATGAACTTGAATATAAATACAAGGCACCATAATTACTGAAATAATAATTGTTGTAGAGAATATGAGGATAGGTTGATGTTGAACCACTGTAATATTTGGTCCAACAAAATGGGAATGAAACATTATTTCCTGAGTAATCAAAATTTTGTTGGTATGGAATGGAGGTATATTCCTCACAATTGGTCCTAAAAGTATAGGGATCTGACCATGTGCTTGTATCTGCTTCACCACATATCGCACGTACATAAAATTTATATTCTGAACTCGAGTTTAATCCCTGAAGTAAGTATAGTTCATCAGAAGTAATAGGAGACGTTATGACCATGTCTGCCGGATCTTGATTGCTCAACCCCCAACGTATTTGCCATATAGTATCATTTCCGGAATGTGCCCAACCTAAATAAGCCTGATTTGTTGTAATAAAGTCGGCTGTGAGATTGGTGGGTTTTATACAGGAAGGATAGTCGTCTATGGTAACGTCATCAAGATACAAATACCACCCGTCTAATCCACCCGCCGGAATTCTAAAGGCAATAAAAACGTTTCCACTATATGACCTCAAATCAATTTCTACTTCTTCGTAATTGGTATTAGAAGCATTTTCACTAAACAAAACTGTATTGAAATCTTCCGGATTATTTCCGGTTGTGGATAATAATACAAGGTAATCATTTGGCTCCCCTGATGATCTTACCTTTTTATAAAATTGCAAAAACTGATTCCCGGAAAGAGTAATTTTAGGGCTAATTAAATAGTCGTCATTATAGCCATTATTATAATCTGTGTATATGGCAATACTATAATTTCCTGAATGACTATTCCCTGATCTGATTTCCCAAGCGTCATCATCAAAATTATTGTTTATTGTTTTCCAACAATTATAGAATGAAGTCGTTTGTTCAAAAGTTTCTGTAAAAGGGAAATCTGTGACTGCATCACATAGTGTAGTAAATGAAACCGATTGGCTCCATTGACTGGTGTCGCTAATTGAACATATTCTCCTAATATATACATCATAATTGCTTAAGGAAGCCAAATTTGTTAGTTGTACTTCATTTGACGAAACCGCTAGATAGGTGCCCCCACTATTTAGGTCAAATCCCGATAAACCGTAAACTACCTGAAATTGTAAATTGATAGTGTCGTTTGTCATCCATGAAATATCTGCTGTATGGTCAGTTATGTTTTCTGAATATATATTATAGGGGATTCCACAGCTTAAAGGTATTACCGAAATGTTATCAATGGCTGCCGGTGGCTGAAAGTTATTAAGATCATTATTTGACCATGCAAAGTATAATCTTTTGGTAGTTCCTGAATAAGAACCATCTATGATTGTTGTATGTGTTTGCCATTCACGATTGTTATATAACTGATTATTTAAATCAGGAAGATCATTTGGATTTACTGAATTATAAGATGGTTCAACATCTTGCTTCTCATCAATAAAAAAATATAAATAGTCGTTGTATTCTCCGAAACATTTCCAGTTAAAACTTACTTCATATCCGTCCGCCGGTGTGAAATATATGTCACGATAGGCCCATAGTAAACAACTGTTTTGAGTGTAATGATTCGTAATCCCCCTGTCATCTGAAATATACAAGGCATTGCTGCCCCCATTTTGTGTGGCTGATCCAATAACCCAGTTGTTTGAATATAGGTTGTTGCTTTTTAATGTCCAGTTATGGTTGTCAACACTGTCCTCAAATCCACAATAATAGGGAACACTATC
>Ga0116171_10000449_pt1 | contig 43671 bp, 58 predicted proteins | sample AD_JPNHW2_MetaG_FD_89798 | JGI IMG/M metagenome (GOLD analysis project Ga0116171, IMG submission 89798) | Active sludge microbial communities of municipal wastewater-treating anaerobic digesters from Japan - AD_JPNHW2_MetaG | ecosystem: Engineered > Bioreactor > Anaerobic > Digestate | place... | reverse complement strand
TAATAATATGATCACAGCTGCATCACATATGGCAGTAGCTACTAACATGGAATTAGGTGGTAAGGGTGGTACCGCTGACTTACTCACTAACATCATGCATATGTTTAACATAGAGGGTGAGAAAGCCGCTAATGTAGTTGGTGATCAATTAACAAAGGCCGCATTATCATCAAACATGTCTATGATGGATTTGGCTGAAGCTATTAAATATGCTGGTAGTGATATGGTACTTTTAAAACAAAATGTACCACAAGTAGCTGCTATGGCTGGTGTATTAGGTAATGCCGGTATTCAAGCTTCAATGGCTGGTACTTCCATGTCTAACATGGCAAGGTATTTTAATAAAGCCATCTCAGATACTAATTATAAAGGTAGTAAAGTATTAACTAAACTTGGTTTAGGAAAAGAAGATTTCATAGATGCCAAAGGTGATTTATTAGACTTTGGTATAATTCTTGGAAAAATCAAAGAAAGCTTAAAAGGTGCTAGTTCTACTGATGTAAACCAAGTAATGTTAAATATATTTGGTGTTAGAGGTATGAGAGCTGGGGCTGTTTTAATGAACAACCTAGATACTTATAAACAATTACTACATGATATTACCTTTGAATCTCAAGGCTTTATGCAAAACATCGTAGCTGAGAGGATGAGTAATTTATCTGGTTCTCTAGATAGAATGGTATCAACCTTGGAGAATATTAGAATTGCTTTCGCTGAATCATTAGGACCAGTATTGATACCAATATTTAATGCTATGTCCTGGGTGTTTGGTAAAGTTAAAGCCTTATTCGAAATACCAGTACTTGGTACTGTTATAAGTACTACAATGGCTTTAGGTGTAGCTATATTAGGAGTTGGTTCTGCTATTATGTTTTTAAGAACTAAATGGCTTATTTTAAGAAATGATTCTCAAGTAAGCGGGGCCAGTATGTTCTCATTACTCATGGGTGGATGGGATGGAGCCAGACTAAAAGCTGAAAGGTATATGGCAGTTGAGAATGCCATCATTGCACAAAGAAAAGCCGGCATTATGGGTAATGTACCATATTCAGTTATGCAAACGATGCCAAGTGGAACTGTACTTAATGGGGTTAAACAAGTTACTACTAAAGCTGGTAAACAAATATATTTTCAACAAACCGAAAAAGGTGGTTGGAAAAGAGTATCTGCTGCTTTTGGAGTAGGTATGATGGCTTCAGCTAATGCAAAACAAACTACTGAAACCTTAATGGGTGGGGCCGCTGCAGATGGGGCTAAGAAAATGATCGGTGGTACTGGTATATTGAAATCTATTGGTGGAGTTTTAGGTAAAGCTCTTGGATTTTTAACTGGCCCATGGGGTATGGGTATTATGGCTGCTGCCACTATAGGTATACCTTTATTAAGATCAGCTTTAAGTGGTTTAAAGAGTTCAGTTGATAATTCAAAAGATTCTACATTATCATTAGAAGAAACCATACAACGTGATATCCAACAACGACAAGCCGAGAAAGATAATCCAACTAGTGAAGATCTTTTAAAAGAAATGAGGGCTTTAGTACAATCAATTCAATATTGGTCAAAAGGTGGTAATCTAAATAAGAAACCACAAGTAATAACAATTAATATTGATGGTAAAGGTGTTATGAAACAAGTTATAGAAGAGTATGAAAAAGATATTAATATTGACACAAACACTAAATAACCATGGCTACTGAATCTAATAAAAAATATGAATTAACTGGTTGGACTACCTTATTAATGCAAGGTTTAAGAGCTGGAGAGATTTCTGCAAGAAAATCTGCTGGATTTGAAGTTGGTGATGGTATAGTAAATATTGAAGGTAGAAAAGCCGATGTATTAAATACACATAACCAACTTAATAAATCTTTGAATAGTATTATTAATATCCCACAAATCAACCAAATACCAACTGATAGTAATATTACTGATTCAACTGATTACAAAAAATATAAACAACAAATTGTTTTAGTAAATGATTCACAGAGTCCTGTAGTACAGGTAGCATTACAAGTTATACCAGCTGAAATTCGAGAAGATGGTAATACACAGTGGAATCAGGTAAGAGGTATGGGTATGAACAACCCATTTCAAATCTATACTGGTAGCGAAGATACATTATCATTTGAAATTAGTTGGTTTGCTACAAATGATAAAGACCGTAGTGATGTTATCAATAAATGCAGATTATTACAAGCCTGGTCTAAAGCGGATGGCTATAAATCATCGCCACCAGTAATTAAAGTGGTATGGGGGGATTCAGATATATTTGCGGAAGACCAGTTTATTGTTTCTTCAGCTGGTTATAAATTAACCAATTTCCAAAAGTATTATAAAGACAGTGCTACTAAAGAGGTAGTTAACCTTGGTCTTTATCCTAACGTAGCGGTTCAACAAATTACTTTGAAGAAAGTATCATTTGATAACCAAACCCATGAAAGTATAGTTAAAGAATCAGATTTAAGAAGAACACCCGGAGTAAGATATTATTAATTATGAATAGCCCATACGATGACTCATTTGGTATTCAATACCAAGATGGGACAATAGAAATTGAAAGAAGAGTTTTTAATAAAACAGTTTTAAAAACTAAACTACACATTGTTAAAGATGGTGAGAATCTACTTGATATATCTTACACTTATTATAAAGACAAAGGTGCTTGGCATATTATAGCTGATTATAATAACTTACAAGATATCCTAGAAGAAGTTTATGTAGGCAAAGAACTATTAATACCAATACTATAATGGATGAAACTTATATTCTAAAAAAAGGTACTGGGATGCCTTATTTGGCTATTTTCGATGGGGATGGAAAACCAATCATTGATGAATTAATCAATAAACCAATAGGTCTTTTTGTAACTAAGTTTACTTATGTTTCAGATGAAGATGAAATTGATAATGGTAGTATAACCTTAAATTGTAGTAACCCAGATCTACCATCAAATAAAAAACTAATGTATAGGGCCCCATTACAATTACAATGGGGTTGGTTATTCCCAGATAAATCAAAGTTAGTAGGACCACTAAAAAAAGTTATCATTAAGAAAAGAAAAACTTCTTTTACAAGTACTGGTGTAGAAATGGTAATAAGCATCGCCTGTTCATCTTCATTTACTAAAAGTATGCCACCAAATTATAGTGGTATAACTTCAGACTTTGGAACTTTTGTACAGGGATTACTAAATGGTGATCCAGCAGTAGAGATTTTAGATTACGATTTTACTACAGATTTTAATAAACCCGTTACCTATGAAAGAATTGACTAATGAACCAGATGAACCACCCGTAGAAGGTGAAGAAGAAATACCAGAAGTATATAAAACACCACAAGAACCAACTCAACAACGAGGTGTTTCTTTACCAACTAAAAGGGCTATAAAAATAGAGGTTATAACTGATGAAATTAAAAAGAGGATGCAGGAAAATCCAGATAGGTTTAGAACTTACTCCAACCCATTCACTTCGGCTAGAACTGTTTTATATGGTTTAGATAATTTAAAAAATAGTCGTTGGAAATTAATTAGAGATGTAGCCAGAAATATTCCAAGTAGTGTAGCTAAAGGCCCATTTAATGTAATGGGCTCAGATGGAAAAATTGTTATCCACAATGGGCAACATAATCAATCGGCAATGTTAAGGTATGTATGGAATGGTGGTAATGGTGAATTACTATCATTCGATGTATCAGATGATTTTACTGAATCAACAGTCGAAGTTGCACAACAATCTACTATAGATGGTGATACTAAAGAAGTTAAAACAACTACTGTACAAACAACTTCAAAAGAAGTACAAACTAAAGGTGAAGAGGTTGTTTGGTTAGATAATAAATTTTTTCAAGATCCAAGGCAACAACCTAAATGGAATGAAAAAGATAAAACTATGGTAGATAGTAGGGGTTATGTAGCTTTACCAACTGAGGTTAAAAAAGCTACTACTATAACTTACAAATCAGATACTGATGCTAAAAATCAAATAAGGGATTCATATAGAGTTACACAAGAAGATGTAGACCTATATTTATCAACATTAAAGCAAAAGTATGAAGAATTTAGTAATGCTAGTAATGGTGGTGATATAACCACTTTTATGAATTTACTACGTAAAAGTAATACACTGGATGACTATGTAATCAAAAAGAAAGTAACTGTTAAAAAACAAATAAACCCAATTGATATTAGTGGATTGTATGATAATAAAAAATACAATAGACTAGATCCTGCCTCAACAAAGAATGTTGATATGACTACTTGGTGGTATGAAGGTTTTAAACGTATCAGGGCTGCTGGTTATACAATAGTACCAAAAAGAGAAAAATATCCAACTGCTAACAATTATGGTTATAGCGCTAGAGATTTAGATGCTATAACAGTATTAGAAGAAATAGAAGTTGAAATCCCAATATCTGGTGCCAGAGTTTTAGCATCACCATTTATGGAAAGTTCAATGGCTGGTGTTGGTGGTGATATTGTTAAGAAAACTGAAAATGAAGTAAAAGCTACAGCACAATTACTTGGGCACCCATTAATAATGTGTTCAAGAGTTATAGAGATTGATAATGTTGGTCAAAGGTATTCTGGTGACTGGTATGTAAAGAAAGTAACACATGAAATGTCAAATGGTGATTATACTTGTAATGTTGATTTTAAAAAGAAGTCATTATTAATAAGTAAAGTAACTTATGACCAAAAGATACCAACTCAAAATATTTATACTAAAATAAATAAGACTGCCGTAGAAAGTATTAATAGTGGGGTATATCTAACTTATCCAAGGGTAAAAGCCTATGTTGAAAAAGTAAAAGAATCATCACTTTATAAAGGTAAATCTTTGTTGGTTGATGTAGTATCTAAAGTACCTTTGGTAATTAATATCTATGATGCTAATATCAGATTTGATGTTAGTAAACCACTAATCAATGTAAATCTTGATAAAAATGGAGAACCAAACAAATGACAATAACTGATATTATACAAGAACGTGGGTTAGAAGGTCTAGGTAGATATTATGGTAAGTATAGGGGTGTTGTAGTGGATAATAATGACCCATCTAATCAAAATAGACTACTTGTCCAAGTACCTGGAATTCTTAATTGTGAACCCATATTAACTACATCATCCAACCAACAGGGTGGTGTAGATTTTGGGTTTAAACACCCAACTCCACAACAAGGTGAAATAGTTTGGGTAGAGTTTGAAAATGGTATTCCATTAAAAGGTATTTGGAGTTATCATGGTTGGGCTAATGGGGAAACACCAAAAGAATTCAATAAAGATACCTTTGGTTTTAAAAGGCCAAATGGTAATAAGATTATCTGGAATGATATTGATGGTAGTTTACATATCAAAGTAATTGGAAAATCCGTTATTGAAACAGACGATGACATTTCTGTAACTTCAAAAGGTTCAGTAACTGTAACCTCCGAAAAAGAAATTACTATAAAAGGTTCTACAGTTAACCTAATTAATGGTGAAGAGGGTTTACTTAAAGCTAATAAGATGGTGACTGAATTAAATGAAGTTAAATCAACACTACGTAAGGTTTTAAGTTTCTTAAGAAGTTTTACACCAACTGGTACTTCTGCTGATGCAGGAACATGGCAAGGTTTGATAAATACATTAATCCCACTTACTGTAACAGTTGAAGATACTCTTATAGAGACAGTAGTTAATAACAATGTAAAACAAGAAAAATAATGGCTGAGACAAATGTAAATAAACTTTATATTGGTAGTGGTGCAGGATTCCCAATACAACTAACCGAGAATGATGATGGTACTTTTGGTTGGAGAATTTCTGAGGGTGATATTAATTTAATCAAACAAAACTTGGTTACCTATTTTAATACACCAATCACTTCAAGGTTCAGGGATGAAACTTTTGGTACTAGATTACACTCTATCTTAGAAGAACCTAATACTAATGTTCTTAGAAGACTAGTAAAAGATTGGGTTATCAGTGGTATAAATTCATGGGAACCACGTTTAAAGTCTCTAGAAATTAAAACAATCGCTACCGAAATTGGTATAAAAATCATAATTAATGGTAAGATTGGTAATACCCCAGTGAATGAGTTAACTTTTTATTACAACAAACAAAACAATCAATTCTATGCCAACACCTAACAACCCATGGCTAAATCAATATCAAAGGTCTTATACTACTATTAAAAATAAATTATTATCTAAATTAACTACTAATCTACCAGAGGTTACAGATCGTAGTGAAGGTAATATTTTTATTATGTTAATTAGTATGTTTGCTGCTATTGGAGAAGTAATTCATTACTACTTAGATAGTAAAACTAGAGAAGCTTTTATGCCAGTAGCTAAAAGATATGACTCTTTACAACTACACGCAAAAACAATAGATTACCACATTAGAGGTGCTATACCATCTACTGTGGATATTCTGGTTTATAAAAGCAATTCGCAACCATCTAACACTGATATAACCATACCAGCTGGTACTGAGTTTACTTCAGATGAAGGCTTTAAATGGTTAAGTACAAAAACTGTTATATGGAGATCAGGACAATATTCAATAAGAGTACCAGTTAAACAATTTGAAAATCGTTATACAGATTATACTAATATAGTAACTACTTCTAACCGTTTAAAATATATCAATATAATTGATATACCATCTAATAAATATTATGCTGATGGCACTATGGAATGTATTATAGGTGGAGAACAATGGGAATTAGTTGAAACCTTTGCTTACTATAAATCAAACTCTAAAGTATTTATTATTGATGTATTAGAAGATGGAACACCACAAATCAATTTTGGAGATGGTATATATGGAGCAATCCCTGGCCAAGGGCTTCAAGTAAATATAAATTTCAAAGTTACTAATGGTAGAAATATTGTGAAAGATTCTTTTAACAATTCTATACCAACACTACTTTCTAATGTTGACTCCACTATAAAATTAAAAAACATACATGATTCATCTGGTGCTTCTACATCAGAAAGTTTTGATATGCTAAAAGAACACCTACCATTAAGTTTAAAAACTATGGGTACAGCCATAACTAAAGATGATTATGAGTCTTTAGCTAAATTAGCGCCTGGAGTTGATAAAGCTTATGTTAATTATATCTGTGGTAGATTTATACAAATCTATATAACCCCCGATGGTGGTGGTATAGCTGGGCAGGCTTTATTAGACTCTACTTATCAATTCATTTTTAAACATAAAGTTTTTATAACCTCAATAGACATCAGGCCTACTATAGTTACTAAAGCTTTTATAACTCTTACAATTAAAGGTAAACCATCTTTCAATTCTATAACCATTACAAACCAAGTAAAGAAAGCTTTGATAGATGAGTATAATACAAATACTTCTTCAATAAATAAACCATTAAGATTATCAGACCTGTATTCGATACTTGACCAATTATCAACTGTTGATTACTTAACCATTGATAAACTATTCTTAATGCCATACAATGAGAATAGAAATACTGTTGTTGGACAACCAGAACTGGTAATCACAAATTTTAATGAAATTGAATTTAATGGTACCGGCGAAGAATTTTTTATTGTTAAAATAATTGATACATCAAATTATATTATTTATTCTTCTAGTACCCCAGAGAATTTAATAAATTGTATATTTAATTCTAGTGTGTTAATACAAGGGGTAAAAGCAAAATTTTATATAACTATTGATGGTACTGTAGATTATCCAACTGATGCCATGTACAAATTAACAGTTCAAGGTTTAACTACTAACTTAGTACCTTATGGTTATGCCATTCCAATATTTGAATCTGACAGTATAAATGTTATAGTAGATGAGACAGTTTAACTACAAAAACAAACTCTTTGATATGTTCTTCACTGGCTATCATAGAGAGTATGATTCATACAAAGATACTAACCAAAAAGGTTTATTAGAAAGGTTTGTAGAAGTATGTGGTGAATACTTAGATGAAGAAATCAATCCTTTAATTGATAATCATCTAAATATGTTAGATTTTGAAAAATGCCCAGAAGAACTACTAGTTTATTGGTGGGAGTATTTTGGATCTATACCTTACGCTTATCAAGTTCTTAACCAATCAGAAGAGGTTGTATTACCATACCCAAATGCTAACACTAGGGATGTTTTAAAATATGCCATCTCTTTATATAAAATTAGATGTACCCATCTGTTTTATGAAGTACTTGGTAAATTTTATAATGTAGTATTTGAGTTGATACCACAAAACTTTACTGAATTGGCTGAACCTTACTCTAAGTATGATAAGGAACACATTAACTTTGATTCTAAATATAGTTTTGATAAAAACAACTGTCTAGAATGTTTAAAATTTAAAGTAAAAATTCATATCCCACAAGGCGTTTTTGAACACTTTGAGAATACTAATGAGTGGGATAAATTAAAAAAATCATTCTTATTAGTATTGAATAAATACCTGCCACCACATGTAGAATTAATAACTAGTGATGACATCGAGTTTATAAGTAGTACTGCAATTATTAATTTATAAAACATAAACAATGAGACAAACCACAATAGTAAACAATGTAGTTAACCCAAGGTATTATCATATCTGGGAAGATAATATTGAATCAAAAGGCGTAATGGAAGCTATAGGTACAGCTGTTGGTATAGGACCAGTTATTGGTTTTGATATAGTTGATACTACTAAAAACTATTTATCAGTTACTGGTATTACAAATCCAAGTATAAATCCGATATCTATTGCACCAAAACAAAGTTTAGTAAAAGGTTCTTCAAAATACTTAAAGATCTCAAACAAAGCTAACCAATCAGGCTTTGTAGTAAATGCTCATATAACGCCTGATGGATTATTAAGTATAGACCCAGCAGTTATAGATATTCCATCTATGGCTATTAATTGGACAAACATTAACAATAATTCTGAATGTAAGGTAATAGCTTTAATAGCTGGACATGTTTATGAAGAAGTTGAAGATGAAGAAGGAGTTATCTACCCAACAACTTCTAACTTTAGAGCTGTTGATTTAACACCTTACTTTATTGAGAGTATCTTAACTAAACCACTATCTGCACATTGGTCACTTCAATCTGGTGCTATGACATATGCAATGTCATTAGCTTCTGGTTTTAATAGGAACACCGAAGTACTAATTGGTTTATATATTCTTGGGGATACCTCTTATCTAGAAAGTGATCAATGGTATTATGATACTTATGGTAAAGTATTTCCATTAGTAAACTACAACTCTACCTGGCCACAGTATAATAATATGGGTGACAGGTATATGAATAAGTTATTTGAAAACTTATACTTTCAACTACCCGCATCATCTAAAGAATTAAACTGGGCCCATATCTATGCTAGTAAAGCGGCTTTAGATACTAACCCACCAGTACCAATGGATACTGATAGCATTTGGGTTGATAAATCACACAACATACCACCAGGCCTAGTTATAAATGAGTTGGAATATAATAACTCATTTATAGTAAATGGGATAGGTTGTTTCAGGATATCATTTGAATTAATGATACCAACTACTGCTGTAAAGTTTCAAAATATACTAGAATCAACTTTAAGTTTTGAAGTTGAAGCTAGTAATACAACTGATATACCTGCCAGTGAAGTATTAGAAGTGATACATAAAAGTTGTAATTTAAAGTATCATACTCTAAGCCATATTGCATATATAAACTGTGATTGTTTTATTAGGGTTGGGACTTTAACCAATAACAATAAATTTCCGAAATTTAAAATATCATTTGCAAGCCTTTAACCTTGTTTAGGTGTTCTTCCATGATTGTGTGAGGCCATCGTTTGAATTAAATACTTAATTCAACCTTGGCCTTTTCTAGCGTGATTGCTATATTCCTCTTGATAGATGTGAAGTACTTGATGGAATCTCTAGACCTATCATATTCAAAAAAATCTATTAAATGTAGAATAGTTAACTTTCCACCAGATTCTTTTAAACGTTCTCTAAAGAATGGTGGAGGATTCAATTGGATTTGATATATTAAATATTCATCTGGTGATAAGTTTTTCAAAAGGAAATTTTCTAAGATGGTATGATACATATTAAATTCTTCAACTGGTTCAAATAATTCTAGATCTTCTTTAGAATCATCTAATAAAGTATCAAATGAAACTAGATTTTGATTATATTCTGCAGCCTCAGAATATCCAGACCTCATTAATTTGTATGAATACTGAGTTAAAGAAACAAGTAAATGGGCTTTTAATTTTTCAAAATCCATTTTATCTTGATATTTATTAAATACAAATAAAAATTTATCCCAGAAAAAACTCTCTATTAAATCTGGTCCAATATTTAAACGTCTGTAGTCTATCCTTTTTGTCAGTTTTCTAATTTGAGGTCTACAAAGTTTATAAAGTTTATTAAAGATAATAGGGTTGTAAGATTTAATTTCTGTTAATCTGTGAAGTTCACTGCCTTGGACTTTGTCTTTCATAACCATTTGATTTTGATAAAAACTATTAATTTTTGGCAAAAATACAAAAAATTTTAATACAAATATACATTTTATAAAAAAAACTAAAAATTTTTAAGGTTTGATGAAGATAGTTAAAAAGTTTACTAACCCAGATAGGAAACAGTTTATGTTTTCTGTGGACTACCAATTCGAGTTATTAAAGTATTTGATACATAGTAAAAAATCTCTTATTTATATAAATAGGTTAAAAGCCAGTTACTTCTCATTAATAGATCACGCTATTATAGCTGAGGTATTATTTAAAGTAGCAAAAAAATATAAGAAGATACCAGGTGAAGTGATTTTAATAGATGAGATGGGTAAACTTTTAAATACTAAAGAGTATGTCAATACAGTTACAAAAGAAGATATACCGAATTTAAAAGATTTAATAAAAAAACTATATGCAAGTGAACTTCAGGATGAGGATATATTGGAATCTTCAATTCTGAAGTTTATAGCGTTTATAGAATTAACAGCTTTAAATGAAGTCTCAGATTTTACTGATGTAGATTCTTATGAAAGTTACTTAAATAGGATTTCATCTATAGTAAAAAATATTAAAGTTCAGCAGGAAAATACTAAACCATTAACCATGATTGCTGATACCTCAACCCGACAATTAAAAAGAAAAATGGACCCAGATGTATGTCCAACACCATATAAACAATGGAATAGATTGACTAATGGGGGTGGATATCCAAAAGGGTCTATAGTTGTCTTTTTAGATAAAGCTAAAGCCAAGAAAACATTTAATTTAATTAATGTAGCTAGAGGTTATTTGGCAATGAAAAAGGTGGTTCTTTATATAGATACAGAAAATGGTAAATACCAAATTATGGATCGTATGGTTCAATCAACTTTAAATAAAACCAAGATGGACTTAATCTCTGGTGATTTTGATAAGTTAGAACGTAGACACATGAGAAAGTATAAAAGGCTTAAATCAGAGTTTATAGTTCAACGTATAATACCATTACATGACGATGCCAATACTATAGAAAAGATTATTGATGATTTATTTGTAGAGTTTGGTCTAATTGTAAATGTATTGGTTGTCGATTATGCCGGTAAGATGGCTTCTATCTCTAAAGATAAAGAGGATTTTGATAGAATTAGTAATGTTTATATAGACCTAGAGAACCTGGCAATAAAAAAGAATTTGGACATAATTATATCAGCCCACCACTTAACTAGGGAAGGTTCTAAGTTTAAAGAAACTAGGTATGAAGAAAATCATATTGCTGGGTCAATTGCTATCATCAGAAATGTTCAGGTAGTTCTTGGTTTAAATAGTACAAAAGAGGAAGATGAAAATGGTATACAACGTTGGGAAATTGTAGTTCAACGTGATGGTGTACCAAAAGGTAGGGTAGTATTTAATGTGGATTTACCAAGACAAAGGATGAAAGAATTAACTAAAGAAGCTAGAGAGAAATATGATGAAACAATGGGTGTATACCTAAATGAATTAATCAATAAGGCTTACAATTCTTTTGAAGATGATAGTAAGAAAAACTCTAAACCTAAACAGGTTAATCCAGTGGCTGATAAAGATAAATATCAAAAAAGAGGTGGTGATATATGAGTAGGTTAAGTAGAGATACCCAGAGTAAGTTACATACTTATTTTATAAAAACATTAGGTGCCACAGATTATAACCATGGTTGGTTAAAATCAGATTGTCCACATTGTGGTAAACCCCAAAAGTTTGGAATTAACCTATCACAGAATAGAACTAATTGTTTTGTATGTGGTGAAAAACTAAGTCCAATAAATTTATTAATGATGTTAGAGGGGTTTCAAACTTTTTCTGAAGCTACTCATTTTTTAAATACTGGTGATTTTTATGATCTCTCTTATAAGGAAACTACAGTACCACTTAAAACCTCCGAATCAAGTATAAATTTACCTGAACACTTTGTATTGTTTGGGACTAGGGATAACAGTTATGTTGGTAAAGCAGCTAGGGCTACTTTAATTAAGAGAGGTTTTAATATTGATGACGTTAGAAAACTTGGTTGGGGTTATTGTAATGATGGAGAATATCTTGGTTATATGATTATACCATTTATAAATGATAATAGGTTGGTATATTTTAATGCAAGGCGTATTCTAGGTTCAGGACCACGATATAATAATCCAAAGAATGAAGATGATGAAATTGGTAAAAGTTATATAATATACAATGAAGATGCTCTATACCTTTACAAAAAGGTCTATTTATGTGAAGGTGCTATAAATGCAACAACCATGGGCGAACAAGGTATATCATCTGGTGGTAAAGATATATCTAAGTATCAAATTAATAAGATTTTACAAAGTCCAGTTGAAAGAGTTGTAATTATGTTTGACTCTGAATGGTTTGCCAAATTAAAAGCTATAGAGTTAGCTTTACAATTAATACCAATGAAAAAAGTAAAAGTGGTTTTCTTTCCACCAGAAAAAGATGTAAATGATATAGGTAGGAAAAAATCTAAGATACTGGCAAGAGAAACACCATATATGAATTATAATGATTTAATTAAATTAAAAAATAGAGTAGACAATGAAAAGAATACCCTCAATCCATATTAGGAAAGATGATTTAGAAAAGGTACTTAGGTTGCATGGACCAATCACTCTTGAAAACATTGATGAGATGTTAAAGGTTTGTAGAAGATACTCTCTTGAAACCAGGAGTATTTTTATTGATTCAAAATTAGAAAGACAAAAAATAGAGAAAAGGACTGATTCACCAACTGGTGATGCTAATCTGTTAAGTGATATCATATACTCAGTAAGGGTTAGTTTAAAACATATTGGGGTAACTAAAATAAAACAGGGTGATAATCAATGGGCTTCTCTAAAAGGACTGGTATCAGTGGTTAATGAATATTGTAATAATAGAGGTATATCAAAGAAAGAGGGTTATACTAACTTTGTTAGAACTGGACTAGAGTTATTAAATAATGGTAAGAAAAAACCAAATTATGCTTTTATCTGTAACAACCTATTGCAAATGGCTGATACTATAGCTTGGGAATTAGAAGCTAAATACCTCATTGCAAATGACACCGCCCCAGAAGCTACAGCAGCTTTACATAATACTTATGTAAGGATGGTATCAGATAGAACTGGTATTTATCAGACCTATAATAAAAATCCAAATGATTATATTAATTTTATTAAAGCACGAGATGTAGCCGATAGTTTAAATATTGATTATGAGGATTATATTTACTGCCACTTTAAATATCTAGAATTTTGTGGTGGTATACCAAAGATAACAGATTTACATGGTGAGAATGCGACTAAAAGGGTGATACCATATTTATCAGAAGCACCAAATGTTAAAAGAGATAGTCCAAAAATTGATTGGAGTTCATTTAAAAGTAAAAGAGGATGATAAAAATTTTAATAAAAAACTCGAACCAGTGCCAACTGGATAATTGGGATTACACTGGCCAAGAAGACAAAATAATAAGAAAACTATTTGAAGACTTCTCAATTAAACACCCAAACGCTTATTATATAAAGCTAAAGTCAAAAGGTAATTGGGATGGGGTAGTTCATTATATTAACAAAGGTGGTTATTTTAACATTGGTTTATTAAAAACAGTTTGTAATAAACTAGATGAATACAAAGCTAAATATGTTGTAGAGGATTTAAGAAGACCAATTGGGGTAGAGATTAAAATACCAAGGAAAGTTGGTAATCTAGAATTACGTGATAGACAGTTACAAGCAGTTGAAACCATATTAAATAATAAAGTTGGTGGTATACCATTTTTGATATGTTCAGCTAACTATTCAGTTAACTTTGGTAAGTCATTGATATTTTGTGCAATACATAAGGCTTTTCAATTTAAACTAAAAACCATCCTCTTACTTAATGATGCTACACTATTTGACCAGTTTAAGAATGAAATACCACTTCTATTACCAGAAGAAAGAATCACATTTGTTCAAGGTGGTAAAGTAATGAAATGGTCAAACTTTACTGTAGCAATGGTACAATCAGTGGCAAAGAATATTAAGACTTATGAATCAGAGTTAATATCATTTGATATAGTATTACTAGATGAAGCCGATGTCATAGATAATGATACTTATAATACTGTAATAAAAAGGTTATACAACTCACTAATAAGGATTGGGTTAAGTGGTACACTATATGCTAATCAACTGAAGAAGTTTGTTATTCACAATATGAATGTTAAGTCATTCATTGGCGAAATGGTTGATGAAGTAACTTTAATGGAACAAATAAAAGCTGGATATTCTACTCCGACTATTGTTAAGACAATAGAGTTACCAGATAAGAAATATAATAAAGATGACTTATTAATACATGACTACTTAGAACAATATGAGTCAATAGTTATTAATTCTAAGGTATCTTATGATATTATCAAACAAAGGTTAGATTTTAATTTAAAATATGGGCGAAAACCTTTAATTGTAGTGGCAAAATATATAAAACATTGTGAATTAATCTATAAGTTTTGTAAAGAACACTATGACTTAAAAATTGGGGTAGTCCATGTTGATATAAATAAAAAAGTAAGGAAAAAAACTTTAGATGATTTTAGGGATGGGAACTTAGATATATTAGTAACTACTAAAATTATTTTTAGAGGTAAAAACTTACCACTATTAAGGTATGTATTAAATGTTTCATCTATGGACTCTAAAGAAGGAACCATACAATTACTTGGTAGGTTAGTTAGGAAACATACTAAAAAAACAAAAGCCTACATAGATGATATAATCTTTCCAGGAACCTATTTAATAAGACATGGCCATCATCGGAAAAATTATTATTTGAACCAAGGACTAAAAGTTATACAGCTACCACGAAACAAGAAGAAACGGCGTAAAAAATACCTTAAAGATAATCCAAAAACTATTAAAAATAAAAAATAATATGAAAAACAGCGACGAAAAAGATCTACTTGAACCAGTAGATATTACTGCAATTGGTTCAGATAAAGATCCTTGCTTTGGTAAAGGGTTTGATTTAAGAACTAAAGAATGTCAATCATGTGGTGATTCAGAATTATGCGTAATGAAAACCTCACAAAAACTTGGTAAAACTAGGGAAGAACTAGAATTGAAAAGTGAGTTCCTAGATTCTTCTATATCAGATGAAGATGGTATTAAAAAGTTTATGAGGAAATTAAAACGTAAAGAATTAACTAAGAAACAAATACTTGATAAAACTCAAACTAAATATGAGTTAACCAGGAAAGAAGTAAGAAGACTTTATAAAACCTTAAAATAGTTATGTTAAATATTCAATTTGTAAAAACAAGAGATGTAATCTCACCACAACGATCAAGTTTAGAAGAGGCTGGTATAGATTTCTTTATACCTACATTCTCACAAGTTTTCTTTAATGACCTTAATAAATGTAATCCACTTCATGGGAGACATTATACTATCTTAAATAGGCCAGGCTCCGAACCAGAGATTGAATTATTAAAAGGTGGAAGGATTTTAATACCATCTGGTATCAAGGTATATTTACCATTTAAAACCTGTTTACAAGTAAATAATAAAAGTGGGGTCTCTAGTAAAGAAGGTTTAATATACACCGCACAAGTAATTGATGCCACCTACTATGGAGAAGTCCATCTTGGAGTAGCTAATATCTCAAATAAGTCTGTATTCTTAACTAGCGGTAAAAAGTTATTACAGATGCTACATCTACCAATATATACCTCAGAAATGCAAGAAGTTGGTATAGATGAATATGATGAATTAGTAAAACTAAGACCAACAGAGAGAGGTGATAATGGGTTTGGTTCAAATTATGAGCAATTAAAAAATAAACAATAAAACAACTAAAGATGGATTCAAGAGACATTAAAGAAGAACCAAGAATTGATTCTCATTACTTAGAGAGTATGTTCTTAATGCAAGAAGATTTAATTAAAAGTTATTCTAGGATAGAGAATATACCTCTACCACCAATTGATGTAAACACTAAAAAATCTCAGTCAATAATTAAAGATTTTTCAGCCAGGATAATTGAAGAATTATCTGAAGGCTTTGAAAGTTATGAAGCTATTTATCAAAGCTTATCAACACACCAATTGTTCTTCAATAGATCACCCAGGGATTTTGAAGAAGTAGTAAGAAGTTTTCAAAACTTACAAAACTTAAGTGAAGAATTGGCTGATGCTATTCATTTCTATTTAGAGTTATTGATTTATGTAAATGTTGGCCCAGATGATATCATCAGTTATATTGAGAAGTTTGTACCAGAGGTAGTTATTGAGAAATCTCTCTTCCAAGAAACCCTTACTGATATAATGGAGACCGGTTCTATTCTTATAAGAAGAAAATATCCAGAAGTAGATATCTTCAAACAATCAATCAATCAAGTAGATTTATACAAGGTTGCTGAGGATTTTGATTTTGGTATTACTCATCATAAATTAAAAACTTTAGGTTCAGTAATTACTATGAATGGAGAAGTACTACATAAATGTATTTTGTGGGACATTACTCACCACATCAATATAGCTAGAAACTTTTTAAAAAATAAACCATGGAAACAAACACAAATGTTGACCCAGGAAGCTGCATTCCAAGGTGAATTAGTTAGGGGGTTTATTTTGTTAATGGGTTATTTAGCTATATTAGGTGGAGATGCAGGATTGGTATATTATATTTATTTTAAGAAGAATCTAGTAAATAGGTTTAGAATTGAAAGTAAATACTAAAATGATTTTTTCTAATTTTATGGAGGCTTGGGAGGTTATCAATTTAATGGTAATCTCCCCTTCTCTTCTTCAAAAGAAGAGGTATCATGTGGTTGAATTACCAAAAGCTAAATATTTTTATAATGTGACCTTTGAGGTATTAGATCCTAAAGTAGACCCAAAATTTAACTTCGGCAGACATTTTAATTATACTATGTCCAAATGGACTAGTCTAGTGAAAAATTATGTTGATATAAATATTCTATCAGAATTTAAAAAAGAAATTCTAGGAAATAATAAAAAGGTCTATAATCTATCATACCAATTCACTAATAATCATAAGCACGGAAAACAATGTTTAATATCATTTACAGTAACCAAAAAGCCATTAAAAAATAGCAAACCACAATTATCTGTTTATATGAGGGCTTCAGAAGTAACTAAAAGGTTAATATGTGACTTCTTATTAATACAGAGGATTGGTGAATACTTATTTGATGGTAGAGAATTTACAGTTGTTTTCAACATAGTTCAAATGTTTAATGATGAGACAGTTTTATTGATGTTTCATTCTTATAAAGATATCAGACCAATACTTAATGAGAAAATTAAAAAGAATGGAAATAATGCTAAATCTGAGATTGCCTTACTTAAGAATCTGAATGAGTTCGAGAAGAAGGACCCTAAAGATGTTAAATATAAAGTTCATAAAAGAGCTTTAAAAGTTTTGAGGCCAGACCTTTTCAAATACCCAAAAACACTGGCTTCAGAATGTAGACTCCCAATTAATTAATATTAAACTATTATATAATGAAAACAGAAGACATTAAACAAGTAAGGATAATAGATACCTTTGGTACTACTACTATGGGAGTACAAAATTCTATATTTAATGATGGTATTCTAACATTAGAAATTGATAGACATCATCATAAAATGTTTGAGCCACATAACCATACTGGCCAACCACTTACTGACCAAGAATACATTGATACATTAAAACTAAAAACTAAAAAAGATGAGTAGAATTTATTCAAATTGCTATGACCTTATGTCTGAAACAGGTCGTAATTTATGGGAAATGGGTGCAATAGTAACCCCAAAAACGTACCAAAACAAAGTTATCGAAGGTAATGACGATTTTATTACCAAAGAGCTAATCTGTGAACAATATATACTAACTTCACTTGAAAATGAAGAAATGTTGTTCATTTATGACCAAGATAGTAAACCATGGGCCAAAGCTGAATTAAGAGAAAGGATTGGTATGAAACCGGTTAATCCAGGTGAAGCTTATCTTGAAAGAAAACACCTGTGGGAAGAATTTTTAAATGAGTTTAATAGATTTGATTATACTTATGCTGAGAGATTCAACCATAAAGGTAACTTTGAGAGATTAATTGATCTCTTAAAAATGGACCCAGATACAAGACAAGGGATTCTACCAGTTTTCAGCCTTGATGATCCATTTAATGCTGGAGGCATTAAACGAATACCTTGTTCTATGTATTACAGCTTTTTAATTAGAAAAGATGCAAATGGTGAATCAATGTTACATATTAATTATCATCAACGTAGTTGTGACTTTGTTGCACACTTTGGTAATGATGTATGGTTAGCTTTTAAGATTATGGAATATGTAGCTGGGAGATTAAATATCAAACCTGGTTATTTAACACATACCATTGATAGCTTACATACTTATAAAAGAGATTGGTTAAAACTAAAACAATCACTTAACGAAATATAATATGGCTAAAAGTAAATTATCTAAACACTATGTCATTGATAGTGATGATGATTTAGAAAGACTTATTCAGGCTTGTAAAAAAACCAGAGTTATTGCTTATGACTTTGAAACTACAGGCCTGAAGAAGTTTAATAAAGACTTCAAAGCTACACTATTATCAATAACCTTTCAAGCTGGGAGTTCTATAATAATACCACTATGTCATCATGAAAGAACACCTAAACAACAAAAACAAGGTTTAAAATGGTTAGAAAAATTTGGTAGGGAAATATTAGAGAATCCACTAATTACTAAGTATGCTTGGAATATGAAGTATGATAACCAAGTGTTACGTCTATATAATATCTATATTAGAGGTATTTTAATTGATGGTATGTTAGCTAAATATACGCTTGATGAATCAAAGCCAAATGATTTAAAAAGTATGGTTGTTAGATATTTACCTAAAAAAGCTGGTTATCAAAAAGAATCAAATTTTGATAAATGGCCATGGGATAAAAAACCTTGGGATTTATTAAAAGCATATGCCGCCACAGATACCGATGCTACTTTCCAATTATGCACATTCTTTGAAAAGAGGTTAATAGAAGAAGGTTTCTACCCATTATTCCGTAATCTAATTATGGCAGCCTCTAAAGTACTAACTAATGTTGAATATCATGGATTACCAATTAATTGGGACTTTAATAAAGAGCTAGAAATTAAATATAGTAAACTTATAGAAGATATTAATTTAGAAATAAGATCTTTACCACCTATTGTAAGATTTCAAAAGAGATACAATAAAGATCGGGTTAATACCTATATTTCTAAGTTAGAGTCCGATTTAGAAGATTTAGAAAATGATAGAACTTTAATGTTAAGGGCTACAAAAACAGATCAAAATGAGTTAACTAAGATTGATAAAAAGATCAAATCAATTGAGACCAGAATTTCTAATGTTTTAACTGGTGTTTATACAAATAATAAAGAAAGACTCTTACTACGACCTATTAATTTTGGTTCTACTCAAGAGATGGTTAAATTACTATATGAAGCTAAGTATGGGTTAAAACTACCAGTATTAAAATACACTAAAAACAAAAACAAAAAGAACCGAGGTAAAAAAGAAGTTAAGAATCCAAGTACTGATGAAGAAGTTTTAGAAAAACTAATTAAAGAAGGTTATGATAGTTCTGGGTTTATTTCTAAGCTTTTAAAACTTAGAGATTATGAACACAACATGAGCACCTTTATACTTGGTTATCAATCATTCAAACAAGATGATGGTAAGATGCATGGGTCTTTCCACATACATGGAACAGTAACTGGTAGGTTAAGTAGTAGTGAACCAAATCTACAACAAATACCAAAAAAAGAAGTTAACCAAGATATTAAAAAACAATATATAACTCCAAAAGGTAAACTATTCTTTTCTTATGACTACTCGCAAGCTGAGTTAAGAATGATGGCTCACTTATCAGGTGATGAAACATTATTAGAAGCGTTTAGAACTGGGAAGGATCCACACTTACTCATTGCTTGTAAGAAATATGGTTTTGATTATGATAAAATCTACCCAATCTACAAAGATGAAACCCATAAAGATTATAAGATATGGAAAGTTCGTAGGAAACAAGCTAAACAAATTGTATTTGGTACCATCTATGGTATTGAAGCATTAAAACTATCTCAACAGTTATCAGATCCAAAGAACAATATTATTGTAACTGAATCTGAAGCTCAACAATTCTTAGATGAATTCTTCAATGACTATCCAAAGATTAAAAGATTTATTGAAAAACAAGGTAAATATATGGAAAGACATGGTTATGTATTTTCAGTCTTTGGAAGAAAACGAAGATGTCCAACAATTTATTCTGATAAACCATGGGAATACAATGAAGCCAAAAGACAAGCTGTAAATGCACCATGTCAATCTGCTGGTAGTGATATGGCATTATTTGCAAGTATATTACTTGATAGGAAGATGAGATCTGGTAAATTACCAAAAATGCCAGAGGTATCAACCGTACATGATGCTTTATATCACTTTGCTCACCCATCATACCTAAATCCATATACTATTTACAATTTCCATAAGATTTGTAAAAACCCAAACACCAAAAAATATTTTGGATTTAGTATAGATGATGTCTCAATGGAAGTTGATTTCAAAGTTGGTAGAACTCTAGAGGAAGAACTACCATATATCCCTGGTTATGACTATTCTAATTTACTAAAACCAGATTTCTCACCAGAAGAATATCTAAAACTTTCTAATGAAACCAATGATATAAATCCTGAAGATTACCCAAAACATTATCCTCAGTATTTTACAAAAGATTTCAAAAGAGCTTTCAAAAAACAATATACTAAGATATTTAATAACGATGATTAAAGATTTAAAAAATGATGTTATTAAACTGAAATACAAAGGTCAAATAATCACCATAAACGTAACGAAAGAATTACAAATTTCTACTAACCAATTGAATAATGAGCTAAAAGAATCCCCCTCTAATTATGCTTTTCTTTGTCTAATTAGAGATGAATACATTTATAAAAGGGATATACTAGAAAAAGAAAAAGACCAAGCTTATGCTGAAGCCTGGATCTCATATAAAGAAAGTAGTACTCCCCCATTAGTAAATGATATGGTAGATAAAAAGGCTATGGTAAACAGTAATTATGTTCGCATGAATGAAAAGTATATCAAAGCTGTAATGAAAGCTAACCAAATGATTTCAATATGTAGGGCTTACGAATCAAGAGAAAAATTATTACAAACTGTCTCATCAAATTTAAGAAAAAATCAATAAAAGTATGGATTACAAATTAAAATTTTTAAACAAAGAAGTATTAGCTGAAGTTAGAAAAAACTTAAGAGGTGTACCACCAGCTGACAAGGTAGTGATCATATCACCAAAAGAATACAAATCTTCTAGTGGTATAATTGTAGAACAAAAAACTGATGCTTTACCACGTAAAGGTCAAATTATACAATTACCAAACCATGTATCAGAGTTATATGAGGCCTTTAAAAATGACTTAAATGCTGGTAATATTGTTACTTATGGTATGTACGCTGGTAAAGAACTAGTAATGGATTATCTGGAGATACCAGATCAAAAAAATTACATTATTTCAGTGTTGAGTTTAAATGAAATTATGTATATTGAACAATTAACAAAAGACGATTATGAAAGTTAAAAACAAAAAAGCATCAACCAGTATGACCACTCGTGAAAGGATGATGAAAAGAAAAGAAGATTTAGCAAAAAGGAGTGGAAAGGGGTTAATTTTCCCAAAAACTGGAACTTTAAGGGTTAGAATTAAAAACCCAGGTGATGACCAGGAAATTGGTATTGAGGTAATACAATTTTACTTAAATCAAGAAATGGGTGGAATTGTATCTCCAGCTACTTTTGATGAGCCATGTCCATTTATGGAAATGTATGAAGAATTAAAAGCTTCTAAAAACTCTAAAGACAAAGCTTTAGCTGGAAAATTAGTTCCAAAACGTAAATATGTTATTGGTGGCGATGTCTATAAAGATGAAAAAGGTAAAGAGGTTGATCCAGAAAAATTAAACCGAGGTATATTAATACCCAGAGGGGTTTATCAGGATATTATTGATTTATACCTTGATGAAGATGAATGGGGGAATATGACTGATGCCATTGAAGGATATGACATTAAGATCAATCGTTCTGGTTCAACTATGACCGATACCTCATATTCTGTTACACCATGTAGTAAAAAACCTTTACCAAAAGAACGTAATGGTAATATTGATTTGGAAGCTATCGTAAGAAAGGAGATTAAATCTTATGAGGACTTAGAAGAGATATTAAGTAAATATATGGTTACTATTGGTGATGATTTTGATGAAGAAGAGGATGATGAACCAAAAAAGAAAAAAAATAAAGACAAAAAGAAAATCAAAATACGTCGTTAGTTGTTTAGTTAAGTTCATTTTAATTGAAAGAAGCTCATACCTAAAAAGTATGGGCTTTTTTTATCTTAATTTTTAAAATATGGGTAAAGTAAAGAAAAAGAGTGGTCTGAAGATATTGTCAGTAGGACAACTCAATAAGAAATATGGTTTAGCCTTAAATATAGTGGCTTCACAAATTAAAGAGCATGGGTTACATATACCATTAAGATTCTTATCATTTAATTATTTAGTTGGGTTTGGTTTACCTTATGGGAAAGTAATTGAACTAATTGGAATGGAGTCATCAGGTAAAACATTGGCTGCTCTAGATGCTGCTTATTGTACACAACAATTAGGTGGTCATGTAATATGGATCGATGCTGAACAATGTTGGCAAAATAAATGGTCTGAAGAGAATGGTTTAAATCTTGAACAGGTAACCGTAATTAGTGATACCCGTATTGAGGTTATCTCAGATGCTATAGCTGATTTATCAATATATTGGAGAAGTAAATTAACTAATAATGAACCAATACTCTTGGTATTAGACTCCATAGCAGCCACTGATTGTGAAGATAATATTAACTCTACTATGACTGAAGGTAAAGCCGATATGGGTAATAGAGCTAAAGCTATCTATAAAATGCTTCGTATTAGAAATGAGTTACTTTACAAACTAGGTATAACTCAAATTTACGTGAACCAGATTAGAGATAAATTAAATGTAGGATTTGGTCAAATGGATACTAATACTACACCAGGTGGTAAAGGATTAGCCTTTTATGCTGCAATAAGAATTGCTTTCTTTGGTGGTAAAACTCTAACTACTAAGTATAAAGGTAAAGATCGTAAAACTGGAAGACTAGTAACAATTAGGGTTATAAAAAATAAAGTAGCACCACCAAGGGCTACAATATCTAAAGCACCTATGTATAATAACCCTAAATATCATGATGTGGGGTTTGATAGATACTTTGGGTTAGAAGATGTTCTATTAGAATTGGATATTATAAACAAATCATCAGGTGGAGTTTATAAGTATCATGGTAAAGTATTATGCAGGGGTGAAGAAAAATTTAGACAGCTTTTAGAAGATGATCCAAAAATAAGAAGAAAGCTTTTAGAAGAAGCTGGTATTAACACAATTAAAACAACCCAGAAGTTAATAGATAGTTTGGAAGAAAATAGATTTCCAGTATCAGAGGAAGATTTAGATTATGAAAAACACATTGACGCTGATGATGAAGATTTAGAAGATGAAGAAACGGAGTAAAGATAATAACCTATTAATGTTGATAGATGGTAGTAACCTCGCTTATAGAGCTTATTACAGGTTTAAAAAACTAAAATTCAAAGATATACCAACTGGTTTAGTATTTGGATTCTTACGTCAATTATGGATCTATATAACTAGATTTCAACCAAATGATATTATAGTTATATTTGATACTTCAAAATCCAAGAAAAGTAATTTCCGTAATAAACTCTTACCAGACTATAAAGGTAATAGAAAACAAGATTTATCATTTAATATTGAAGACTTCAATGGTCAATTAATTAAAGTAAGAAAGATCTTAAGAAGACTAGGTATTAAAGTAGTTTGGGATAATGAGGGGTTAAAACATGAGACCGATGATTACATAGCTTACTATTCACAAAAACATAAAGGAAAATGTGTTATCATATCTGGCGATAAGGATTTCTGTCAATTAATAAGCCCATCAGTTAAGATGTTAAAAGTTCAGGGTGAAAAAGACAACCTAATATATGAGTCCAATTGTAAAGAGATCATGGGCGTAGAAGCAAATCAATTTGCTGATTACCTTACTATGGTTGGTGATAATTCTGATAATATCAAGGGGTATTTTGGTATTGGTGAAGTTAAAGGTAAGCAGTTCTTTGAACAGTTCAAATCCATTAAAAGTTTTCTATTAACACCCACAGCTACTTTCAAAGGCATTGACAAAGATGGTTTAAGAGATTTATATAACCGTAATAAATACTTAGTCAACCTGAAAAAAGCATTGAAAAAATACCCAATTAAAAAAGTACCACTAATAAAACCAAGACAATTCAACTATGATAAGATTATAGCTATGTTTGAAGAATATGGTTTAAAATCTTTTACGTTAGATGATTTCTTAAAACCTTTTAAACAATTACAAAATGAAAGTAATGATGGCCGGGCCATCCGGAATAGGAAAAACAACCTTAGCAAAAATACTAAGTGAAGATCTAAACATACCATTCATATCAGGTTCATATTCTGAGCTGGTACCATCTACTAAAGATGTCAAACATGAAGATATGATAAAAAAGAATACACAAGATATATTACAAGAAGATATAGATCTTTTTCGTAAAAGAAGAGATATCTTTAATAATGCAATAGAGTTTATATCGGATAGGTCTTTTGTAGATAATATAGCTTATCATATTAATAAGTTATCATACCAAGTAGATGAATCAGATATAACTATCTTTATTGATGCTTGTATACAATCTCTAGCCACCATACCAACACATTTGATATTTATACCTTATAGAGCTGATATGATAGATAGTTTTAAAATTGAAGACAATCATAAAAGGATAATTAATCCATGGTATCAAATTCAAATCAGTAGTTTAATGACTACTATTATAACACAACTTTTAAATAAAACCTTTATGACTAAAGATAATTACAAATCAATGGTATCTAAAGAAGATGGTTTAAAAGTTTTAGTGTTATTAACAACTAACTTAGAAGAACGTGTAAATATAACTAAACAATTTTTAACTGATGAATCCTAAAAAAGTTATAGGTATAGCTTTTTCTGACCTACATATCCATGATTATAGCAAATTCAATAAAAATAATAGCCGGACACTTAATCACTTTGATGTAATCACTCAGGTTACAGATCTTTGTTCTGATTATAAGTGTCCAGCTTTTTTTATTGGTGATTTATTCCACAGGCCAGAGTTTATTACACAAAGTTTATTAAAACAATCCATAGAATTTTTTAAAGACAAAGTTGGTCAATGGCCTATCTATTGTATTAGTGGTAATCATGATACCCCTTATGTAACTACTATTGATGGTGAACAAGTAAATTATATAGATACCTTATCAAAGGTATTCCCATCTTTTATTATACCAGTACATAATAGAACTATTAAACTGAAGATTAATGGTAAGAAATTTGCTATTACTGGTTTAAATTATATTGACCATAATATTGGGGTTAACCAATGGCTAAAAGAATATCAGCCAGTGAGAGACACTATATGTATGTTGCATACTGATTACCAAGGTGCTAAAGATACTGATGGTTCTCAAATAGATTCAGTAGAGAACTTAAATACAAATTTGTTAAAGTCTTTTAAATTAGTTTTATTAGGCCATATACACCAACCACAAAGATTAGGTAAGAAAACCTATATGGTTGGTGCACCATTACAACAAAGGCGTACTGATAAGAATTGTGAAGATTTGGGATATTTAATTATATATGATGATTTTTCTGTAGAATGGAAGAAATTTGATAAACAATATCCACGATTTATTGATGTATCTAGTGACCAAGATATTAAAGATGATGGAAATTACTATACATTGATTGAAAAATCACTGGAGAGCTTTGAAAAAGTTGAAACTTCACATGGTATTGAAAAAAGTTTATCAAAAACAAAAATAGCTAAACGTTATTTAAAACACAGAGGCATTAAAGACGAAGGCAAGAAGAAAATTTTAATTAAAGTTTTAAAAGACTCGGAATGATTTCATTTGGAAACTTAATAGTAGAGGGGTTCTGTTCAATTATAACTCCAACAACCTTTAATCTAAATAGTAATGGTATTACTGTAATACGTGGTAAAACTGGTTCAGGTAAAACCACTATATTATCAGCTTTAGTTTGGGCTTTATATGGTGTAAATCTGAAAGAGGTATCAGATGTAAATACTTGGCCCAAATATCAACCTAAAGATTATCAAGGTACTAAAGTATCAATTTATTTTAAAATTGATAATCGATTATACAGCGTAACAAGGTGCCAGAATTATAAAGGTAAAGTACATGGGTCCAAAGGTAAGGATAACTTATTCTTCTTTGAAGAGGGGGTATTAGTAAATGTTAAAGGTAGGAAGAATATACAAAAAGAAATAGAAAAAACACTTAAGTTAAGTTACAGAGTCTTTATCAATAGTGTACTATTTGGCCAAGGGTTAAAGAGACTTATTAATGAGACTAACAGTGATCAGAAAGCCCTTTTTGAGGAAATATTTGATGTATCTTATACTACCCAGGCTAAGACTAAAGCTATGGAAATGTATAAACTAGAGAAAGATATATTAAATACTCTTAATGAGAAAAAGTCCGTTTTGGAAGCTAGCTTAAATGCTTATAAAGACAACTATAGAATGTCTAAGATTGAATCTAAAAAGTTTGACTCACAACAAAAAGAAGAGTTAGATAAACTTAATTCAAGATTAGAAAAGTTTAACATTAGATTAGAAGAGTTAAAAACTTCTTTTAATATAAATAATATTAGCCGGTTAAAGTCTAAAGTCGAGAAGCTTTCAGAAAAGATTGTTGAAATAAATAAAGCTTATAAAGAGAGTATGAAGTTTGAAGATATGCCCATAATAGACTTAGTAAGTGAGGTTATTAAACTTCTAGAAGAGAAAAAGTACAAACAGTGCATCGGCAAACTAAGAGGAATACAAGGCGCATTAGTAAATGCCCAAGAGCTTAATGAAAAAAAAGAGGCTTTACTATCAACCATATCTAAGAAAAAAACTAAATTAAACAAATTAGTCTTTAATCAAACAGAAATCATACACCATGAGAAACAGATTAAAACTATTAAGTCTGATATCTTTGAATTAAAATGTAAAAAGCCATCTAAAGTAAAAACTGAATTACTAGATAAGATAAAGAAGATTGAAGAAGAATTGGAAGAGGTAAACCTTCAATATGAACCACAACTAAAAAAAGTTGAAGACATCAAATGGGTAATAGATGATGCTTTAAGTAATCATGGTATAAAGGCTTATTTATTTGAATCATCTTTGTCAAGTTTAAACAAAATATTGGACTCATATAGTGAAGTTCTAGAGCTTAATATTCAATATATGATTGATACTTCCACTAAGAAAAAAGATTTTACTACGATAATCAGGTTTGAGGGTCAAACCGTCTTGTATGAAGAACTATCTGGTGGACAAAAACAATTGGTTCATTTAGCTATGGCTTTTGCAGTAAATCAATTGGTAACGACAGACTTAGGTTTAAACATAGCCTTCTTAGATGAGATCTTCGAGAATTTATCTGAAGATAAAATAGATGTAGTAGTGAATTTAATAAGGTATATCTATAAAGATAAGAGTTTGTTCATCATAACTCACCAAGATACCTTACCAATTCCTTCATCAAAGACTTTATATACAAAGAGAAATAAAGGCCTTTCATCTTATAATTTTTAAACCGACTATTATAAACTATAAAAACTAAGTAGATGAGAAAGAACAGTAAGAAAAAAGGAAATAGGTTTGAAAGAGTAGTTTGTAAGTTCTGGGAAGATTGGACTACATACGAATTTCAAAGAGTACCACAGTCTGGTGGTTTAAGGTGGAAGAATACTTCTGATATAACTTCAGATGTTATTTGTACTGATAAGAAACATTCTAAAAGATTCCCATTCAGTATAGAATGTAAATCACACCAAGATATCAGGTTTGAACATAGTTTATTACAACTTAAGACAGCCAAAATAAATGACTTCTGGGCTCAAACCAAATCTGATGCTAGAAGAGGTAACAAACTCCCAATATTATTTATGAAATATAATGGTATGCCAAAGGATGAGATGTTTGTATGTCTCAGCTTTAAGTCAGCTTATCCATTAACATTAACCTGTAAAAAACCATACTCCATTATAAATAACTTTGGTGAAGACAAAGAATCAGTAGTAATTATGATGGCTTCAGATATATTAGAAAATTCTGATTACTTAGAGTTTTATAAACATAATAGACAACTACTAAAAGAGAACTAATATGAAAAGGAAATACGTTTATATAGTTTTTAAACTAAATCAGAAGTTCTATCAGAATATAAACCATGATTTGAAAAGGTTTGGTTTCAAATATATTACCGCTCATATTCCAGTAATTAATGTTTTATCAAAAACCATTAAAACTCAAGATGTTTATGAGAGTATACCTATGTTATTTATTTATGGCTTTTTAAGAATACCAGTTGAATTTGCTTTTGATAGATATGTATTAGAGGATATTAGAAGAACTATACCTGGTATTAATGCTTTTTTAAAGACTGTTCAATTCTTACATAACAAAAAACAAAAGAAGAGAATAGATAATTCTGATATCTTTGATGATTACACAATAGCCAATACAGTACCACGTAAGGAAGTTAAAAGACTTATGAAGATGGCTAAGAATAATGAGATATTTAATCTTGATGATGTTACCAGGATTATCAATGGTGATTATCTTATATTAAGAGGTTATCCATTTGATGGTTTGGAAGCTATTATCCAAGATATTGATATAGAAAACCAAAAAGTAAAAGTATCAATACTTGCTGGAGAAGGTGTAATAAATACAAAAGTTGATTTCCAAAACATCATATATTCAGTCTATAGAAGTTTTGATGAAAATAAAACAGATTTAATGCCAGTAGATAAATTAATGTATTACGATGAAAACGAACGCTCAGAAGATGAATAAAGCTCAGCAAAAAGCTTGGGCGTGTTTAAGAGACACAGAAAAACAATCATTATATTTAATACTATCAAATGGTTTATCAACTTGGGAAGCTGGAGAAGTAATAGGATTACATCACTATAAGTACTTAGAACTTAAATCTAGGTCTGAGAAATTCTTTAAAATGTTTACAGATTTTTTTAGTCTATATCCAGATCTAATAAGGCCTGGGGTTATTAATGAAAATGTAAGAGATTACTTTGATGCAGCTATAATAAAAAGACTAGACAAAGATGAATGTGTAAATTATGCTGGTGATAATAAATTTAGATTACTAGCAACAAGAAGATCATCAATCATAACTGCCATCTGCAAATTGAGAAGGTCAGAAAACCAATGGGACAAAGATGCTTGTAAATTGATAACTGAGTTTGATAGGTGGAATAATTTTAGAATACTACCAAGAGAATTACAAGCTCCATCGGCATACAACCGTAGAAAAGCAAAAAAAGAAAAATCTTATATAAGATACTTAAAGAATTTTCCAGAACCAACACTGGCTAAACTAATAGATCTTATTTATTATAATGGTAAACCTTTCAGAACTCTATACTTCGTAGCTTTATCAGAAACACTATCGGATGAAGGTTATATAATAGTACCATTTAAAAAATCTACAAAAAATATTAATCATCAAACTGGCCTTAAATTTTATATATTTGAGGATATCTTAGATGCCGAACTATTTGGGCAGCATATCAAGAACTATTTTGATTTGGTAACCTCATCTAAAGAGGGTCATCTATTTTGGAAAGAATATAGAAAAATCATTGAAAAGTCCTATAATTATAAAACCATAACCAATATTGATATTTTTAATGATACTCTTGATAACTTTTAATAAGCCAATTGAGATGGTTGAGATGTAGTTATTTTTCATTTTTTATTATATAATTTTGTAATGAAATTTTAAAAGAATGAAAAAACCAAATAAACTCTACAAAAACTATACATATATTATAATAAATAAAAGCAAACATGGCTAAGAAAAAATCAAAGATTAAGATTGAGAAAATGACGGCTACTGAGAAGAAAGCTAAAAAGACTAATATATCTCAGGGTAGTCAGGTTTCTTATTCATTCCCAGAAATTAAAAAAATAGCAATAACTTTGGGGATGCCATTCCCAGATGCTACTGATTCAGATTATTGGGGATTACTTTCGTATGTAAATAATACGAATGAAAAACCAGACCCAAGTTTAGTTGAAAAATATGATAACTGGGTTGATGAACAACTCGAAAAACTAGGATATCCTAAGGATGACCCAATGAGAAGTAATCAACTTCGATTGGGTTATCTTAGTGAAGAAGCTAAAATGAGACAAACTTTGGGTATCAAAAAGAAGAAAGAAAGACCTATTAAAGAAAAATCTGAAAAGAGGCATGAAAAAGATGAAAATAATCTCTGGAAGGGCACGAAAAAGTCTTATACATTTGAATTAACTAAAAAAGGTTATGATCTTGAAAGAATACAACGTAGGGTTATAAAAGCTTTTCCGGAAGCTAACCATAAGTCAATAAAACAATGGCACCGTGCTGCATTAAAAAAGATTAAAAATGGATAAAATGGATAAACTCAAAAGAATAACTCAGATAATTGAGTCATGTAAAACCAAGGATCAAATTGAATCATGTTACTCTTTTTCAAATACTAAAGCCACTTTCTTCTCACAAGAAGATGATGATAGTAGATTAATCATCAATAATATGGTTAATGAAAAAGCCAAATCGATGCACCTTTTAAATTAAAACAAATATGAAATTAACAGACAAAGAATTTTTCTACACCTCAGAAGGATTAGTTGATTCAAAACACATTTTGAATACCAATCCAGATAAAGAGATAGATATCAGTTATCTAGATCTTTTGGAAAAAGAGGGAGTCACATTAGAACAACTAAGAGAGTTTGAAAATGAAGGATTGGACATTTTCAGGTATAAAACTCAAATTACAATCCATGGTATTTTCCCAACACTAAAATCAAAAAGAATTGGTGACTACAAGTCATTAATTGAAAACAAAAACAGGTCAATTGGAGTTAAATGGAGAGCTATTGATTTGGACAAGAAAAAAGAAGTTTTTACATTATTCCAGCGTTACTACAAAGGATTTAGTATAGTAAGTTCTTCACAACATTTCTTTTTAAGAAAATATGACTTCGTAAAAGATAAAGAAGATTTTGAAAAGAAGTATGCCGAATTAAAAGAGATAGCTTGTAAGATTGATAAAAAACTATTTTATGGTAATGTAAGTATATTCACTGCCAAGTACATTGGTCAACTTTTACTGGTTATGGATATACACCTCAATGCTATAGATAAGAATAATATTCCTAAGTTTATAACTAAAGCTACTGGAGTAAAGTATCAAGATATTCTTAATGAAATCAGGTTAGAAAATGAAGCTAAAGATAAAGAGACATTGAGAATTGAAAAACAAAAAGAAGCTAACAAAGAGGCTAAAGAAAAATATATTCAAGAGAATATAATACCAAAAGGATTTATTCTAGAAAAGAATCATAAGGTTCTTAAACCTGGGGATATTATATTTGGTTTATCAACCTATATTAAACCGGATTATACCATTTCTAAGTTTTCTGAAAACTATTATTTGGTTATATCTGATAATAATAAGTTAAAGTATATAACTATCAAGGATGAGAATGATACAGATCCAGAAATACAAAGAACTAGACCAATCAATGATTTAAACGGCAGAAACTTTTATTATAAACCAAAAATAAGGGTTGAAATGAAAGTCAATGACAAACCAAATATCAGAATAGTTGATTACTCAGAAAAAGCAGTTGCTATATATGGGGACACTAAACCATATAAAGGTGAACTAAAATCAATGGGTGGATCCTATAATTCAAGATTAAAAGAAGGCCCAGGATGGATATTCAAGGCCTCAAAAAAAGAAGAGCTAAAGAAGTTTTTTAACCTATGAAAAAAGTTTTTAAACTATTAATAAACAACTGGTTACTGGTGGTAATGTGTATTATTTTAATTCTAGTAGTTATCTATGTAAACTATAAGAACTATATTAATTTATCCGAAACTAAGAAAACTGAAATTGAACAAAATCCTTTTCCAACATGGCCCTAAAATATAATGAATATGACCAAGAGATCAAGAATGCTAGACGACACTTCTTAACAGGTGAAATAGTATTATCAGATTTATCAGCTGGGGCAAAACGCTATCTAAAAAAGAAGAAGACTTTAAATCGAAAGCGGTTAGCTAAATCTTATATGTCACGGTATGATAAGAGGTTATACTATAATAAGTGGTATCCCTGGTGTTATAAAGGTGAAATACCTACAGTTTATCCACAAGGATTTTATGACCTATGGTATCCTAAGAAAAAATTACTTTTAACTTATGGACCTAATGCTTTAGAACATATCAGATGGATAAAAGGTATTAATGCAGTAGAAAAAGACTTTGCAATAGGTAAAAGCTTATTTATTAATGGGTCATGGACTACTGGTATTTCAAGAATATATTATCCACCAGAGATTGCTTATAACCGTAATCATAAATCTTATAGGATAAAAATAAAACAAGCACTTTGTAAGGGTAGTGCTAAAGATATAGAGAAATCTCTCGTTAAAGTATTAAAGAAATATATGGCTAATCGACCTATTTTGATTAAAAAGCCAAAAAAAGTAAAGGCCAACTTAAAGCCAACTTTATTCTAAGAACCACTTAAATTAGAGGATATCTATTTATAAATTGAAAGAACCCTATTAATAACAATTAAAATTTTTTAAAAATGGCTAAGAAAACCAAAGAAAAAAAAGAAATCGGAAGAGTTAACGTAAACGGTATCGAATTCATTAAATATGATGATGGTACTTCAACAATGATTACAACTACCGAATTAGATGCAGATCAAACGGAAGAACTTTTAGGATCAGAATCTTCTGAAGAAGACGAAGATGAAGAAGAGGAAGAAGAAGAAGATGAAAAACCAAAAGGAAAAAAAGGTGGCAAAAAAGAAGAACCAAAAGGAAAAGGAAAAAAGAAACCAGTAGACGATGATGAGGATGAAGAAGAGGAAGAAGAAGAGGAAGAAGAGGAGGATGAAGAAGAGGAAGAATTAACCGGCAAACAATTGGCTGAAATGGATTTCGAAGAATGTGAAGATCTTTGTGATTCTAATGATTTGGAAACTGACCCAGACGATTTCGATGAAGATGATGTTGAAGCTCTAAGAAAAGCAATAGCTAAAGAACTTGGACTAACTCTACCAAAGTCTAAAAAAGAAGACAAAAAAGGTAAAAAAGGTAAAAAATAAGAGAGTAATCTCAAGTAATTAATTAAAATCATAAAAAACGTATGGCAAAGGAAACCAAAAAACCAGAAACCAAAAAAGGTAAAGTTGACGATAAAGCTGCAAAAAGAGCCGCTCGTATGGAAAAACTTAAAAATCGCCCAGAAGGTCAACGCGAAAATTCAAAACAAGTAGATGTAATCCCATTCGATGGTGGTCAAGTACAAGTATTTGCTGCTCCAGTTCGTAAATTTGGATGTATCATCACAGCTATTGCATTAAACAGTGATGGTGAACCAGTATCAGTAAGTGTAACTCCACTAGGTGGATTTAAACCAAAATCCAAAAAAGGACATGGTACCTTAGTACTTGGAATCCCTGGAGTTAAAAAATCTAAAGGTGGCGAAGAAGATGAAGAAGATGAAGATGAACAACCTGAAGAAAAACCAGTAAAAGGAAAAGCCGGCAAAGCTGGTAAAGGAAAAAAAGGCGAAGACTAATCATAAGTAGTTTAGCCCCTATTTGATTATTAATTTGGAATTGGGGTATGGGCAACTATACCCCAATTTTTATTTAAAATGGATGATTCTAGAGAAATTATTTATTTAGCACTTAGTAATTTAGTTATATTATATACTGAGTCTCTTAGATTAAATAAATTAAACCAGGAAGAAAAGGAAATGACCCAATATATCATTGAAAGATCTGAACAATTAATGAAAGGCCTTGAAGATGAAATTATAAAAGAAACCAATCAACCCATACAAAAACCTAAATGGACAGACCACTAACCAACAGGGTTATACCAATTACTAGAGGTATATCAGAAATAACTGACTTAGCTAGAAGTATCTTAAATGAGGCTATAAATAATGCTAGAAAAGAAAAGTCAACCAAGGTACAAGAGGCTAGATTAGAATTACTACAAAATAAACAGAGTCATTTACTGAATAAACTTGATGACCTTGTTAAATCACCAGTTATGGAAGTTACCTATATGAATGAGAATCATATAAAGGTAAAAGAACTCTTTACTGCAAATGTCATAGAAATCAAAAGTTACCTGGAGTTTTACAATTATACACTATTAACAATCACCAACATAAGAACCAATCAAGTCGAATATCAAAAATAAATATCATGGTAAAGGTACTAAATACAAACAAAAAAGACGCATCTAAAGATGCTAAGTTAGCAACCGAAGAAAGGATTGCTTACATGAAGAAACACAAACTAAAAGAAGACAAGGACTATTCAAAAGACAAAGTTCATGGTCCAATTCTGGCTCAATTTGATAAACGTATCCAATTAGGACACATCAAAGCAACAGAAGGTATCAAGGAAGACAGAGAATCTAAGAAGAAGAACTTAAAGAAACCAGAAGTTCATAAGAAAAAGAAAGATGCTCCCGTTCCTAATACATACGAATATCCTACTCTCAATGGCAAACCTATGGGCCCAGACTCTAAACGTAAGTTTAGATCTAAAATGAGACCACTTCTCAAATCTGGAATGGCTACGGATAAAGCCTCCAAGATTGTTCTTGAAAAGTATTTCAACAACACCTTTCCAGCTAAAACTGGGTCCAAGGTAGAGGGTAAGAAAAAGGAAGAACCCAAGAAGGAAGAACCTAAGGCTAAGAAATTAGTTAAAAAGGTTGTGAAAAAGTCGACTTCCAAAAGAAGCGATGATTAAATTTTTACTATGTTTGTAAGGGTCAGACTAATCATAAGTAGTTTGGCCCTTTTTCGTGGTCAAAAATTCAAACTTTAACTAGGCCTAATCAGAAGGTTGGGATGTAGTTATTTTTAATTTTATTTTATATATTTTTATTTATATTCATTAATTAAATTAAAAAGAAACAATGAAAAACCAATTTACTTTTCCAGCCTACGTGGATATCTTTTTAAAAGATCCCAAAGAATGTATTTCTTCAATAACGGGTATTAAACCTTCAAAAAATGAATCAGGTGTATTAGACCTCTATTCATCTATCCATAAAGACAATTATAAAGTTAAAACTTTAAGAATTGAAAAAATTGAAAGTTTTTGTACTAAAACCATAAATAGTTTAACCTACGAAGAAATTGAAATTGGTGAAGTTTATAATGCTACAAATGATGACCAGATAGATGAAGAGTCTGAAGAATATATTTTTTATAAATTCTTGGTAATTTCTAAAGATGATAATGGAATTGGTGTTCTTTTATTAGATCTTACAAAGAATGTGTCATTAAATAATCCAAAGATTAAACTTATTAAAGACTTAATTCCATATATAAAACCCGAGTATATTAATCATGGTGAAGAAGGTCTAAGTCTTTTTATTTTTAATGAAACCTTAGATGATGATGACTTAATTGAAGAAGTAGATGAAAATGTAGTTTACTATAACCAAGACAATAATACTATCTCAGATATAAGCAGTGAATATGTTGGTACTATCTTTATTTGTAAGATTTAATCATTAAAACTATGTATAAATTAAAAATTAACAACCCAGCAATCTATTTCCAGAAACAAGCTATTCCAAAATTTGAATTATATACTCAAACATTTGAAAAAACTCTAGAAAAGCTTGAAAAGAAAGGGAAAATCAGTGATATTCATATAAATACCACAATGGCTAATGGAGGGTATGCTATTCACATTAGATTCAAAACTAATGATAAGCTAAAGAAGCCTTTAAAGGAAAAACTTGAGTCACTAAAGAATACAATATATTTATATCCGGGTCCATATTTCTGTGACTTAGTAGTTAATTCTAAGAGTACTATAAAACCAGTACTGAATGCTAAGTATGGTAATGAACCAGAATATCAGATACGACTTAAGAAAGGGTATGAAGGAATGGATAAAGCAATAGAAAAGTTCTTCCAAGACTTGGAAGATTATATTAATAATTTTTAAAATCAAACCGTTATGAAAAAAGTTTTATTAAAAGTGATGACCAAAGAAGGTCATATCCAAGAAGGTATTGTAGAAATGGTATCAGGGGGTTGTAATTCTAATTGGTTACATTGTAATTGTGATGAAGGTGTTGATCGTAATTGTAATGTATTAGATGCTGAGTATGAAATACATACTAGAGAGATTGAGATGATTAAACCATATATATTTGATACTGAAGAAGTTCCAACTCAACGGGATGAGACCCAAAAAGGTGAAAAATTCCACAGATCAGCTATCATTAAGGATGGCGTACCTACTGTAACTACTGAAGAAAAACATATTTACACTAAGGAAGAACTTGATTCTCTTAATGAAGATGAATTGGAAAAAGTAGCTGAACTATTTGGTATTGATACCATGGAGTTATTTAACCATGAGATTATTGAAGCTATTTTAGAACTTCAAAAAGAATTAAGCCATGAAAGCTAGGTCTAAATATTCATTAAGAGGGCTGGCGTTAGCCTTAATAATCATTGGTATATTATGGTTAATAATTGTATCTTTAGCTAGCTGTGATTCTAAACCGAAACAACAATCTCTTTATACTTTTGAAATGACATTGGTTACCGGTAAAGAAATTACTGAAACCTATAGATTAGAAGGTGGTATTAATGATTTCTTCATTTTGGAAGATAGAGGTAGTTATGCTTTAGCTTGTTATGGAACAAGTGATCATCCAGTCAATGTAAGAAATGGTGTTATAGATTTTAAACTTTTAAAAATTGAATCATGTCAAAAGCAACCATAAGACTTGAAGTAACTGGTTCATCGAGAATTAAAAGTATCGAATATGACCCTACATCTAAAGAATTAGTTATTAACTATGTTAAAGGTGGGTCATATAGGTATTTTGAAGTTCCTCAAAAGGAATTTGATGAATTTAATAACTCAGAATCAGTTGGGGTACACTGTACATTATTCTTAGGTAGAGGCTACAAATATGAAAAGATAGTAAAATAGATGTTTAGGTACTTTTTTCATATCTCGAAGAAGATACTAATCTGGATAATACTATTTTGGTTGTTATGTTATACAATTAACTCTACAGTAGAAGATGAATGGACAGAACCAAAACCTGTCGGCAATTACTGGTTAAATGAAGACACTTCTAAAATACTACAAATTAAGGTTTTAAACTATGATACTCACTTAATTGAATATAGTGATACTTCACCAGCCCCAGATTCTATCAAAAAATCTAAGTTCAATGTTAAATCTAAAGAAACTGACCTCTTAAATGGCGATATAGACTATTATGAACTATATGAATACTACCATGATTAAGCCAATTGAGACAGTTAGGATGTAGTTAAAATTAAAAATATTTTATATATTTTTATTCATATTAATTAAATTTATTTATTCACAATTTAAAACAACCCTATCCAATGAACAAAGACAAAAACAAAAAGAAGATCATCATCATCAAAAAGACACAAGAATCTTCAAAGCCAAAGAAAACCAAAGACCCAAGCAAAAAAGATACTTCCAAAGGTATAGCTAGGGAGGTTAAATACATCTACCCAGATGATTGTACAGATATCTTATCCAGGAAGACCTTCAGAGGTAAGATTAGATCTAAAATCAAAACTTTCGAACTTGCCCTAAGCAGGATTGAAGACAAGGAATCAACAAAGTACAAAAAACTTAACCGAGAATTTAAAGATTACAAGAAAACAGTGATTAAATCATAGCTATGGAATCAGAACAACTCCCTGAAAAAACCATCAAAAGGTGGAATGAAGAGTTGGTTGACTTACATAAAAAAGCTGTAGTATCTTATTTATCTATGGAAGGTGTACGGTTCCAAACTAGAAAAAAGATATTAAAATTATATGATTGGTATATCGGTCCATCTAATATCAGAAGTTACATTGTTGTTAGACCAATGTCCATTTTTATAAATGCTCTTATAACAAACCAGTTGGGTAAGATATCTTATTTTACTCATCACAATGGTAAAAAATTCTTAAAAAAGCAAAATCAAAAGAAACCACCAAAAACTTAAACTATGGATTACTCAGAATTAATATCTACGCTACCATTAGAAATTATATCAAAAGTGAACTTCTTTGATGAAAGTGGAAATTCTTTAGATAAAGAAAAAACTTTAATTAAAGACTATGGCCACTTTACAGAACGAAGTGGTTCACCATTTCTACCAATATTTGCTGCAAGAGGTTTTTACCAAGAGCTTAATAACTTAGAGAATATAAATTTCTACTTTGGTAATGGAAGCCATATACTGTATATCACAGTCATGCCATTGTCTATAAAAGATAATTGCAAGTTTGTTATTCCAAAATCAGCTAAGTACTACTACCAAGATACTAAATATGGGTATCTCATTCAAATATGTGAAATCGACTAATTTAAAAAATCAAAACTATGTTATTTGGTAACAAAGACAAAAAATCTAATTTAGTGAAAGACGCAAAAGATGCTAGAACTAGAGCTTCTATGTTTATTAGCCAAGAAATTACTGACATATTAAAACTCATAACTGGGTTATCATCAAAAGGTAAAACATCAGTTAGTATCACTAAGGAATTAGAGAATGATACTGTAGAAAATCTTAAGATGAAAAACTTTACAGTTGAAAGAGTAATAGGTAGTAACAGTGAAGAGAAATTTAAAATCAAGTGGTAATTAATTTAAAACAAATCAAAAACAATGAAATCGACAAAGAGTTATATTAGAGAATTTGGTCTAAATGACCTAGATAAAGCAAGAAAGTTTAACAGAGAAGAATTTCTAAAAACCTTCGGTGAAGAGTTTAATGAAAGAGTCCTTGTTACACTTCAAGCCTGCAAGAAAATGGATGTCCAGTTTACTTATCAAAAGTTCTTAAACTTAGTTAGTGAACAACACAACAAGTTTAATGCTATTTCAAATAAGAAACTTGGAGGGGTCTTAAGCGAAGATCTATTCAAAGCGTTTTATGCAATGTATGTAGTTAAACACCGGGAAGAACTATTCCCAGAGGAACATCAAAGATTAGCACAAAAGGCTGAACAACAAAAACTAGCTGAGATTGAAAGACAAGAAAAGATCTTAGCTGAAATTGAAAAACAAGAAGCTCAAAAGAAACAGAATGACTTTGCTAATAAACAAAAAGCTATGGCTATGGTAAGTTCAGTTAAAGGGAAACTTGAGAAGAAAGGGGTAAAAATAATAACTGAAGAAGAACAACCAAAAGTTAAGTCAAAGAGTTCCAAAAAGTCAAAAGGTTTATAAAACAGTGAAAGGCTACCAAAAACGGTAGCCTTTTTTTCTCTTCCTAGAGATTATTTTAACTCTAAATGATTAAAATCTAATCCTAAAATCTCTATATTACTATACAAACTTTAAATATTATGGATAATATAAAACGAATACCAAGACCATTTGGATTAACACAATTAATGGTAGAATACCATCAATCTAACAATATTGATTCATTTGAAATAGCCAGGATGATGACTATACAACAATGGCTTTTAAAAAATGGAACAATATTTGGACAGAGGATGACGGTAACACAATTAGCAGAATTTCTAAAATGCCAACCCTCAGTTATCAATGAGTTTATGATAAAGCAGATGATATCTACTAAGATCTTTAATGATGATAATCGTCAAGAATGGGTAGATATGATAATTGCACAGCAATTAGCTTGGAACTTAGAAGATAGAATGGATGTTCAAAGTCAACATGATTTACTTTCTAAAAGTCAGGGCGATAGTTATAAACCATTTATCAGTGCTGAAGTAGCTAAAATTTTAAGTCTTAAACAAAGTGCAACACAAAATCTAGGTGGGCTATTAGCCAAAATAACAGCCTCTCAAAAGAATATTAATATCTTTAATCCAATGGAAAATCAGCCAAAAGAGGAAAAACCAACCTATGCTGAAGTTATTGAAATTATCCAAGAAGAGAAACATAATTTATCTCAGAAAGATGTTATATCTAACCTTGAAGAGAAATATGATTTAAAATCCTTACCAGCAGTCAATGCAAGAGAACAATCTGGTGTAGATACAGAAAAAGAAGGTCTTAGACTATCTAACCCAGATCTAAAAAGAATCACGGACGATTATAAGGGGGCTATTAAAGATGCAGATGAAACTCATCATGAACTAAGACGTGAAATTGAACTTAAAATCGAAGATGAAGAAATAATCCCAGCTGTTGACTATTCTATTATTAAGAAACTAGAAAGTAAAAGTAAAAGAAATCGTAAACCGTTTTAAAACAAATCACTATGGCAGTACTAATTAGATGTAATGGGAAAAACTTAGAAATTAACCCTAAAAACAATTCAAACTTTACTAAAATCGAAGTTGAAGAAATTCTTGGAACTTCATTTTTAAAAATTGACAAGGTCTCTCAAAGAAAATCAATTATTTATGATGATAGACCAAGTGGGGATGAACATTTCTTAAATCAAAAAGCTATGTCTTTACTAGAATCCAATGGTAAAAACACCCAAGTCTGGGGTGACTGTATCTATCTTAAAGATACCGAAATTTACTTTAGCTAGGATTATCATGTCAGATACTCATCCTATCGGCAATGGGTAGGTGAAACTAACGTCTTACTATGGTTATAAATTAAAGACAAGACCAAAATTTTAATCCCTAAACTTAAAAATGCCTTAGAGCCATAAAACATCTTGGTTCTAAGGCCTTTTTTATGGCCTTAAAATTGGGAGAACAAGAAAAGGCCTTTTTTAGGCCTTTTTAGAGAGTTGGGATGTAGTTAAAATTAAATTTATTTTATATATTTTTATTCATATTAATTTAATAAACAAATTTTAACCGCTATGACACCTATTAAAAATTTATTAATTGTAACCAAAGATCACAAGATAACTACTTATGAAGAAGTTAACCAGATCTCTATGGTTACACCAGATGAAATACAGATTCATCATCTTGGGGAATATGAATCCCACCAAATTAATATGATAGACTTTGTTAAACCACAGGACATCATAAGAATAGAATTCAACAGAGGTTCAGAAGATGAAGTAATCTTTAATCAATTAAATTTCCCAGAAGAAGAAATACCTATGGTTAAACCAAAGGAAATGGTAATACCAGAAGGTTTAGTTCTAATTACAAAAGATGAAGAATTAAAACTAGGTCACTTCTATTTCTTAAGTGCTGATATCTCCAAAAGAGATGAATTTGATGGTCTTGGTAATTACTGCTATATTGGTAAAAAAGAAACTACCCCAGAAAGATATTATTTCTTAGGTTTAGATCCAGAAGATGATGTAGTGTTTAATCAAAATATATTAAAATTAGCTTCAGACTTATTTGATTATGCTAAAGTATATGGTATATCTTATAAAGATAGCTTATTAGAATTATTAACAAGATGTTTTGATAATTTTATGGGTGATGAACTTGAAATTGAGATGGTTGGGTACAACCCAAATGTAGATGGTAAAAACAAGTTTTATTTAGACAAAATGGAATTAAAATCACCAGAAATGTCGATATATGAGGACACTAATATTACTCCTATAAAGACAGTAGAGATGTAGTTATTTTTAATTTTATTTTATATATTTTTGTATCATATTAATTAAAGCAACAATGAAAAAAACAATTTTTAACCCAGAAGACTTAAACAACAAGATAACACCAATGGATGTATCTAATGTATCATACTTTGGACATAGTTATAAATACCAAGTAAACTGCCATGACATTAATAAAACTATCATTTTTACTAATGATACTAAATCTGAACGAATAACTAAAATAGCTAGACCTCATGGTGCTACTTTAATAGAATTTGAACTATTTGAATAATCGGGGTAACCCATAAATATATTATTAATTTAAAACCAATCTGTATTATGAAACCAGAAATTAAAACAGTCTTAGAAATTGGTAGAGAACTTCTCCCAGAAAAACAAAGAGGTGGTCACAGAACATCTATTTACAAACCAGAAATCCTTTCTGATGATCTTTCAAAAACTGAAAGAAACTCAGTAAGAAAACAATTCCGCAAAAAACTTGAAAGTTTTATCGAAGCCGGTCAAACTTACAAATCAGATGAAGGAAAATTGAAAGAACTCAAAAGAGCTTGGAAACAATATTCAGTGGCTGTCTACAACAATCCATTGGTAGTACTTGAACCAAATGCGGCTGATGACAAACAAAAAGCTGCAAAAGAATTCTTATCACTAATGGGTGGAGAAAAAAAGGCAATCATTATCCCATCCAAAAAGTAATCAACCAACCATGGGGTAATCTACTTAATGGTTACCCCATATTATTTCTAATACACAGCAGAGAGTGTAATAAGAATATCTTGACATGATCCATAATGTTTAAATGTTTATATAAAGTGTTTGTTAAAAGGCCAACCCCATTAAGTTTATTTGCTTTTACTTGGTGGGGTCCCTTTTTAATCCATTAGAGATGGTAGAGATGTAGTTAAAATTAAATTTATTTTATATATTTTTATTCATATTCATTAATAATTAAATAATAAACCAATGAACCAAAAACCTAAACCAATTATTTACACTGGGTGGGCATACAGCTATACATCCACTGAGTTTTACAAAGATGAATTACTATCTGGTAAAACTAATTTTATTAAACCCGGCCAACCATTATTTACCAATGGAAGTGATCTTTGTAATTACCTTATTCAAACTAAACAGAATTGGGTACTTACAGCGGTACTTTTACCAATGGAAGTAATCTCAGTTATTGATAAAATCCATGGTCAATTAATGGTTATTACACCACAGGCTACTATAGATTTAAGTATGTATCAAAAAATCTTTACAGCAGCAGTTGGACCTAACGCCTATG
>Ga0116171_10000447_pt1 | contig 43737 bp, 38 predicted proteins | sample AD_JPNHW2_MetaG_FD_89798 | JGI IMG/M metagenome (GOLD analysis project Ga0116171, IMG submission 89798) | Active sludge microbial communities of municipal wastewater-treating anaerobic digesters from Japan - AD_JPNHW2_MetaG | ecosystem: Engineered > Bioreactor > Anaerobic > Digestate | place... | reverse complement strand
TGAATAAAAACGGTTCACGGTATTTCGATTCAGATTGATTAATTCAGCGGTCTGTGTAGCGGTTAAATCAAGCGAAAAATGCCTTACAACTTGCCTGAATTTTACCTCTGAAATCTTTGCACGATTCACATACTTGTTTTTCATGATCTCGACCTCGTTTACAGCTTACTACCTCTTGCTGTTCTAGTCAAGACCCTAAAAAAATTTACATAAGGAGAATGGAATATGAGAAGCAAATTGAGAACGGTTTTATGGGGTGTCGCGCTGATACTGTGCGGTCTTGCCTATGCGCTGACCGTAACCGGCGTGCTTCCGGCGGCAGCGGGCGGCTGGTGGGCATTCTTTATCATCATCCCCTGTCTGATTTGGCTGATCACCGACGGCATCCGAAGCGGGGCGTTATTCGGGCTCGCGGCGGGCATTATGCTGTTTTTATGGAAATCCGGTTATGTGGCCGGAGAAATTCTGAATAAGCTGATTCTGCCGGTCATCATTGTGATCATCGGCTTGATGGTACTGACGAGAGCGATCCGCCATCGTCATTTTCGGGTGAGATGTGATCACAATTGCGACGGAGACGAGACCGCGATATTCAGCGACAGGAAATATTCCTTTAGCGGCAAGAAATTTACCGGCGGAAGTTACTCTGCGGTGTTCGGCGGCTTGGAACTGGATTTGAGGGGCGCAATCATTGAAGGTGATGTCACAGTGAGTGTCAACACGGCGTTTGGCACTATAAAGGTCTATCTGCCAAACAACGTCAATGTAAAGCTCGGTGGCGACAATGTGTTCGGGGGCTCCAGAAATTTGCACACCGACTGCGGCCTCTCCGGCGCCCCGACTGTATTTATCAACGCGGACAGCGCGTTCGGTTCCGTTACAGTTCTTTAAGGTTTAAGCGACAAAAAAAGCGCCGTATTCCGGCGCTTTTCTTCGTTTCCTTTTAAGATGCGATATAGATCACTTCTGCGCCTTCGTCCAGCCCGGAGGTGACTTCGGTGTAATCGTTGTTTTTAATTCCGATGGTAATAGGTTTTTTGATAGGAACCCCGTTTATTAAAACATTGACGTAGTAGATATCCCGGTTGTTTTCGTCTTTATATGATTTAAGCAGATAGGATTCCAGTAAAACGGCATTTTTATGATCCTGAAGAACGATAACGAGATCGCCGCCGTTATCACCGATTCCTTTTTGGGAATAATCAAAGCCGATCAGCTTAATGATATACGGGAAATTTTCGCCGCTACCTCCGAAACTGTAGTTGATATCACCGGGCAGTGTATCCGGCGTAAAAAGCACCCGGCCCTGATACTCCACGTCGTCATCGGTGATGACCGTGACGACATCTCCGGCAGAGAGATAAGCGGAATCGCTGGAACTGCCGTTGTAGATATGAGTGAGGTCACCGTTGCTTTCAACGGTCGCCGCCTGTTCATATGCTTTGACTGCGGCTCCTTCAGTCAGATAACGGCTGAGCCAGGTGATTTCACCCGAGATAGGCGCTTTGATAAAGCATGCGTCATATTTAGCCTGAGCCGCGTTATATCGGTCTTTTAATATCTGATAATTATATTGGAAGTCGCTATAATTGTTTTTGGATGTAAGTAACAGGTTGTCATAAGTGGCTTTGAGCATTTCGGCATTCAGGCGGAGTTGTTCGTTTTTATTTTTGGAAGACTCATAATCATTTTGCGCCTGCTGCCATTTCAACTGAGCAAGAGCCACTTCACCGCCGCCTTCGGCGGCTGTTTTTGCCTGATTGAGCTTGATCTCCGCGACGTCAAGCTCCTGTTTCGCTTTGGCTAAATCCACTTTGTATTTCTCCGCTTCTACAAGCGTAGCAAGGACGTCGCCGGCTTTGACTTTGGCACCCCATTCGATATTGACCTTTTTAATCGTTCCGCTCACTTTATAATAGGCTGTCGCCGCTTTTGTCGAACGATATGTAGAAGCCGTTGTGGATTTAATGGTCTTTTTAATATCGCCGCGTATGGTTTGACGCGTAACATAATCGTTGGCGAGATCGCCCGAAACTGCGGGCGGTGTGAGAGTGCTTTTGGGACCTCTCTGCGAACAACCGGGCATCAGCCCCAGCAAAAGCGAAAATGACAAAGCCCAAATAACTATTTTTTTCACAAATCGGCCTCCCAAAGACGATTTTTATAACGGCTACATTATAATATCATTTTACAATGATGTCAATCTTGCCCACTGAAAATTACTGATTCCATCACAAAAAAATCACGGAAAATCTTGGGGCACCCCCTTGACAACAGGCGGGAGCGGGTATAAAATGTGCTTAGCACTCACAAAAGGTTAGTGCTAATTTTACGATTAAATTATTTCTTCACAGGGAGGAAAAGAACATGAAGATCAAACCGTTGGCCGACAGAGTCGTTCTGAAGCTGGTCGAGGCGGAAGAAACCACAAAGAGCGGCATTATTCTGGCCGGCTCCGCAAAAGAAAAGCCCCAGGTCGCCGAAGTGATAGCGGTCGGTCCGGGCGGCAAAGTCGACGGCAATGACGTCACCATGTATGTCAAAGTGGGCGACAAGGTCATTACCAGCAAGTACAGCGGAACGGAAGTCAAAATGGACGGCGTCGAATACAACGTCGTGCGCCAGTCCGATATTCTCGCGATTGTAGAATAATCGAAAGGAACCGAATGACCATGGCAAAAGTTATTGTATACGGCGAGGACGCCAGAAAGTCCCTGCAGGCGGGTGTCGACAAATTGTCGAACACCGTCAAAATCACCCTTGGCCCCAAGGGCAGAAACGTTGTTTTGGATAAAAAATTCGGTGCGCCGTTGATTACAAACGACGGCGTCACTATCGCCAAGGAAATTGAACTTGACGATGCTTTCGAAAACATGGGTGCGCAGCTGATCCGCGAAGTCGCAACCAAGACCAACGACGCCGCCGGCGACGGCACCACTACGGCAACTTTGCTTGCTCAGGCAATCGTTCGCGAAGGCATGAAGAATGTCGCTGCGGGCGCAAACCCGATGATCATCAAGAAAGGTCTCGCCAAAGCGGTCGACACTGCTGTTGCGGAGATCAAAAAAAATTCCCGCACGGTCGACGGAAGCCAGGATATCGCGCGTGTCGCGACCGTTTCTTCGGGCGACGAATTTATCGGCAACATGATTGCCGAAGCCATGAGCAAAGTCAGCTCAAACGGCGTCATCACCATCGAGGAATCCAAGACCGCCGAGACTCTTTGCGATGTCGTTGACGGCATGCAGTTTGACCGCGGCTATATCTCCCCGTACATGGTTACCGACACCGAGAAGATGGAAGCCGTCATCGATGACCCGTTCATCCTCATCACCGACCGTAAAATCAGTAATATTCAGGACGTTCTTCCGCTGCTCGAGCAAATCGTCCAGGCCGGCAAAAAACTGGTCATCATCGCCGAGGATGTCGAGGGTGAAGCCCTTGCCACGATCCTCGTCAATAAGCTGCGCGGAACGTTTACCTGCGTCGCGATCAAAGCACCCGGTTTCGGCGATCGCCGCAAGGAAATGCTGCGTGACATCGCGACCCTGACCGGCGGTCAGGTCATCTCCGAAGAACTCGGAATGGACCTGAAAGAAGCCAAGGTTCAGATGCTCGGCAGAGCGCGTCAGGTCAAAGCCGGCAAAGAGAACACCATCATCGTCGACGGCACGGGCGATCCCAAAGAGATCAAGGCCCGCATCGACCAGATCAAGTCCCAGATCGAGACAACCACCTCCGATTTCGACCGCGAGAAGCTGCAGGAACGCCTTGCCAAGCTCTCCGGCGGCGTCGCCGTCATCAAAGTCGGCGCGGCTACCGAAGTCGAGATGAAAGAAAAGAAACTGCGCATGGAAGACGCACTCTCCGCGACCAAAGCGGCCGTGGAAGAGGGCATCGTCGCGGGCGGCGGTGTTGCGCTGCTGAACGCGGCGGCGGCTGTCGAAAAGCTGATCGCGCAGGTTGACGGCGACGAAAAGACCGGCGTCAGAATTATTCTGAAAACGCTGGAAGAACCGATTCGCCAGATCGCTGAAAACGCGGGCCTTGAGGGCTCTGTCATCGTCAATAAAATCAGAGCAAGCCGCAAGACCGGTTATGGTTTCGACGCCTATAAAGAGACCTATTGCGATATGATCGACTGCGGCATCGTCGACCCGACAAAAGTCGTGCGTTCCGCGCTGCAAAACGCCGCGTCGGTTGCCTCGATGATTCTGACGACCGAATCCCTGGTCGCGGACAAGAAAGAACCCACACCTCCCCCGGCGCCGATGGGCGGCAATCCGGGAATGGATATGTATTAATATCGCAATTTTTAAAACAAAAACGGCGGCGCGAGAATTAGCGCCGCCGTTTCGCATAAAGTTTTTTAATATGCAGGGGCGATTATTAATCGCCCGCATCGTGCGGGTGCTAGTCTGTGAGTAAATTATAAATAGGTAAAAAGTAAGGTACCCCGCGGTGAAATAGGAAACGGATGATTGCAAATCGCCCCTACGGGAGTGCAGAACAGATATCGATAAAATTTGAAATTCCGTGTTTTTTTATCTAAAAACAACGGCGGCGCAAAATTTGCGCCGCCGCAATTTTCCTTTTTTATCGAAGGAAAACATCGCATCCGAATTTCAATCGGTGATTATTAATCTTTGGTGCTGCGGGCTTCCGCTTCCACGTGATCCTCGGTGATTGCGCTGCGCTCTCTGAACAACAGAGAGATGCACCAAAGTGCCGCAATGCCGACGAGTGCATAGATGATGCGTGCAGCGGTGCTTCCGCTGCCGAAGGCAAGCGCTACCAGGTCAGTGTTGAATAATCCGACACTGCCCCAGTTCAGACCTCCGATTATCATGATGATCAATGCGATTCTATCGATGACCATAAAAAGTAACCTCCTAAAACAGGATGTGTTCTTATTTTCCCAAAGCAAACGGCAATTATACTTTCCATAATATAAAAAACATGGTATAATCTTTTTATTAACATGAGCGGCAGCCGGAAAAGCATATTTCACGGCCGCAAAAGGGAGGTCATCATTTTGAAAGCAGTGATCACCGTTTTGGGTAAAGATACGGTAGGAATATTGGCAAAAATTTCGGCAAAATGCGCCGAAAACCGAATTAACGTCACCGACGTCAACCAGACGATTCTGGACGATATTTTTGCGATGCTGATGCTCGTCGACATGGCCGAAGCCACCATTAAACTGGCGGATTTCGCCGCGGCGCTCAAGGCCGAGGGCGAACGGATGGGGTTGGTGGTCTATGTGATCTCACAAGAGGTTTTCGACACCATGCACCACGTATAAGCAACCCTTTTAAGGACGGATTATAACCATGAATAAACGCGATATACACGATATTCTCGAGACCGTGGGGATGATCAAAGATCAAAACCTGGATATCCGCACGGTGACGATGGGGATTTCGCTGCTCGACTGCATCCGGGGCGACAGTAAATCCACCTGCGCCGCAGTCTATGAAAAGATTACAACAAAAGCCGGACGGCTTTCCGGGGTCTGTGAGGGCATCGGAGCCGAATACGGCATTCCGATCATCAACAAACGCATCTCGGTCACGCCCGCCGCAATGTTATGCGCGACCGCCGATCCGTTTGAGTTGGCGCTCACGCTCGACAGAGCCGCAAAAACCACCGGCGTGGATTTTCTCGGCGGATTTTCGGCGCTCGTTCAGAAGGGTTTTTCCGGCGGCGATCTGACGCTGATCGAGGCAATTCCGCAGGCACTGTCCGATACGAAGCTGGTCTGCTCGAGCATCAATGTGGCGACAACGCGGGCCGGCATCAACATGGATGCGGTGGCGCTGATGGGCGAGATCATCAAAAAGACCGCAGAAGCAACCAAAGACCGCGACTGCATCGGCTGCGCAAAACTCGTCGTGTTCGCAAACGCGGTTGAAGATAACCCGTTTATGGCGGGAGCGTTTCACGGTACCGGCGAACCGGAATGTGCGATCAACGTAGGCGTCTCGGGGCCGGGTGTTGTGGCGGCCGCGCTTCGTGAAGCGGGCGACTGCGATTTGGCGCAGGCGGCGAACATCATCAAAAAGACGGCTTTTAAAATCACGCGAATGGGTCAGCTTGTCGCGGAACTCGCGGCCAATCGGCTCGGCGTCGAATTCGGAATTGTCGATTTATCTTTGGCGCCGACACCCGCCGTGGGTGATTCGGTCGCCGAGATTCTGGAAATAATAGGCCTTGAGAGCACCGGCTGCTGCGGCACCACCGCCGCGCTGGCACTGCTCAACGACGCGGTTAAAAAGGGCGGAATCATGGCAAGCTCGCACGTCGGCGGGCTCTCGGGCGCGTTTATCCCGGTCAGCGAAGATGCGGGCATGATCGCGGCGGCAAGGCGCGGTTCACTGCGTATTGAAAAGCTGGAGGCCATGACGGCGGTCTGCTCGGTGGGTCTTGATATGATCGCCGTTCCGGGCGACACGAGCGCAGCGGTGATCTCGGCGCTGATTGCCGACGAAGCCAGCATCGGGGTCGTTAATTCCAAGACGACGGCAGTGCGCGTGATTCCGGCAATCGGAAAAAAGGTCGGCGACGAGGTTTCTTTCGGCGGACTGCTCGGCAGCGCGCCGGTCATGGAGATCAACACCTGGTCCCCCGAAAAAATGATCAAACGCGGCGGGCGCATCCCCGCGGTATTGCAGGCATTGAGGAATTAGTTATGGCGTTTTTAGACAAACTGGCTTACAGGTTCAGAAAAATCGCAGTCAAAAACCTGATGCTCTACATCGCATCGGGGCAGTTCTTGGTGTTTTTGATTGATATTTTGATGGGCTCGAGATTCAGCACTACACTGTCCCAGCTGTTGGAATTTGACCGCAGCCTGATTTTACAGGGGCAAGTTTGGCGGGTGATTTCTTTTATCTTTATTCCGCCGAGCCAGGCGGGGCTGACAGGCCTTTTCTTCATTTTTTTCGTACTGTATTTTTACTGGATGATCGGTAACTCACTCGAAAACGAGTGGGGTGCGGCAAAGTTCAACCTGTATTATTATTTCTGCATTCTGTTTTTAATTGCCGCGGGATTTATTTCCGGATATAACGTAAACACGTTTTTGAACTTGTCGCTGTTTTTCGCGTTTGCGGTTTTTTATCCCAATTATCAGATCAATCTGTTTTTCGTGCTGCCGATTAAAATCAAGTGGCTGGCATATGTTGACGCGCTGTATTTTTTACTGATGTTGATTCTCGGGCCATGGGCGATACGCGCGTCGGTGATTGCATCAGTCGCGGTGTTTTTGCTGTTCTTCGGCAAACAATTATCTAGGGACATTAAAAACTTTACATTGAACATGTACAATCGGAAAAAATATAAAAAGTCGGTCGCGTGGGGCAAAAAACAGAATAAGGATTATTGGAAGAATCGATAAAAACACTTTGATTTCTCGCCTGTATTTTTCTATAATTTATCAATAATTATTTTCATAAAAAACCACTGTTAAATATCCTGTTGCGTCTTGTATTTCCATGCCTAATACTTCAGCGGCGTTTGTACTTGCAGCGATATCTACAGAACAGTCTTTCAATAATTCCAATATGGCAGCAAGTACAACAGGGGCATCAAGATATGTTTCGTCAAGTCCCATAATAGCTGATGAATCAAAGCTTTTTATATATTCTTCCATCTTGGCGCGGTTCACTTGTTCATCTTGCGTATATAATCCATGCGAAAAATCTATTGATGCAACGATAATTACATCCGGTTCCGAAAATGCTGTTTCCATTACTTTTTTCGCAATGTTATAGGATGCGCCCTTTTGGAAAATAATCGGGATAATATTTGAATTCGGCAGATACTGCTCAATAATTGGAATAAGATTTGTAATACTATGTTCGTTTTTAATTAATTCGTCATTTACCCCGATTTGATTGTAGAGTGTTGAACCATCGCACGTTGACGCGATTTTCGGGCCGTTTGCGGTATGATTCGGACCCACTAAAATAATCGTCTTTGGATTATCGGCAACAATAGAGTTGATTCCGTCTTCCGCTAATTTAATTGCAACCACATCATGCGGCACGATCAGCGCTTTGATTTTACGCGGTTCCGGGGCGGTTGAATAAGCGAAAAATAAATTAAAACAAAATATAATCACAAAAAACAATAAACCGTATTTTTTCATTTTATGTCAATTACACCGCCCTCCGCTTTGTTGATAATTTCGGGTTTTGTTGCGTTAATAATATAAGAACCTTCACTCTTGAAACTGCCTGTCATCGTTGGTTTTGTGTTGAAAATAATATTGCCTGTTCGTGGTTCTTTGCATTTATAAACTGTAAATGTAATTTGTTTGCCCTTAACTTCCGACACCCACACATTTTTGCCCGCCATAGACCGATCTATCCCTAAAAAATCAAGTCCGGCAGGCATCATATGTATGATATTATAATACCCGTCAGGCGCTTCGGCGGTTATTCCATAACCAATTTCGCCCGTAACGAATCGTTGCGTCGCAGAGTCTATTTCATTAGGGTACTTTTGATTAACATATAATAATGGTGACACATTACCTTGCGGGAATCCGGATGCGGTATAGCTAACGGAAACTTCAATTTCCTGTTCAATGCCGTTAAATTTAATTTCCCGTAACTGCTCCGCTGTGAGCATAAGCGAGTGACTTACCCACAGTTTTATTTCTTTTTCCTCACTGTCAAGAGTATAGGTAAAAGTGGCGCAATCGGCATTAACTTTTTGCGCTTTATGTTTTAATACCATCACTTGCTGCAGCAAATACAGATCATCCACACCCTTGTTTTCAAGGACATATTGGAACAGCAGATCTCCTTCGGGCATATCAAGCAGCACCGCTGCTGCCGCCAGATTGGCGGTAAATTTAATTGTTTCCTCGCGCTCGTTCGCGTCCCAATACATTGTATTACCGGCAACCTTGCAAAAATCGGTTATAAGTTCACTGACGATTTCTTTCGCATTGCCGCCATCACCGAAAAATATGTGAATAAGGGCAAGATTGAGTTTAACTTCAGCCGTAACACCCGGTTGTTTGAAATCGTTAATGTATTGTAAAACAGGTTCTTTCAAGGCGGCAAGTCCCGCCAGCGCGAGGGATGATCCTTCCGGGTTTTCATTTTTTAATTTGTTCATTTGGCCGTATAAATAATTTGCCGCTGCGGATTTATTGAAGCTTTCGCCCGAAACCGCGCAGGCCCAGACAGTTGTTTCCAACTCCGCCGTCGAATATGTAAATGGAGATATACTTCCATCTGAATTTTGATAATTTGCTATTTTTGCCGTGTAATCCGTGCCGCTTGAATAGCCGTACACCGGAGTGTCCGTTAAAATTTCCTCCGCAGTCTTTTTTGCGATAAACTGCTCTACCCTTACCGCATTTGTATGCCGAATTTTTTGTAAGGCTCGTATAACCTGCGCCTTTTGTTTGTCGGAAAATATTAAATTAACCGTGCCGTTTACGGACAAATCAATATTTGTGTTGTTTTTAGAAAGCATAAAGGTATCGGTTTTAATATGGGTTATAGCACTGTCAACAACGGTAAATTTTGTGGTGATTTTATCTGAATATTCTTTATATTTAGCTGAAACCGTAATATCGTGAATGCCCTTCGGAAGCTGCGGCAGCTCTATTTCCGTCCAAACGGATATTTTTCCCGTTTCTGTCTGATTAAAGTTAAGCGAAGGAATTTCAATGGTATATTGAACATTACCATCTGTAAGTGCCGTTCCCGCGTTCCTTATGCCGAGTTTTGGTTTATCTCCGGTAATAAAAGTGTCGTTTAAACGAATGTCTGCAAAGAAGGGCAGGGTAGAAATTATATTAGTCCTTCCGCTCCCTGCCATAATATCGCCCGGCCGGAACGCTTGCCAAAAAATACGCCACGAAGTAATATTATCGGGCAGTTTTACCTCAAGTACCGCTGTGCCGTTATTATTTGTTTCGAGGGTTTTGAATAAGGCGGTATCTCTGAAATCCGAACGCTCTCCTTCGCCTTCTCCACCTTTTCCGCCGTCCGAACTTGCCCCGACTATAACATGACTGATTGCCGTTTTCGGCCAAAAATAATACCGATCGCCAAAAATTCTCGCATTGATGTCAACATACTGTTCGCGTATTGAAAGCAAAGCTTCGTCAACCATGTTAATATTTATGTAACCCTTAACCGGACGATTATCGGCGTCAGTAAGCGTCAGCGTAATCTTTGCCGTATCTCCCGGTTTATAATACGGTTTATCGGGCGATACATCCACAAACAGCGCGCGGCTTTCATTATTTAAAAGGACTGAATGGTTTCCCCAATCACTATTAGTATCAATATATTTCCTGCCGTCAAAATGCACACCTAAAACATTGATATTCGGTAAATATTTATTATCGAACACGAAGTTGAGTATATTATCCTGCGTTACAGTATAATCAATAATTCTGTCACTTGCGCGGATAAAAAGAACGGTTCCCTGTTCTATTTTATTTTGATTATTATAATAAAGCGAAAGAGAAACTTCGTCCCCGACGGTATAATCATTTTTATTGTCATTGGATTTAATATTGACAAATCGCTGTTCATTATCACCGAAATATTCAGATGAAGGGAGATACTGCGTACGGATAAACGCTCTTCCTTTTCTGTCCGTGCCTTCAATTTTAATTTTATATTCTTGATCGGAAAGAACCGGAAAATCAAAATATTGAATGTCTTTCCCTTTTACGGTAATGTTTTGCGCAAATTCAAACAATTCGCTCCGTTCATATCTGTATGATTCGCTATATGTCTTGGTGTACGGGTCGTATTGTTTTTGCCCGGCAGGGATTTTATTCCATTCTATTTTTGTAAAGTTGATTTTAAGCGATACGTTGCTATCGAAATCTTTTAAATAACCATCCCTGCTATTCCATATGTCATCAAGTCCGCTGAAATCTACAGCGAACGCTTGAATCCCTAAGTTGCAAATCTTTCCGTTTCTTTTGGCTGTGGTATTGATTTCAATATCACTGTTAACAACCGAAATATCAATATTTTCATATACATCACCTATTTCAGGCAACACAGCTTCCGAACTGATGTACTTGCTTGATATAAGATAATTGCTGTTTAACATGCCGTTGACCTTAACACTCACGCTGCCATTGATGTCAGTTTTGAATTGCGAGCCGTCAAGTCTTATATCCAGCCCACTAAACGGCGTGCCGTCAAAATATTCCGCTGTCGCTGTGACATTCGCTTCTTCACCGGCCCAAATGATTGGTTTATCTGAAGAAAGTTTTATATTATAAGCGGGTTTTTTATACAAATCAACTTCAAAGTACGTACTGCTTAAATATTTATCATCATAATAAAATGACAAGTAATAATCATCCGGCGCTAATTCCGGCAACTGTATCTGCCCTTCAAAAACGCCGTTTGTGACATTAACTTCAATTTTTATTTCGCTTTGGTTCTCGTTATCCCAATAAGACTTTTCAACAACCGCAGTAACTTTATCAATATCTTTAGATCCGGATAGTTTTGGCGAAATTACCCCAAAAAAATTAAGTGTATCATTGGGTTTGTAGAGTTGTTTATCCACATAAATATATTTCCAATAATCTAATCTGTTAAATACGCTTGCGTCTTCATTTTTTCCCACAGAAACCAAGAGTTGATCGCTGCCTTTTTGCACACAATAGTATGAATTATCCGGGTCTTTCGTTTTCAAAATGCCTTGTGCGTCTGTCGTGCCGATATTTGCGCCGTTAATTTTTGACACTTGTGCTTCGGAAACAGGTAAAGATGTCGCTAAATCGTTTACCCAAAACAGTCGATCATCCTTATCGCTCACCGCATATGCGCTCAGATCGGTAATCTGGAATAAAGAAATTTCTGTATAACCGCCAAGAGTAAACTCTGCCGCATAAAATCCCTTTTGCAATATTTCCGGTATAACTACCACTCCGCCATAATCGCCGCCGTAAATTTCGATTTGGTTTTCGTAAACTTTGTTTAATGCCGAAGTATCAATTTTCGGACGCGTTTGCCCATCCCAAAAATCATAATTTAACCTGTCGCTTACCGCTTTTGCATAATTATTGATATCATTAAATTGATATATTTTTACGGAAAATCCGTTGCTTTTATCTGCCATGCTGTTAAAAGACACATCAAAGGCAGGTGTTTCCGTAGTCATAAAGGCATTATTTTCATTTTCGATAAAAAATTGGAACTTATACTTTAAATCTCCTTCGTCGGTCGAAAATTTAAAGACAAAATCTTCCCCTAATGTATGCGTTCCCAAAGCATCTGCCAGTGTTCCATTTACGCAGACTTTATAAACTGTACCGCTAGTCATTGTTTCATCAGGAGCAAAACTATATGTATTTATATTTATTTTGTACCAGTTTCCGTTAAGTGTCGGTTGAAAAGTAACTTTATCTTTTAAGTCATCAATATTTATATCATTTTTAAAAGTGAGTTCGATTGCGGAATTTATGGGTACGTTTGTGCTTTGATCCCGGGGAAGTGTTTTTTCGATGCCGAATTCTTTTTGTGTTTGAAACGCAAAACTGTTTCCTGATCGCACAGGAAGATTTTGTTCCGTTTGAATCGGGTCATAGCTAAACGTGTATACCGTATTGGGAGCGAGATGTGTCTGCGGTAATAATTTAAATTCCAAGTCATTTTTTGTTTTTTCAAGGGTATATTCAATCTGCGGCGAAGTTTTAAGCCACTTAATAATCTTATCTTTATCTGTTGGTTCGGAAAAAGATAAAAGAAAAGCAGCTTCCGAGGGAATACAGTTATTCTTGTCTGTTGCAAGGGCTTTTATGTTAAAATCGCCGAACGGTAAAACCGCAGGCTGCTGTGAATAAGTAAATGCCCACGTTCCAACACCTGCAAATAAAATGAAAAAGAAACCCGCAGTAAACCAAAAATACTTTCTTTTATAAAGATCCAACGATTTTGTTTTAATCTTTGCAACAAACATTATTAATTTTGCTTTTAACTGATTCGAAAGTTTCTGACACTTTACTTTTAAACACATACTTAATACCTCCGATATTCGTATTGAAAATTGATGAAATAATTTGACTTTATAATACGACCAATGTGTATTCCGATGAACAGCTTGAAATAATCGGAGGCGTTCTCTATCGGTGCGATGAACACGCAGACCGACAATGATAAAGACGAGCGGGAGTGAAGATAAAAAATCCCTTAATACGAGTAATAACTTTATAGATCCTTCCAAGTCCCATAATCATTGTGAATTGTTTTTTGTTGATCATATTCAAGATAAAACAAAAATCGAGTCCGATACAAGCATAACATAAAACGGCTTTATATGTCAACATTTTCCGTTAATGAATTCGCTACGAAAGGAAAATAATTGCATTTGTGCCCTTGATGCTTTCATATAGGGTCGAACCACTCTCAAGTTGAGAAGATATTTTCCGACTTGTTTTATTTGTGATAATATGGTAAACTTTTACTCACAGATTTTTGCAAAGGGGTGAGACGGATGATCAACTATGTCGGAACAAAAACTCTTGAAACAAAAAGATTGATATTGCGCAGATACGAGTTATCTGATGCAGATGATATGTTCAATAATTTTGCAAATAATGAAAATGTCAGCAGGTTTTTGTCTTGGTATCCTCACGAAAATGTAGAAGCCACTAAAAAACTTTTAATATCCTGGATTGAAGAATATAAAAACGATAACAGATATATGTGGGCGATTGTTTTAAAAGAAATGAATCAGGTTATCGGTTCAATATCGGTCGTTGGAATGTCGGAAAAACATCAAACAGCTGAACTCGGATATTCCATCGGTGAAGCGTATTGGGGCAAGGGTATAACCACTGAAGCAGTCGAAGTTGTTATAGCATTTTTATTTAACGAAGTGGGATTTCATAGAATTCAAGCAAAGCATGACACCCATAATCCGGCATCCGGCAGAGTGATGGAAAAGGTCGGCATGAAGTTTGAAGGAACTATGCGTCACGAAAGGATTCACAAGGACGGCTCACGCGGCGACACAATTATTTGGGCCATTATTCATGACGAATGAATACCATTGTATAAAAATTACCTGCGAAAGAAGCCATATCTTTCATACGCATACTTTCCAAGATAGTGCAGTGATTACACCCGCCACATCAATCAAGCTGCGGCGGGTATTTCAATACTTCTTTATTTGAAGGCACTTTTATTGCTGCCCTTAATCGAGGCTGATAATTTTCCGATATTGATTCGGGTATCTTTTTATTCGGTTTTTGCAAAAAATCTTTTTGCTATTCCTGTCTTAAAAATTCGATCTTATGCCAACTTGTCCTTTTTGTCCCATCCCTCTGCCCACGAGTCGAAAGTCAAGTCGGATATTTCAAATTCCGCGATGAGCTGATTGACGTCGTTTTCCTGCCAACGGTTGTTTTGTTTATCGTAAGTCAGATGCATCATATGCTGATATACATTCAGCTGCGCATGGCGACAGCCCTGTTTTTTGCAGATACACAAATCAACCGCCGTGAAAGCGTGCTTGCTGATTTCGGGAGTATTCAGGTCGGACAACACGCTTTTGGGCTCGTTTTCGCCGATTCGTCTGAGCAATTCGGCGGTGTTGCAGCTGTGTATTTTTAAAACATCCTTGCGCTCGTATAAATTAGAATCACAGTACGGACAGAATTTGCCGCTTCCGACCTTTGCATTATAGATCGCAATACCGACAAAACCGAGGATGGGGAGGGCGAGCCCCATGAGCAGAGACATAATTCCCGTGACGCCCCCCGCGGACCAAAACAGAATGGTACTGCGTAGCGCGGAGGGGACAAAGATGACAATCGACGTGACAACGGTAAGCCAAGCGCTGTTTCCTTTTCCCCAAATGTTGATGAGCCGTTTGAATATCGCAGATATTCCGACGGACAGACCCACACTTACGCCGATGTATACCGCCAGAACGATAATAACATAACGAAGAAGCGTGGAAAGCGCCAACAGAATCGGAAACAGAAAATACAGCGCCGCGCCGACAACAACGGAAAGGAGCAGGATCGGAATGGCTTTTCCTATCACAACAGCGCGTTTTTGATTCCATTTTGATTCCTTGGGTTCAATCTTGGGAAAGCGGAATTTGAACGGTAAAATCTGTGTTCCGGTCTTGTCTGCGCCGCACCACGGGCAGAGTTCGCTTCCGATTTCCCGCTGCGCACCGCATTTTTTGCACACGGCAAGTTCCTCTGTCGGCAACGCCTCATTCGGCGCGGCTGTGGAAATGTCATTGTTTTGCATACCGAAATTCCTTTCTGAATCAACATTTTTATGTATCCGGAGTTTGGGGTTTCACGTTATTTTTTATTATAACGCAGGCATATTGATATTTCAAGATATTTCCTATCTGTGAGTTATAAGAAATAAAAGCGGTCTAAATTAGGCCGCTTTTATCAATGTTGATATGATTTATTCAAACTTCATGGAATAGAGATCGGCGTCGCATAAGGAAAAACGAAGACGAATTGGTTTACCTGAAAGAGATAAGAGCGGCTTTTCGAAATCCACGGGGCGGCAGACGCTGTCGCCGAACAGGCGGGAGCTTTCATAGTCGGGCAGAGGGGTGCCGTCTTCGCCGCAGATTGTGATTTTGACATAGCCGGCAGCCGAAGTGGCGAAGTTGACGGTCAGATGGCCGCCCGTAAACGTCAGCGGTTTGGTGATCATCTGCCCGCCGGGATACCCCGCCGAAAGCGAGAAAAAGCCGTCCAAGCGAACGGAATAGCGCATCAGTTCAACAGTTTCAACACGGTAGTGGTCGCCCGCATAGATCGAGAGCTCGTCGGGTTCGCCCGGGCGATCTCCTGCGGTTTGCAACAGACCGTTTGCAAAATAGCAATCGCCGTAATACCAGTTGTGATTGCGCTCGGGGCCCGGTGTGACATAGGCCTCGGACGGGCGGCGGAAGTGCAGGCCGTCGCGCGAGGTCATGATCATCGTGTCGGTCATCGCATAGCCGCTGCGTCCCCACTGTTTGATGATGGCTTCGCGGTGTTCGCGGTCGGGCAGATATTTGAAATTTTCGGGATCGTTGTTGCGCTCGATGTAGCGCGTCGGCAGGCCGATATACATGTGCGAAGCGCGCGCATAAGGGCGGACATTGTTGGTGTACATTTGAAAATCGGGCGCGTTTTTGCCGTAGCGGAGTTGCCCGAAGTGCTTCCAATGGATAAAATCTTTGGAGCGGGAGTTGCGGATATCGCGGATGCCCGTCCATTTTTGGTCGCCGATATAATTATGCAGATCGCGGTAATAAGCCATATATTCGCCGCGAGCCGGATCGTAAAAGGCCAGATTGAGCGAGTCGAATGCGCCCTCGATATTAAGCTTTTCTCTTCTTGTGAAATGAATCCCGTCCGGCGAGGTCAGCAGCACCAATTCTTTGCAGTGCTCTCCGGTCAACGCCTTGTATTTTTCATCCGGTTTGCAGTTCGGGTTTTCGTCGATGAAAAACGAGATGTTGTCGAGATCGCCCTCTTGAATGATGATGTTGTTTTTTCGGCTCCCGTTAAATTCGCAGATGCCGAGTTCGGGGCGGGTAAAAGTTTTGCCGTCGCGGCTTTCGGCATAACAATACCGGCCGATGCCGATGTCTTCTTTGCGGGTCAGCTGCAAATCGGCCGCGCGGTAATACATGCGGAAAAGGTCGCCGTCTTTTAAAACGGTAAAATACCCGCAGACGTTGCCCTCCCAGGGCGCGTCGCAGTTAAAAGCCGTCCCGCGGTACTCGGGGCGGTGCATTTTAATTTCAACGCCCTCGTGTTTTGCCCACAAAAATTGGTCCCAAAAAACTTCGCGGCGGCTTTTCAATTCGATCGGCATGATATCACCTCGGCTTGATTATATCGGCGAAACGGTTCGGTGTCAAACGGTATTTCAAATCAAAAAAATGCCGGAATAGATTTCTTTCTTTTACGGAAAATGGTATACTGACTTTATAATATTTTTTCGAAAGCGGGAGTTTTAATGGGAAAAAGCGTTGTTTTCTGTGATCTGAAGTCGCAGATAAAATCAGGTGTGCTCTCGTCTTCGGGTTGGCAGGCAGCGGAGTATGAAACAAAAGAGCACAAGGGTAACATGCTTCTTGCGCGAAAGGGGAGTCCTGCCGGAGCCGTCACGCTTTCGCTCGGCCTTAAGGGGTGGCATCGGATCTACCTTTGCCTTTTACATATCGAAAGCAAAACGGTCACCTATTTCAAACTGGATTCCGACCGATGCCATTATCCGGTCTATTCGAGGAATTCTGAAAAGAGCTGGGGTTCTTATGAATATGCGGAAGAGGTCCTTTGGAAATGCGCCGATCTGACGGGGCAGGATCTGACCGTTGAACACCATAACGAGTTCAGCTCCGCATTGGTTTGGGTTCGCTGTGAAGCAATGAACGAACAGGAAGCCAACGAGTATAAAAACGAATTCGGAAGCAAAGAAAACAAGCGGCTGCATATTGTGATCGATCCCGGCATTTATGACGATCATGTTTTCAACAGCATCAGCGATTACAGTCTGATGATCAACGCCATGGCCGACAGCGACGCCCTTTTTGCTTCTCAGGACGTCTCGCTGCAGCATACGGGATATAAGACCGAACAGGAAGAAAAGAAGCAAGAAGAAATTTACCGTGAGATGATCGGGTGTGCGCATGACCTCGGAATTGCGCTGTTTGCCGCGAACCGAATGAATCTGGCAAATTTCAGCACGCCGCTCAATCATATAAAACCCATCCGGTTTGTCGGAGAGCATCCCGAATTCAACCAAGTGAACCGCCGGGGAAAGGTGATTAATGGCGCGATGTCCTATGCCTTTGACGGAGTGCGGGATTTTCAGGTGAACTGGCTGACGGAAAGGGTGAGAGCCGGTTTCGACGGCGTTTCGCTCATCTTTACCCGGGGCATACACATTGCCTTTGAAGAGCCCGTGATACAGGCATTTGAAAAGAAGTATCCCAGTGTGAATCCGTGTGAACTTCCTGCTGCGGACAAACGGCTGTACGGCGTCTGGTGCAAATTCATGACCGCCTTTATGCGCAAGCTCCGGGCGTCGCTCGATGACCTTGCGAAAAAGGAAAACAGAGAGAAACCGAAGATCAACGTGCATGTCTATTACGATATTGAAAACTGCAAAAATTCCGGTTTTGATATCGGGGCCTGGGCCAAAGAGGGACTGATCGACAGCGTCATATTGTCCAACATGACGCATTTTGAAGACCTCGAAAATTGCATGAAAGCGGATAAGCCGTCCGAGATTGATCTTGAAAAACTGTCCGAAAAACTCAGTGATGCACCGGTACTCCGCCGCAGGCACGGGAATGAAGTCGAAAGCATGTGCGCGAATCTTGCGAAATTTCGGGAAGTTACGGATCGTCACAACGTCCGGCTGTACTGCGAACTGCCCTGGGAGGGCGGAAGGCCGTCGCTATATCTCAACGCGGCGAAGCGTATATATGAGGCTGGCGCCGACGGGATTTCGGCTTGGGACAGCAATTTCCGGATTCCGGTGCTTCCGGTGTGGAATGTCACCAAAAAAATGGGCCATAAAGAATTGATTGATCAAATGATCGCCGAAAACGACGATTACGGGAAACTGTACCGGGTGCTTTCGCTGGACGGGCACGATATCAGCGAATATCAACAAAATTGGCGGGGATAATTTTATAGAAACAATTGAGGAACGCTCGGATTCTCGGGCGTTCTTTTTTATTAAAATATTTTATAAAACCTATTGACAACGTAACAATGTTACGATATACTATGTCTCGTAACATTGTTACATCACATTGTTACGCTATATTGCATTTGGACAAAGACGGAGGGGAGGTCTTCAATTTTAATGGATAAAGAACTGATTTCGAAAAAGGAACTGCTCGATAAATACGGCGTTTCGTATGGCGCGCTTTACCGCTGGAAGCGCATGGGGTTGATCCCCGAGGAGTGGTTTATCAAAAAGGCCGCGCCGACCGGGCAGGAGACGTTTTTTGACAAAGAGTTGATCTGCGCGCGAATGGATGAGATCATCGGCTCGAAAGACGAGGCCTCGTTAAAGGACCTTGCGGAAAAATTCAACGAGGGCGAGCTGAAAAAACGGCTGCTGATCGTCGGCACAAAATTCGGGGAGACCGGTTATGATTTCGAGCAGATCACGGTGATTAAAATCAAGTTCGGCGACCGTGAGATCGACATCACGCAGGAATTGAGGAGGAAATAAGAATGACATTAAAAACATTCATTCAAGAGATTTGCGAAGCCGCTGCGAAAAACACAGGGCTCTCGCTGAAAGCACCGAATACAACACAGCTTACAACGAAAGGATGGTTATTATGAGCAAAAACGATATGCATATCTCCGGCAGTGGTACCATTGCCGCAGGTGAATACGGCGGCGTCCATGTGAGCGGTTCGGGCAGAATCAACGGAAACATTTCCTGCACCGATCTGCACTGCTCGGGTTCGGCCAAGGCGGTCGGCGACGTCATCAGCTCAGGCGACGTCAAATGCTCGGGTTCATTCCACTGCTGCGGAAAAGTGGAAGCAGCATTTGTCTCGTGCTCGGGCTCGGCAAGAGTTGACGGCAGCATCAAAGCGGGCACCATCAAGGCATCCGGATCAATCCGGGCTTCCGATATGGAAGCGGAGCGCATCGTCGTCAGCGGCGGCTGCGGCGTCCCGGGACTGATGAACGCCGAGACGGTGGAGATCAATCTTGGCGGCAGATGCAATGTCGGAAGCATCGGCTGCGGAAAACTGACTGTGAAACTGGGCGCCGGATGCGGGTGGCTCTGGTTCGGGCGCAGAAGAGACGATCTGCTCGAAATCGGCACCATTGAGGGTGACGAGATCGAGCTTGAAAACACTTCGGCGGATGTCGTGCGCGGAAAAAACGTCATCATCGGCAAAAACTGCAGCATCAAAACCGTAGAATACAGCCAAAATCTCTCGGTCGATCTTTCGAGCACGGTGAGAGAACAGGTGAAGAAATAAAATCTTTGTCGGTATTGTGAAGCCGCTACCGCTTATTCACACGTTTTATTTACAAGTGGCTTCACTATATACTGCCGCAGCTCCTATTAATATTTAAACGAGGGGGTCAATTAACTCCCTTGTTTTCTTTATAAACAGTAGGGTTGGTTATACGGATCTGCCCGTTTTGTAGGGGTCGGCATCTATGTCCGTATCTTCGCACTATTCTCTACAGGAACGGCATCGCTGAGGAACAGCATCTATTCATTATCAAGGGAGTCGGTTGACTCCCTGTGTTTTTGCAGAATTTTTCTGTGCCGATGATGCTAAATGCGGATAAAGTCATTGACAAGGCAGGGTTATTTCGATATAATGTACCCTATGGGTTTATGCCCGTTTGTTTATCAAAAGGAGGGAAGAGTTATGAGTATGTTTCGCACATACCAGCCGAAGAAAAGGCAGCGGCAGATGGAGCATGGGTTCCGCAAACGCATGAGCACCGCCAACGGAAGAAAAGTCCTTGCCCGCCGCAGAGCCAAGGGCAGACACGTCCTGTCCTATTAAAAATGCAAGTCGGTAACGCAGCTGCACTGCGCAGAAACTGGGAATTTCACCGCGCGTACAGACGCGGAAAATGCGTTGCCGGACCGGCTTTGATCTGCTATTGTTTCAAAGGAAAAGGCAGGCGTACCCGCATCGGCGTCACAGCCGCCAAAAAGATCGGGTCCGCGGTAGAGCGAAACCGTGCGCGGCGCGTGATCAAAGAGGCATACCGCAGTATTTGCCCGCTGATCGAAGGCGGTTGGGACTTGGTATTCGTGGCCCGGGAGGGCACGGGTAAAAAAAAGAGCCCCGAGATTGCGGCCGTCATGCAGGCACAATTGAAAAAGGCCGGCGTACTCGTGGGCGTTGTGCCCACAAATCAATGAGAAAGCTCTTTGTCGCATTGATCCGCGTTTATCAGAAGATGCGGCCGCCCTGGTCAAAGGGGAACTGCAGATATTACCCCACCTGCTCAAACTACGCCATTGAAGCCTATGAGACATTCGGAGCCATCGGCGGCGGATTGCTCGCGGTCTGGCGAATCCTGCGATGCAATCCGTTTTCAAAAGGCGGAGTTGATCCGGTTCCGGAGCGGTTTTGGTTTTTCCGCAACAGAAAAACCATATGATGCAAGAATTTGAAAGGCAAGAAGTGAGATGGATTTGATAACGGCATTCGGCACCGCTGTATTCGGTATAGCGGGAATTGCGGCGACAACTGCGACTAGCGCTATGGGGTTTTGGGATTATATCGTCCTCCCGCTTGGCGCAATCTTCAAGTTTTGCTATACCATATTGCCCAACTTCAGTTTGGCGGTGCTGCTGTTCGCGATCATCTTCAAAGCGGTCCTGTTCCCGCTCGACATCAACCGTCAGCGCTCTCAGGCAAAAATGGTACGGTTTCAGCCGAAAATTAACGCCATCCAGAAAAAATACGCCGCCGACAAGCAGCGCCAGAACGAAGAGATTCAAAAGCTCTATACCGAAGAAGGTTATAACCCGATGGGCGGCTGTCTGCCGTCGCTGCTTCCGTTGCCGATCTTTCTCGGCCTTTACCGGGTCATCGTCAGACCGTTGTCTTTTTTGGGCGGATCTCTGCTCAATATCGGCGCGCGCGCCGCTCAGGTGGTACAGGATGTCACAATCCTGAAAAGCCATGTGACGATCCCGGGAATATCGGTCTATAATCAAGAGCTCTATCTGTTCCGTTATTTGAAGAGCAACCCTGAATGGTTCACGGGTTCCGGTTTGGTCGAACCGGCGAGTCATTTGGACATGTCCCTGCTCGGACTTTTCAAAAACCTCGATTTGAGCTTAGGCGTCGGACAGGAAGGCGCGGGTTGGGTTTACTGGATTTTTCCGGTTCTGACCGTGCTCGCAAGCGTTGTAAGCGCCTATTACATGGGCCAGATCAACAAGAAAAACAACGAGGGAATGGCAGGAGCAAATGCTGCTTCGAATCCGCTGATGACTATCGGTATGCCGCTGCTGACCGGTGTCATCACATACAAGTTTCCGGCCTGCGTTTTGCTTTACTGGATTTACAACAGCTTACTGATGCTCGGTACAACTCTGGTATTAAATAAGTTTTGGCCGATGAGCAAAATGGTTGCCGAATATGAGGCAAAACTGGAAAAAATGCGCTTGGCCGGAAAACCGGTCACGAAGGCCTCAAAGTTCAGAGAAAAGCTGGCCAGGGCGCAGAAACAAACCGAAGAAAAACAAGTCCGTTATGACGAATATCTTGAAAAATCCAAATCCCAGAAAAAAGAACTGGAGCGCCGTTTGATCGCCAAGGCACGCGAAGAGGAACTCGCCAAGCAGGGCGAGGTGTACGAGGAAAAGATCGACCCGAAGGCGCGGGGATTAATGGAAAAACAAATGGAAAAAGACCTTCGAAAAGCGGAAAAAGAGAAGGCGAAAGACACCTATGTGCCGAATGCCGAGGCACGCGCCGCCTATATCCGGATGATGGAAAGCAAAAAGAGGGGCAAGAAGTAACGAAATCGGAGGCGTTTTTAAATGAAAGAGGTTACCTCAGCGGGTAAAACTGTTGAAGATGCGGTTGCGAATGCGCTGAAACAGCTGAACGCGACTGAAGATCAAGTTCAAATCGAGATTATTTCCCGGGGCAGCAAGGGCGTTTTGGGTATCGGTTCCACCGATGCTCAAGTAAAGGTCACGCTGCTGAAGGGCGAAGAAGACGCAGTAGCCGTCGGTGAACAGTATCTGTGCGAGATTCTGAATGCGATGGGCGTCGAAGAGTATGACGTTGAAATTAAGAAAGACGCAGAGAGCGTCACCTATAATATTACTTCCGAAAGCGATGTCGGTTTTGTAATCGGCTATCACGGCGACGTTTTGGACGCTCTGTCGGCGATTGTATCATTGGCGGTCAACCGCGATGCGGATTTCCGCTATCACGTTAACGTCGACCTGAACAGCTACCGCGAGAAACGGGTCGAGTCGCTGAAGGACTATGCCGCAAGAGCAGTCGATAAGGCCAACGGAAGCGGCTATGTCACGGTCGCGAATCCGATGAAGCCGTTTGAGCGAATGATTTTACACACAGTTGTTCAGGAGAGCCCGGATGTGGTATCCTGGTCGGAAGGCGAAGAACCCCGCCGGCGAGTCATCATCGCACCGCTTTCCAAAGTGAAAAAAATCGGCGATAAATATGAACGCATCGATAAACGGGACGATTTCCGCAGGCACGATGACAGGCGCCAAACCGGTTTTGTCAGAAACGACCGGAATGACCGAAATGACCGGAATGACCGGAACGACCGAAATGACCGAAATGATAAAAATGACCGGAATGACCGTGGGCCCCGGGTTGTCAGAACAGACGCGCAGCGCCCGATCAAACCCATCAGTACCGGCGATAAAATCACAGTCGGAAGACCTGTCAGAAGCGATTTTGCGGGTGGGCTTTATTCCAAAATCGAAGTCGAGCATCCGACGGAGGATAAATCCGGGGAGTAACATCTGTGATTGACGAGATACCGCGACCTAAAATAACCATAACGGGGGCAAGTTTTGATCGCCCCCGTTTTCCCATACCTATTATCAGAACGGCTTCAATTCAATGAACGCGCCGCTTCCGGAGGGCAGCGTAAGATTTATCACACCATTTGGTAAGGCAACGGTCTCGGCATGGTCCGTATAGACAACCGCGGCTTCGGCATTTAAATGCAGGGTAACGGTATTGCTTCCGCCTTCATCCGGCAGCCGGAAATTTGTGACGAGCAGAGCGGTTTTTTCCGGTTCCGTCTCGTGTTCAAAACAACCGATCAATGTTGAATTGGTGCTGTGCACGTTTTTAATCGGCGGAAAATTTTCAAGCACACCCGAAAAGGTGTGACGGAAGTTTTGATCCTCCCCGACCACGCGCATGACCCCTGTATTCCGATACCGGCAAAAAGCGCCGTCAAACAGCCGGATGCGCCGTATCAAGTTTTGTACTGAACCGTAGATCGGCGTTTTATTTCCGTAGGGGTCAAGCATGGCGTAATAAAAATATTCGTTGTGCACATTCGGAGGGGTCACATAGCAAAACAACTGGAGCACACGCATGCCGAAGGCAAGCGCGGTATACATTTGAAAATTGATTTCGGTTTCCGTCGGGATTTTATAATAGTGATTGAAGCCCGTGCACTGGATGAAGAACCAAAAGAGCAGCCCGGTTTCACGGCATTTCGCTGCGATATGGTCCAGATTATTCAGATAAGAAGCCGCAAGCCGATCTCCGCCGGAGGGCATCTCCAAAAAGGGATAATAATCGATCGACAAAAAATCCGGTGAGACGGTTTTGATATAGCGGTCAAGATATTCTCCGTAATCCCGAACCTTTTCGTTTTCTCCTTCGGCTGCATTGCCGTTCAGGAGCGATATTGGCGCATAATCCGGGAAAAGATTCATAAAAGCGCATTTTCCCGGAGCAAGCCGCCGATAGATCTCCCGTACATTTTTCAGATGCTCAAAGTTTGCGGCAGAGGGCTCGTCCATCAACGTCGTTCCGGCGTAACATTGAAAACGGGCATAGCGCTCCAGATGCTTTTCGAGTTTTTCCTCAATGGTTCCGCTGTCCACGGGAAAAGTCGCCGGAAGATATGGCGTACCGCCGCACAATTGGGCGTCCATCGGCAGATAATAGAGGTCCGCACGGTCGCATAGTTCGCAGATCCGGCGGATATTCTCCTCTCTTTGGACGTAATAGGTGTGGATAAAGTCGACGCCGCAATCCTTCAGTTCCTGTATTTTTGCTTCTGTGATCAAGCGCGGATCGAAGGAATGCCAACTGCCGATTAACAGCCGATCCGATTTGCCGTTGACGGGAAAGCCCATATGCCGCCTCCTGTTTTCGCTGTTTTAAATCATTATAGCCGGACAATAACCGGGAGTCAATCAGTTCGGATATGATATCGTTCTATTTGAAAGGATGCATCAAGATGTACAAAATGGACCGGGAAAAGATCTCAAAAGCTTATGATTTGGCTAAATCGGTTTATTCGGCCTACGGTATCGACACCGATGCCGCCATACAGAAGTTCGTTGCGATTCCGATTTCGCTGCACTGCTGGCAGGGGGACGACGTAAACGGGTTTGAAGACCTCGGGAATATCCGCAGCGAAAACGTCGTGACCGGCAATTACCCCGGTGCGGCGCGAAACGGCAATGAACTGCGGCTCGACATCGACACGGCGTTTTGTATGTCGCCGTGCAAACATCGTGTGAACCTGCACAGCATCTACGCAGAGCCGAACAACAAGAAGCAGCGCGACGAATACACCGCCGAGGATTTTGAAAAGTGGATTTCGTGGGCGGTCGGCAACGGATACGGACTCGATTTCAACCCGACCTTTTTCAAGCATCCGATGATGGCGGGCGGTTTTTCACTCTCGTCCCGGGATAAGGAAGTGCGTGATTTTTGGGTCAAAGTCGGCAAAAACTCCAGAGCAATCGCCGAAGCGATGGGAAAAGCGACCGGAACGCCTTGTTGGAATAACATCTGGATTCCGGACGGATTGAAAGACCAGCCCGCCAACCGGAAATTATACCGAAAACTGCTCTCCGATTCGCTCGACCGTATTTTTGAAGATAAATATGACGATCAATACGTAGTTGACGTGCTGGAGGGGAAACTCTTCGGCATCGGTACCGAGTGCTTTACGGTCGGTTCGCACGAGTTTTATCTGGGATATGCTGCCGCACACGGCGTCGGCGTCACAATGGACACCGGACATTATCACCCGACTGAGTCTGTCGCAGACAAACTCACCTCGGTAATCCCTTCTGTCAGGAGCGTGATGCTGCACATCAGCCGCGGCGTGCGTTGGGACAGCGATCACGTCTTGATTCAAAGCGATGAGCTGAGCGGTCTGATGACTGAGTTAAAGCGCGGAAATTATTTCGGCAATGTCGCCCTCGGACTCGATTATTTTGATGCTCAGATCAACCGGGTCGCGGCTTGGATCATCGGACTGAGAGCAGCCGGCAAAGCGATGCTTGCGGCACTCTGTGAACCCAGCCATCTGCTTGAGGAAGCTGAAGAAAATGACGACTTCACGACCCGGCTTGCGCTCTTGGAAGAATTCAAAAATCTTCCGATCAACCCGGTTTGGGATATGCTATGCGTGCGCAGGGGAGTTCCGGTCGGTGCCGAGTGGATTGAGCTGCTCAAGGATTACGAACAGAAAATTCAGTCCAACAGAAATTAATGAAGTTAAGAAAAGCGGCCTTCAGGCCGCTTTTTTAATCCAAGCGAAGATTTGGACGTGTTGAAACAATTCCGATTCCGAAACATTTGAATGTGGACAGGCAAACTTGACAAAGGAGAGCAAAATGGGTATAATATAAGCGAAATTGAAGCGGAGAGTGGTTATTGTGAACAGTGTGATTGAAGAAATTTCAATGCCCGTCGGCAATCTGGGGATCATTCCTCTTCAGGGCTGCGGCGATATCGCCGCTCGTGCCGACGGATATATCAGGGAATGGCGCGGCAGTGAGCAGAGCTTTCTCGTCAGCGCGTGTTGTCCGCGTTTCGGCACCGGCGAGAGCAAGGGGATGATCAACCAGTCGGTACGCGGGGACGATCTTTTTATTTTGTGCGATATTTGCGATTACGGCACCACCTATAATATGTATGGCACCGTGACTCGTATGAGCCCGGATGATCACTACGGCGACCTGAAACGCATCATCGCGGCGGTCGGTGGCAAAGCACGCCGCATCAGCGTGATCATGCCGGTGCTTTACGGAGGCCGTCAGCACCGAAGAGTCGCGAGAGAGTCGCTGGACTGTGCGATTATGCTTCAGGAACTGCAGAATATCGGCGTCTCCAACATCATCACTTTCGATGCCCACGACCCCAGAGTGCAGAATGCCGTGCCGTTCTGCGGGTTTGAAAATATTAAGCCTTATTATCAGATGATCAAAGCGATCTACCGCGCGGTCCCCGACATCAAGCTCGACCGGGACCACACGCTTATTGTCTCTCCCGATGCCGGCGGCATGGACCGCTGTATGTATTATTCCTCGATTTTATCGCTCGATTTGGGTATGTATTATAAGCGGCGGGATTATTCCAGGATCGAAAACGGGCGCAATCCGATCATCGCCCATGAATTTTTAGGCAACAATGTGAGCGGTAAAGATATCATCATTGTCGATGACATCATCTCCTCCGGCGATTCGATTCTCGATATCGCCGAACATCTCAAAGAGATGGGCGCTCAGCGGATTTTCGTCTTTGCCACCTTCGGATTGTTCTGCGAAGGGATTACACGGTTTGACGAAGCTTTTGCCGCCGGACAGATTTCAAAAGTTTTTACGACAAACCTCACTTATCGCACAGGCGAATTGAAATCTCGTATTTGGTATGAGGAAGTTGATATGTCGAAATACATCGCCCTGCTCATCGATGCGTTGAATTATGACCGATCGCTGAGCGACTTGATTGATCCCGCCGCCCGCATCAAAAAACTGTTGGCTGAAAAACGCAGGTAGTTAGTAAATGACTTGCGTTAAAATCGTTTATTTCAAAATTTCATCACCTAAACCAATTCAGATATACATAATGATTTGATTTAATGAGACCATGTTAAAGTGGTATCTTGCCAGAAAGGACAGATCATAAACCATGGCAAAAAGAATTTTCGCTGTCTTTCTCGTTGCCGCAGTCTTGATTGCCGGCTGTTCGAAAAGCGGTTCAAAAACCTCTGTTCCGAAATTTAATCATGAAAATCTCTCGCTTCCTACCGACCTCGAAATCATGTCTCCCGCTTTCTTTTATAACAACGGAGATGAGATCTTGACCACCGACGAGCGGGATGAGTGGACCAATGCGATCACAGAGCGTTATGGAGTCTATGTTACCGTGACCGTCCCGACCGATGAGACATACGCTTCGATGTTGAAGCAGGTGAACAGTCAGGAAATTCACGGGATGGTTTATGTCAGCGGACGCGCATTTGACACGGTGCAGTATTTTAAGAATAACGACGCGATTGTGCCGCTGGACGAATATCTCTCGGATAACCCCGCTTGGCTCTCGCTGCCTGAAGCAATGCGAAACATGTATATGATCGACGGGCATATCTGGGCAATCCCGAGTAGCTTGACTTATACGATGAAAACCCGTTCATTCCGCACTGATTGGCTGAAGCAGCTGGGGCTGCAAACCCCGACTGACCTTGACAGTTTAAAAAATTACGCGCAGGCGTTTGTAAATTCGGGCATCGAAGGCACCGCAATATGCGGTGATGCGGATTTGTCGTGGGCATTGGATATCTTCAACGCCTTCGGCGTAAGAATCGATTCCTCCGGCCAGTTCGGTTATGCGTACGACCCGGAATCAGGAACCTATATTGATGGATTTTTACAGCCGCGGGCTGCTGAGGCGCTTCAATATCTGCGTGATTTGTATCAAATCAAAGCGATTGATCAGAATCTCTTCAATCAGGCAGCTGACGAAGTTTCGCAAGCTCTTGATAACGGGCAGTACGGCAGTTACTATTCGACCATCGGAGATGGAAAATACGGCTTCGGTTTGTATGCTGCCGCAAACGTCATTTATGAATCGACCTCCGTATGGCCTACAACGGATGAAAAATGGAGCGAGCTCACCTCGCTGTATACTGAAATCGCATCATTGAAAAACAGCGGCGCCGAAGTGCCGCAGGTCCTTTTCCCTGACGGAAGCGCTTATGTAATGGTCAACGGAACCGCTCAGCCTGCGGAGACCGCCAATTTCTTCGTCGATTTGCTCTACGGCTCCGAAGCCAATTACCTCGAGGCTCACGTTGGTTTGGCGGCTAACACCGTCAGAAACTCCGACGGTTCGGTCACCCTGAAAATGAAGTTGGATGAAGACGCTTCCGAAGAGGCGGGCGAGGGTGTTTACGTCTCGCGGCATACGCCTGATCTTGTCGGAATCGTAGAGGGATTATATAATTCTCAAAACCTTGAAATTCTGACCAATGATGATGAAAATACACGCATTCATAAAAAAGAGGCTGCCGATTATGAAAAACAGACGATGGCAACGGCTTTGAATGCCAAGAGCGTTCAAAAGCTGGAATTGAAATATTCGTTCCCGGTTTCCAAGGCATTCAATGAAAACGTTTCCGCCATCGCCACTGCATTCCACACCTGCTTCGTCAATGCCATCAGCAATAAGGACTACACGGTACAGAAAGCACTCAGCGAATACGCTGCCGCAATGGAACAAATCGGCGCCCAGCAGGTTCTCATAGAAGCCAATGCAGCGATCGGAAAGACCGCAACGCAGAGATACTGATCCATTTTACAGCGACCTCCCCGAATCGGGGAGGTCGCTGTTATTTGAATCTTAGGAAAGCGCAAAACGATGGATACCGTTAAAATCATTGATAAAAAAGGAACAAAGATGATCGCGCATCGCGGCGTCAGCGGGCTTGAGCGCGAAAACACCAATTCGGCTTTCGTCGCCGCGGGAAGCAGGAGCTATTTCGGCATTGAAACGGATATCCACAGGACGGCCGACGGCAAATTTGTTTTAATACACGATGACACGACCGGAAGAGTTGCGGTTGACGATCTGGCGGTTGAAAAATCGACCTTCGATACCTTGCGCTCATTGATTTTGACGGATCGCGACGGTTTAAAAGGGCGAAGCGATTTACGTATCCCGACGCTTTCCGAATATATCAATATCAATAAGAAATATGGCAAAGTCGGCGTTCTGGAACTGAAAAACGCCATGGACGAAGCGGACATCAGCCGCATCTGCGGTGAAATCGAAGAACTTGGCTACATGAACGGGGTTATTTTTATCTCATTTAGCTATGAAAATCTCGTCTGCTTGAGAAAGAGATATCCAAAACAAACCGCGCAGTTTCTGACCGGCGAATACGACAACCAACTGATTGCGCGCCTCCGGGAATACGATCTAGGTCTTGATATCTGTTTCAATGCGCTCAACGCGCAAAATACCGCCGCGCTTAAAGAGGCGGGGATTACAATCAACTGTTGGACGGTCGACGATCCCGACCGAGCGGCCGAATTAATTGGTTGGGGCGTGGACATGATTACGTCCAATATCCTCGAATAGGTAAAATCGAATGACTTACGGCCGGCGGAGCAATTACCGCCGGCCGCTTTTTACACGGGTGAAACCGGGAAATGCTTCGCATGGAAGCGGCGCATTCCGCATATGAATGGTCAAGACGCAACGGGAGGGAATAAGATGAAAGTCGCTGTTTTAACGATGTTCACCGGACTTGACAAAATGAATCCGCTTGTCAGTGTAGTGTCTGAGCATTTGAAAATGATGCTTCACGCCGGTATCAAGACAAAAATATTGGTCAGTCAGGACTGTCCGGATGCAGAAAGATGGGGCATATTTGCTGATGATCGGCTTGGATGGGTAAAAATTACAAATCAACTTGACGGAAAAAGAATGCAGTGGCATGATTATGCCCTGCCGAAAGGCGAGTTACACGGAACCTTTTTTGCCGAGACGGAAATTGTCGCGAAAGACTTTAGGGCAGCTCTTTCGGATGTAGACATCTGTATGATGTACGATATTCATTTTCAGGGTAGGTACTTGGTACATAATGTCGCTTTGCGCAGAGCCCAGGAAAATCTTGCGAAAGTCAAATTTATCGCCTTCACGCAGTCTTTGCCGATGAACAGGCCGCCGTTATTAAAATATCCGTTCTCTTGCCGGTACACTCCGATGCCGAATACGGTTTATGTCTATCCCTGGGACTCCGGAATCCCCGCATTAGCAAAACAATACGGTGTATCGGAAAACCGTTGCCGTGCTGTTCATAACAACATTGGCTTACCGGATTATATGAGTGAGGATGTCCGGCAACTTTGCGAAACGACAGATTTACTCAATCCTGAAATTTTGATTGTATATCCGGGCTGTATCACTCCGGTAAAAAAGATTGAAGAAGTGGCTGCACTTGCTGGTGCGCTGCGGCAAAAGGCCGGACTGACGGCAAAAGTTGTTTTCTGCGACTCTCCCGATATTGACGCTAACCCTGAGAAATATAAACCCGACATCCGTACAGCGGGGCGTTTATTTGGGCTTGAAGATGAAAATATGGTCTTTACGAGCGACTTCGGCTGGCCGCAGGGCTTTCCGAAAGTCGGTTTCCTTGAACTGCTTACGATTTCGAATCTCTTTATTTGCCCGTTTTTTACAGAGACCCTCGGATTAACAGTGCTTGAGGCGGCGAGCAGAGGCAATCTTTTGATTTTAAATGAAGATGTCTCGGCGCTTAAAGAGCTCGGAAAGCGTCTCGGGGCATATATGTTGCGATGTGACGCCCCGAATAACGAATTCGAAACGAAAGAAAATAATTTGCCTTCGCGATTCGCGTACCTGGAGGAACATGCGACCGGGATTATCGGTCGAATGAGAGACGATGCTGTTCTCCGGGCTAAAACGACAGCGAGATGCGAATTCAATCCGGATTGGATTTGGCGCCATCAATTATGCCCTTTACTGGAAGAATAAAAGGTTTCATCCGGTTCCCGTTTATCGGAACCGGATTTATTTTTCAAAACTTTCGTACAACAATGAAGAGATTGACATTTCGGTAAAATTTTATATAATAATTTTTATTGGGAGGGGTAGAAATCAATGGATTTATCAGAATATTTTCCGATTTGGGAGAAATTGAACACAACTGAACAAAATCGACTCTCGGAAGCTGCGCAAAAGCGTTTTGTCAGGAAAGGAACGCTTGTCTATGGAGGTTCCGCCGACTGCATCGGATTGTTCCTGATTCGTTCGGGGCAGCTTCGGGCTTACATATTGTCAGACGAAGGCAGGGAGATCACGATTTACCGTTTATTCGAGCGGGATATCTGCCTGTTTTCCGCCTCCTGCATGATGTCGAGCATTCAATTCGAGATTTCAATCGAAGCCGAGAAGGACACCGAATTGTGGGTGATTCCGACAAATGTTTATAAAAATCTGATGGTGAATTCGGTTGCAATCGCGAATTATACCAACGAAATAATGGCTGCCAGATTTTCAGAAGTCATGTGGCTGATTGAGCAAATTATGTGGAAGAGTTTTGATAAGCGGCTAGCCGCATTTATAATCGGGGAGAGTAACTTGGAAGAGTCGGATGTTCTCAAACTCACGCACGAAAAGATCGCAAACCACCTCGGAACAGCCCGTGAAGTCGTGACGAGAATGTTGAATTATTTTCAGTCGGAAGACATGATAACACTGACCCGCGGAGAAATCATTATAAAAGACCGAAAACGGCTGGAGGTTCTTTCGTTATAAATGGTGCCTTCTTTTTAAAAACGCCTATTAATATTTAAATTCGCCGCTCCGAACCGGCGGCATATGCAATCGCCGTTATTCGTAAAACGAATAACGGCGATTGCACTTTGAAGAAGGATTACACGAACATCGAGAGGATCTGCTGTTTCGGGCGGACGCCGATCGCCTGATTGGTGACTTTGCCGCTTTTAAGAACGACAAGCGTCGGAATGCTCATAATGTTAAATGCTGCGGCAAGTTCGCGCTGTTCGTCGACGTTGATCTTGCCAACTTTGATGTTTTGGGTCTCATCGGCAATTTCGTCGACAACCGGCGAGACCATGCGGCACGGGCCGCACCAGGATGCCCAGAAGTCGAGCAGAACCGGGACTCTGCTCTCCATGACCTCGGTCTGGAAATTATCTTTGGTGATTGTGATGACTGACATAATGTTGCCTCCTGTCATGTAACGGATAATAATTGGTTTTTATGAGAGAGTCAGCGCGCCCATCGGGCAAAAACTGACGCATTTTCCGCAGCTGATACACTTTTGGTCATCGACGGCGGGTGCTGCGTAACCCGTCTGCGACATCGCCTTGGTCGGGCAGATCCGAACCGCGGGGCAGGGATGGTTCTGCGGGCAGCGGTACTTGCTGACCTGAAGTTTCTTATTTTGGGAAGCGGAAGCTTCCGGCTTGTCTTTGAATAAAGGCATCTGGAATCACGTCTCCTTCGTGGGTTATGAATGAATTATAAACTGCCGAAGAGCGGCGTTCCGTGATAAACTCACAAATATTAATCAATAGATACCGGTCTGCTTGAATGTTTTTACACGGTGGCAACAATTACATACCGGCGATTGCACGACTTTACAGCACTTTAATGATAATTAAGTTGACAGATGAATATGATTAATGCTATAATTAAGCCAAACTTAGTTTTTGTGAGGGGATTAATGATGAAAAAACTGATTGCGGCAGCACTGCTGCTTGTTCTTGTCGTTTCGATGTTCGGCTGCACAAACTCCAATCCGCCGACGAGAGGCATCATAACCGATGGGGTTTATTCCAACGCATATTTTGGCATATCATTTAAAATTCCGGATGGATGGAGAGCACTTACGGACGAAGAATATAAAGCCAGGTTCACTTACGGCCTTCCGACCAACGAAGAATTGGCGGAATTTGAAAGTGAATTCAGAGACGCCTATATCCTGAATACCGCTGATGAGACGGATTATATGATCATCTCTTACAGCATGCTGTTCGACAAGGGATCAAACAATGACCAAGTCAAAAATAAACTCGCGATGGTTGCTCAAAAGTGGGTCTTCGGGTTAATCACCAAAGTTAAAATCGGCGATGTCGATTATGCAATGATGTCCGGCACTCAGGAAGGCAGCACCAAAACGATGTATTATCTTTGGAGCCAGGAAATGAAGGGCGATTTCAGACCTCTGATCTGGGCAGAACTGGAAAGCTCCGAGTCCTTCGATGCGATTTTAGCCAACTTCTCAACGTTCTCAACAGATAAATAATCATTTCTAAAAAAAGCCCCCGCAGATTTTCTGCGGGGGCTTGTTATTTTTGTATTTCAATTGCGGTTCATCGATCTTTGAGTATATATGGTGATCTGTCCGAAAATAGCCGCTCAGCGGAAGCAGGTGCTGCGGCTCTGACAGAATTAAAGTTTAAAACGGCTTATTTTTAAAATCTCATTGGCGGGACGCCGATTAAGTCCGAAAACGTGATATCAGGTTGTTTATGTAAATAATTTTCAACAATCGCTTTGCCGAAAGAATAACCGATACACCACGGCAACCCTTCGCTTTCATCACCAAACATATACTTTGAATGTATTTGCGGGTCTTTGCTGAAAAGGATCGGTTTTATCTTTTCCCAAAATTGCATTTCTGTATTTTTATCAAGTGATTGGTTCCACTGAGGGGTCAGATGCGGGAATAAATGCTTGGCAAACACGTCGGCTTGACCTTCATTCAGCATATATTCCAGAAATGAGCCCTCAAGACCTTGCCCGCCCTTTAAAACGAACCAGGTATGCCCCCAAACGCAATGGTGATATTCATGCGCAAAAACATAAGAAATCCAATCCTGCCAGTCCCTTGCAAGGGGATTGATATTGATAATGATGTTGCCGAATACGCATGCGCCCACAACCCCGTTTTGCCGTTCTTTTACGATGGTGTTGCTGTCGCATAGCGGGTATAAGGCCACAATCATCGGGTCATCGTCATCTTTCGGGAGCGCCTTTGTGATCTTGGTAAACTTGCCGGATAATTCCTCAACAGAAACAGCGGATAAGAGCGAAAGCTGTTCTTTTAACTTTGCGATATTCGTTATATTTTTCGGCTTCATGTAACTCATATCAAACGGAGCCCACTGCGAAATTTCCGGCCAAAACGGGTCTATCATATATTTCTGCCACAGCTCTTGTTGGTCGGAGTCTTTCCGCTCAGCCGCTTCTAAATACTCTTTTACATTATCAAAGGTAGAAAGGATTTTTATATCCATATTTTTTACACTCCAGTTATAAATCGTACGGCGGTTGTAAATTGTAATATATCCTGTTTTAGCCGCCGTAATAATTAGTTGTGCCTGTAATGCCCTCCAACGCGTCGGGGACTAATTTGCAGACCAAGAACCCCTCGTCCCCCCATTGCTTTCGGTTTTTGTGAAAAATGCCGTAATGATACGACGGTTCAAACCCGAATCGGCCGTAAAGAGCGGGGTTTCCGCCTAAGAATACGGCTTTATAGCCCATTTCTTTTGCCTTGCTGAATGCGGTTGTGACCAGCTCTCTCATAATGCCGCGCATTTTGTATTCGGGCAAAACGGCGCTCTGGGAGAGCACAAGCTGTGTGTTTTTGCCCGTGGGGGTGATGATGTCGGTCTCATACAGCGTCACCTGCCCGACGATTTTGCCGTCTTCGAGCAAAGCGACGAGCGAAAGCTCGGGGATAAAGGTGGCTTTTTCCCGCTCCGCTTTAAAATAATCAAGCATGAATGTGCCGGTCTTGACATCGTAACTCTCGGTAAATACCGTGTAAATCAATTGGTTAACCTGCTCATGCTCGTCCGGCGTTTCGGGTCTTATGTAAATCACAAGCCCTGAGGTTGTCGTCTTTTTTATCATCTTTTCTGTTATCTGTCGGGCAACCTAATCAATTTTCTTGATCGGCACCCAAAACTCATATCGGCTGCCGTCGGGAGTATCCATGTTTTCTTTTTCGATGATGGTGATCGGACTGCCGGGCCCGTCATACCGCGCATATCCGTCCGGCATCTGCACGGTTTTTTCATATTTCCAGCCGGCTGCGATGCCGTAACGGATAGCTTCGTCATGCGTGGGGAGCCATTCATGGGTGACGACAAGAAAATCGCCCGCGGGGAAATTTACAAGGGAATAACCCTCGGGCACGTTGTCAACGCTGCCGACCTTTAAACCCTGAAAATAGATTTTTTCGCCCGCATGGTTCGTATACCACACGTTAATCGGTTTGGGGTCTGTTGCATACGGAATGATTTTTTCATATCCGCCTATTTTGAAAAAGTGATCCCAGAAATAACCGAAATCCGAAGATTCGGTCACGACATTCTCGACGCCGAGAAAAGAAAATGCGTCTTGGTGTGTTTGAAAGGTTACGAATGCAGGATTACTCATCAATTTTTCTCCGTTCATGTTTTTTATCTTTCCAATTTTATACCAAATAAGTTCAATTGTAAATTCATATAAAGGCGATAATTAGAATTTTTTCTTGAATAATGAGAGAATTATTGTTATGATAACTATAAACAAATAGACACACCGAAAGGCGAGGCATTTTTGACATGTGGGATTATCAGGACTGTAAAGTGACCAAAACGGATGACGGGTTTATCATTGAAAACGACATGATTGCGCGCAAGGTCGTTTTTTACGGCAATGTGCCCGTGACCGATTTTATAGAAGACAAGCAAAGCGGATATCGGTGGAGTTCGCCTGCCGTTCCGACGGCGGCGTTTTGCCTGCCCGTGCTGGATTTTGGCAAGTGCAAGGTGTCTTTTCACTGCTTCACCGATGACTGTTTGGGGCTTTCGCATACCGGACTCGTCATGGAGACGGTTTTTGAAGCGGAAAACGTCACGGTCAACTGGCAGAATGTGATTTTCCCCGGCATCGCTTTTGTTACGACGAGGTTGTCGATTGCGGTCAGCGGAAATGTCGCGTTGGGCAAAACCGAGGACAAGATCACGGTCAGCGAGGGGATTGAGAACGTCACGTTGGGCAAAAAAGAGTCGGCGAATCAGGGTATTTTGATTCCGCCGCCCGACACGATTGAGGCCGTCCGGCTGAACAGCCGCCACACCCGCCTGACCCGCGCGCGCTTAATCGACGTCTCCGACCACCACAACAATTTTGTCGAGGAGAGCACCGAAATCCCTTATCTGATGTGGGAACAGCCCTTTCAAGGCCATTTCTTTTTGTTCGACGATTATATTCACGGGCGCGGGATACTGCTCGTGAAAGAAGCGCCTTGTCCGGCGGGGCATTTGGCGAAAACTAAAGAAGACCTGCACACCTACAACGGCCACTACGCCTTTTTAATGGGCAGCGGCGTCGATTACGCCAATCTTCCGGAAGGCGACGAGATCCCGTTATATCAGGCCTCCGTGGGCGTCGGTGAGGCAAAGACGCTGAACGACGAATATAAAAAGCTTTATCGCGCGCAGTATCGCGGCCTCGAGACCCGCGGGCTTTATATGATGAGCAACACCTGGGGCGACCGCAGTCAGGATGCGGCGGTCTGCGAATCGTTTATGCTCGGCGAAATCGAGCGCGCCGCGCAGATCGGCATAGACGTGGTGCAGATTGACGACGGCTGGCAGAAGGGCAAGACGGCGAACTCGATTTTGGTGAAAAACAAGCTCTGGAGCGGCGGTTATTACGACAATGACCCGGATTTCTGGAAGCCGAATGTCGAAAAATTTCCGGGTGGGTTGGAAGTCATCGCAAAAGCGATCAAAGATAAAAATTTGCAGCTGGGTTTATGGTTTTCACCCGATCTTGTCAGCGATTATGAACTGTGGGAAAAAGATGCCGAAGTATTATTAGATTTGCACCGCAAATACGACGCGCGGTTTTTCAAGCTGGATGGCATCGTTTTAAGAAGCAAGCAAAGCGAAATCAACCTGCTCAAGATGATGCGCAAAGTCACCAAAGAGAGCGGCGGCAAGGTCTGGTTCAATATGGACATCACCGCGCAAGTTCGCCTCGGCCACTTGTATCAAAAGGAATACGGCAGCTTGTTCATCGAGAACCGCTATACCGATTCGACGAACTATTATCCGCATTACACGCTCAAAAACGTCTGGGAGCTGGCAAAATACATCCCGGTCGGCAAGTGCCAGTTCGAATTGTTGAACATGCGCCGCAATGAAAAGTTATATAACGAGCGGTACGGCGAACCCGACCCGCTGCGCCCGGCATTATGGCCGATGGACACGGTATTTGCCTGCTCGATGGCCGCCTGCCCGTTGTTTTGGATGGAGATGAGCCATCTGACTGACAGTGACGCGGTGCTGCTTTCCGACATCGTACGGGTTTACAAGCAGCACCGTGAGCGGATGGCAGTCGGAAACGTCCGCCCGATTGGCGAATTGCCCGATGGTATGAGCAATACCGGCTTTGACGTCGACTGCGCAGACGGCGGCTATTTGCTCTTGTTCCGTGAGTTTTCTCCGGAAACGACGCATTTTTACCCAATGGAGAGTGCGGGAACGGAATTGAAAGTGCTCTATACCAACGGAAACGGCACGATTGAAAAAGTTGACGGGGGTATCAAAGTGAAACTGGAAAAGCCCGCTTCGTTTATTTTTGCAAGGTACAGTAAAAGGCAATAAAGACCGGGCGGTTTCGCAAAATCCGTTTTATGCGGGTATAATATGGACGTATTCATTCTGTTGTCTGATGTCATTAAAAATATTTCGGAGGACTATATGGCGGAGATTTATCTGGCGGGCGGTTGTTTTTGGGGCATGGAGAAGTATATCGCATCGGTGCGCGGGGTACAGGCAACCGAGGTCGGTTACGCAAACGGCAAGACAACGAATCCCACTTATCAGGAGGTTTGCTATAATGACACCGGGCACGCCGAGACAGTGAAAGTGGTTTACGACCCGAAAATTGTCTCGCTGGGCTTTTTACTCGAGCTCTACTATTCGGCAATTGATCCGACCTCAGTAAACCGGCAGGGAAATGACGTCGGAACACAGTACCGCACGGGGATTTATTATATCGACGAAGCCGATTTTCAGGTGATCAAACAGTCGATTTTAAAACTGCAAAAACGGCTGGAAAAGCCGGTTGCGATTGAGGTGAAACCGCTTGAGAACTTCTATTTTGCTGAGGACAATCATCAAAAATATCTTGACAAGAACCCCGGCGGGTACTGCCACATCAAACCGGAGAAGTTCGAAAAAGCCGCAAAAGCTGTGGTGAATCCGGCGGGTTATTCAACACCGGATGCAGAAGTATTGCATAAGAATCTGACTGAGATGCAGTTTATGGTCACGCAGAAAAGCGCGACCGAACCGCCGTTTCACAATGAGTTTCATGACCAATACCGCGCAGGGATCTATGTCGATATCACGAGCGGAGAGCCGTTGTTTTCATCAAGCGACAAATTTGAATCGGGCTGCGGCTGGCCTGCGTTTTCAAAGCCTATAGACCCGAACGTCGTGCGGGAAAGATCCGACACGACCCATGGAATGGTGCGCACCGAGGTGCGCAGCCGGATCGGAGACGCACATCTCGGGCATGTGTTCAGCGACGGCCCGAAAGAAAGAGGAGGTTTACGTTACTGTATCAACAGTGCTTCTCTGCGGTTTGTCCCCAAAGAAGACATGGAAAATGAGGGCTACGGATATTTGACAGATTACGTAAATGAATGATTCGACGTTTCGAAATATAATTCCCGGTTTGGATTCAATCTCATTCAACCGGGAATTTTTATAGCAAAGAAGTGGTTCTATGATATATGTGGACATTCCGCGAAAACTGTCGTATAATATAGAAAATCAGCTTGTCAAAGGTTTCCGGTGTGTCGGATTCTTTCCAATTAAGTAGAGAAAAATATAATCTCTGTTTTGTAAGGGGCGCAGTCATGGATTTTGCAGATGCTCAAAAACCAAAAATGCTGATGACGGCTTCCGTTGCTTCCATGATCGATTTATTCAACATGAATAACATCGAAATTTTGCAATCCATGGGATATGAAGTCCATGTAGCGGCAAATTTTCAAGCGGGCAATATCACCAGCCGGGAACGTGTCAGCGAATTTAAAGAGAAATTAATTTCTCTGGGCATCAAAGTCTTCGACATTCCGATTCCGAGGAATTTATCCGCTGTCGGAAGCATTATTAAATCCTGCAGGATGTTTCGAAAAATTTACGTCGAAAATCACTATAAACTCATCCATTGCCATTCCCCGATCGGCGGCGTTTTGGCACGGCTCTGCGCGCGTAAAATCAGGGAAAAGGATGGCGCAGAACTGATTTATACGGCGCACGGTTTTCATTTTTATAAGGGCGCTCCATTGAGCTGCTGGCTGCTTTATTACCCGATCGAGCGGCTTTGTTCCTTATTTACCGACCTCTTGATCACCATCAATCAGGAAGATTTTCTCTTTGCGAAGAAGCATCTCCGCTCCAAAGATACTGTCTATGTGCAGGGCGTTGGCGTTGATCTTCTGAAGTTTTCCGAAATTAAAGGTTCTCCCGACAAACTTCGAGCCGAACTCGGTATTCCGAATGATGCTTTATCGGCAATAACGGTTGGCGAGCTCAATAAAAATAAAAACCAAAAGACCATCATAAAAGCTATTCATAAAAATAATAGTGATATTCATTACATATTGGCGGGTTTCGGCAGAGAGGAACAACGACTGTATAAATTATCTAAAAAATTCGGTATCGCGGAACGTGTGCATTTCCTTGGATACAGAAATGATATTTCCGCGCTGTTTTGTTGTGTTGATTTGTTTTGCTTTCCGTCGTTTCGGGAAGGGCTTTCACTGTCTTTGATGGAGGCAATGACTTCCGGGCTGCCGATTCTTTGTTCCGATATCCGGGGAAACAGAGACTTGATCGTCGATGGGAAAGGTGGGTTTTTGTGTCCTCCGAGGGATGTCTCAGCGTTCGCGGAGAGGCTGAAAATATTAAATAATGATCCGGCACTGAGAGAAAGTTTCGGGGCATTCAACGCGGAAAGAGCCAAATTCTTCTCCAGCGATGCGGTCAGGACAAAGATGCGGGAGATTTATAAAAAGATATGAAGAAAGTCTTTTTTATTCTCGGGAGCATGCGCCGGGGCGGTGCGGAGCGTGTGGTTTCGATTCTTGCCGATCATTACGCGGCTAAGGGTTGGGACGTCAGCATTATAACGCTGTTAAACGGCGAATGCGGATATCCGCTGAATCCCTCTGTTAAACTTATTGATCTCTCCGGAAGCGGGTCCAGAATCGGAAGGGTACCGGTTTGGATTTGGGGACTCCGGAAGCATATGCGTATTGAAAAACCGAATGTAGTTTTATCATTCGTTGCTCGTATCAACATTCTCGTTCTGCTCGCCGCAAAAGGGCTCAGGCAGAGAGTGATCGTCTCGGAGCGAAATGACCCGGTCAAAGACGGTAGAAGCGGTTTGGTCAGACTTGCGGTCAATTTGTTGTATCCGGAAGCAAGCGGCATTGTCTTTCAAACGGAACGGGCAAAACGTTATTTTAAAAAGCAAATTGCCGATAAAGGCATCATCATCGGCAACCCGATTCGGGTAAGCGAGTATGCGGCAGAAAAGAAAGAAAATAAAATTGTCTCCGCCGGACGATTGATGACTCAAAAAAATTACCGGATGCTGATCAACGCGTTTGCGAAAGTACATACGGATTTTCCGGATTGCAAGCTCTTTATATACGGCGAAGGAAATCTGCGCGGTGAATTAGAACAGCAGATTGAGAACTGCGGCTTAACGGAATATGTTGTTCTGCCCGGAAATGTGCCGGATGTTCACGCGCATATAGCTGACGCGAAGCTGTTCGTATTATCGTCCCATTATGAGGGGCTTTCAAACGCTTTGTTGGAAGCCATGACAATAGGTCTTCCGGTAATCTCGACCGACTGCGCCGGTTCGGATGAGGTGATCCGAAGCGGAGAAAACGGGCTTTTGGTTCCGGTCGGAGACGAAGATGCAATGACTGCGGCAATCAAAAAACTGCTCGGTGACGGCGAATTGCGCCGGAGATTCAGCTCAAATGCCGCGGAAAGCGCAAAGACATTTAATGCGGAAAAGATCCTCCAAAAATGGAGCAAAGCTTTGGAAGGCCAAAATGACCTGGAGTGTGAAGCAGATGAAATTCGAGACCTTCGTCAAACAGACCGTAATGCGGCTCCTGCCGACCAAATGGTGGGTAAAAATCGATTACCGGTTTCACATGGGTAAAAGCTGCGATCTGAAAAATCCGCAGTCGTTCAACGAGAAACTCTGTTGGATGAAAGTGTATTACGGGAGCGCGGAGCGGGGCGGGCTGGTCGACAAATATCTCGCCAAGCAGTACATCGCCGATAAAATCGGCCCTGAATATGTCGTAAAGACGCTCGGGGTATGGGACCGATTCGGGGATATCCCGTTTGACCATTTGCCCGAGCGGTTTGTGCTGAAGCCGAGCCATACCTCCGGCAACGTTTTGATTTGCAAAGATAAATCGAAACTGGATTTAACCGCTTTAAAAAAGGAAGTCGACCGCTGGATGCGGCGCGATTTTTACCACCAGGGACGCGAACCCGAATACCGCAGAATAAAGCCGCGCATCTTGGCGGAGGAATTTTTGGCCGACAAAGACGGAAAAGAAGTACCGGATTATAAATTCTTCTGCTTCGACGGAATACCGCGCGCGGTTTGTTTATGTGAGGACAGATTCGGCGAAGGAGGCGTAAAGCTGCGTTATTACGATATGCAATGGAATCCGCTTCCGTTTCGAAAAGTCCATACCGTGCTAGGCGAACCGATTGAGCGCCCGGCGGTTTTTGACGAAATGGTGTGCATCTGCAAAATACTCTCCGAGGGCTTCCCGTTTGTCCGATTGGACATGTATGACGTTCAAGGCAAGGTCTATATGGGAGAAATGACATTTTACCCGGACTCGGGGGTAAAAGCATTCGAAAACGAAGATTGGGACCTTTTGATCGGAAGTTGGATAAAACTGCCCGAAAGACAAATCAAGGGTCATATCGGCTAAGTATAAAAAAAGTGGCCGGAATTGCGGTCCGAAGAGCAGCTTGCACTGCAATTTGTCCTCAAAAAGGACATGGGAAAAGAGGACGTGTTTTTGATCAATTTGACAAATAACCGAAATTCAAATAAATAACAAAAGCGCTGTTTTAGTAACCGGCGCTTTATTTTTATATTATAGTAAACCACTTTCAATTCAAGGCAAGATGAAAGTGGTTTTACCCAATGTGCGGCCATTTACCGGTTATTTTATTTAATCTGTGTTTGATTTTTTAAGTGGCTTCACGATATCAGCGGGTTTTTTGAGGAAGCCACAGCCAGTGCGATAGGACGTTAGGCCAGTCATGGTCGATAAACGACTGCAATTCGGGATAATTGCTTCTTTTGAGTACCGAAAATGCGGCACGCAGTGCCCAGAAATAAAACGACTGGTCGAGAACATTGGCGTCACCGGCGCGCGAGAGGGTCTCATACGAAGCGGAGTGGTGCAGGTATTCCCGGTTTTGCCGGGAGACCAGCACGCCGTCTTGGTTGATTTTATCGTTTAAAATCGCAATCGCGGCTTTTTCAAGCGCGGTTTCGATCTCTTTTCGGCGGTAATCCTGTCTGCAATGGTTGATGGCGAGCAGGGTCATGCAGTCGACGTCGGTGCAGTTGTCGGAACCGGAATCGGGCCGATCGGACGAGTAAAGTCCGAAATGGAAATCGTTCACGTTTTGCAGAGAAAGCAAAGTGTCGGTCTGGGCTTTTCTGACGCTTTCGGCAATCGGGTGCCCGTCGAAATCGTAAAACCAGAGCTGGTGCGCACCGCCCATGACCGGAACCGAAATCCACTCATATTTTGAATCGCTGCGGTCGTCGGAAAAAAGCGGCCCCGAAAAACCGTTATTCCAGATCTTTGTCGGGTCGCCGTTCAGTTCGCCGTACCAGAAGCCAGTGATTCCAAAATTTTCGTCATGCCATCGATACCAGACCTCGTCGAGCATCCTGCGCGCTTGTTTGGCGGCAGGTGTTCCGGCTTCCCACTGTGTGATCTGCCACAGGATACAGGCCGGAAACCAGAACTCATTGCCCATCCACCACGGGTTATGACGTCGGTAGTTGCCGTCTTTTTGATAGGCGTTCCAGTCGCGCCCGTAAAGGTATTCTTCGAGGTAAGAC
>Ga0116171_10000444_pt1 | contig 43822 bp, 36 predicted proteins | sample AD_JPNHW2_MetaG_FD_89798 | JGI IMG/M metagenome (GOLD analysis project Ga0116171, IMG submission 89798) | Active sludge microbial communities of municipal wastewater-treating anaerobic digesters from Japan - AD_JPNHW2_MetaG | ecosystem: Engineered > Bioreactor > Anaerobic > Digestate | place... | reverse complement strand
CAATTATCTGACTTCGAATACAAAAAAGAGCTGGAACGACTGGCCATTGATTTAAGTTGGAAATCATCACAGATTGAAGGAAACACCTATTCATTACTTGAGACCGAAAGGTTGTTAAAAGACAAGGAAACTGCGTCTGGTAAGACCAAAGAAGAAGCAATTATGTTGCTGAATCATAAAGATGCCATCGACTTTATAGTTGAAAACCCTGACTACTTAACGCCTTTGACGATTTCAAAAATTGAAGACATACATCGCATACTTATTAAGGAATTAGCGGTTGACAAAAACATAAGGAAACACAGAGTTGGTATTTCAGGTACGAATTTCCGGCCACTTGACAATGAATTTCAATTACGTGAAGCCTTGGAATCTGCCTGTAAACTTGTGAACAAGAAAGAAAATATTTTTGAAAAAGCATTGTTGATTTTAGTTCTGATTTCATACATCCAACCGTTTATGGACGGAAACAAAAGGACAGGCAGAATTGTCAGCAATGCAATTTTGATGAAATATAAACATTGTCCCATTTCATTCAGGACTGTTGACTCTGTGGATTACAAAAAAGCAATGTTGCTCTTTTACGAACAAAACAATATATCAAGATTAAAAGAGATATTTATCAACCAGTTTGAGTTTGCGGTTAAGACGTATTTCTGAGTGTAAAAAGTTAATTTCGAAAGGAAACGTCCGGAACCTCGGACAGCTGCTTATCTATTCGCTGTGTATTTTTTATAATTTTTCTAAATGGATTGAATATATTAATATCTTTGGAGGTGTTAATTTGCCTGCGGAAAATTGTATTTGGAAAATAAATTACGCTTAGCAGGTTGATGCCAGAAAGATATGGGTTGCCTTAGGCGGTGAATATATTAGTTATTGCCATGTAAGTTAGGCAGGCAAAGACATGGAAAATTTGGGAAATAACCTATTGTGAAGTGACAGAAAAGAACAATATTTATAATTTGAAAAAAGTAGCATTTTGGCAATCTATAAAACGATATTTTGGTATTTTTGAAAAACAATTTTGATCAAATGGGTAAAATACTTTCAATAATTGAAAAACATAGTGGGGGCAAATGCTTTTACTGCGATAGATGTTCCCTTGATCATCTGGTTTTCCAGGAATATCAAGATAATAACGAAGAATTTAAAGGGGAAAGAATTTTTGAAACTGAAAATAAGCAGGGAAAAAACATTACATTAGAAAAAAGAAAAGTTGGCTATTCTTTGTTTAAGTATTTTCTTGATGGTGCCAGAAGAACATATAAGATTGTTGATTTTGCCACACCTGATAATAAGTTTTTACCAATTGTTGCTGGTCAAATTGCGACTGCGGTTTGTATAAGAGAAAATAAAAAACTCAAGAATCATAAAATTAATAAAAAAAATATTCTCGCTTTACCTGATCGTCTTGGGGATGAGTTTGATACGATCCAAAGTGAATTGACGAGTTTGAAATATCATAACTTAACGATTGATAAAATTGTAAAGTATAGATACCAGCCTAACCCAGATCGACCTTTTGAAAACCTTGCTATTGCTAAAATTCAATTGGAAATGCTTAATATGGAGATTAATTTGATTAGCGAAATGGTACACTCGGAAATGCTAAAAACTGATCAGATGCTGATAATAGATGGATCCTTACAGTTTAGTAGTATTAAAGAAGAAAATGAATACATAATGCGGGATGTTATTGGTATTTCAAAAACTTTTAATCCTCATCTTCAAGGAATATTAAAAACAAAGTCTAAAGAAATTGGACATCATTTATTAAACCTTAAGTTTGGCGAAAGAACTCCTGTTTACGTGTATGAAACGAAAAAAGAGAAAGCTAATAAGTACTTAAAGATCGGGGCTTGGTATTTAAGAATAAGGGAACAAAAATACTCACCCAATCCATTAAGTGGGATTATTAAAGTTGAAAGAATTGCTACTACTCAAAAAGAAAAGGAAGATGGATTTAGCACCGATATGATTGATGAAATTTCAAGTGCAATACTCCTTGAAAGAAATGTTACTTGTTTTGGAAATGATGAAAGATGGGCAAACCATATTTATCCAATATATTTGACCGAACAATTCTTAAAAAGTTCTTTTGTAAGTGATCAGTATTTTCTAAATATTTTTTAAAATGAATGAAATAGGTAAGATTTCGGCATCGGAAAAATTTCCGACAACAGTAGATCAATTTTATTTTTGGTTGAAGGATGGTGTCATAGTTAGACCTTTCGATATTGTAAAAATAGAAAAACATTATAATGGGTCAATAACATATGGTATAATAGAGGACCTTGTTCATATTACAGATGGAACAGGGCCAATTGGAAGTTACGTTTCATCGGATTTTGGCGATGTTATTTCCGAACCACAAACTTTACGATTAGGACTAACTTATGCTAAATGTAAGGTGATGGCAAACTGCTCTAAAGGTGGTGAAGAGCAAATCTATATGCCTTTACAGGACGGACAGGTCGTATATTTTTGTAGTGAGGATGAGGTTATAGAAGCATTAGGATTGGATAATATTGAAAATCCAATTCCAGCAGGTTTTATTGAAATGTCAAATAATATTTCTGTGCCCATTAATTTTAATAGAGATTTTGTAATTGGACCAGAGGGTGCACACCTGAACATTTCTGGAATTTCGGGACTTGCAACTAAAACTTCATATGCAATGTTTCTTTTACAAGCTTTGCAGCAAAAAGAAGATGATTTGTCAATAATAGTTCTTAATGTTAAGGGGGCCGACTTACTTAGATTAGATGAGCCAAATCCAATTTTAAGTGAAACACAGAAAGATGATTATTCCAAAGCCGGAATACAATGTAAACCTTTTGATAACGTAAAATACTTTTATCCTTATTGTAAGAATAAGGAAAGAAATTACAGTAACACATATTTGAATAAAAATTCTTTAAAGCAACAACATGATAATAATCAAGCTTTAAATTACATTTATACTTATGAGAATAATTACGAACAGATAGATTTACTTTTCAGTAATATTGATGATCCAAGTATGACAATGTTCTCCATTATGTCTTTAATTAGCGAAAGTGATGAATTTAAGGGCTTGACATGGGATTCATTCCTAGAATTACTTGATGAGAATACAAAGAAAGGGAAAAATACAAATTCTGAAATTACTGTTCAATCCTGGCGGAAATTTAAGAGGTTAGTTAGAACATCGATTACGAACAATATATTCCAAGAATCACTAGGGTCAAAAGAAAAACGACAAGTAATTTTAAAAGATGAAATAAAAAAAATAAACAAAAACGAAGTTTATACAATTGATATTTCAAAGATGGATGAACAATTACAATGTTTTGTGTTTGGAGACATTGTTAAAGCAGTTTATGAATTGAAATTAGGAGAAACAGACAGGAATGATATAGAAAACATCCCTAAAAGAGTTGTGATTTTTGTCGACGAGCTTAATAAATATGCCTCCTCTGCTGCACCTAAAAGCTCGCCGATTCTTAATAATATACTTGAAATTACGGAGCGTGGCAGGTCAATGGGTATAATTTTGTTCTCAGCTGAACAATTTAAAAGTGCTGTTCATGAACGAGTGAAAGGAAATTGCTCAACCCATGCTTATGGAAGAACAAATGCAATTGAAATTTCAAAACCTGATTACAGGTTTATTCCGAATGTGTTTACTAATATGATGACTCGATTGGGGAAAGGTGATTTAATAATTGAGCATCCCATATTTAGGTCATTGTTGAAAATAAAGTTTCCATTTCCTTCGTATCATCAAAATAATGAAGATTAATATATGAGTGAACGAATTGTTGGTAAAAATGCTTTAGAAACCCTGACTACAGGGATGTATAAGGACTCCAGAATAATTTTTCGGGAATATATACAGAATTCAAGCGATGCAATTGATAATGCAATAAATCAAGGGATTTTAAAAAAAGAGAACAATCGTATTGATGTGAAAATTGATATTTCTAAAAGGGAAATTCGTATTAAAGATAATGGTACGGGAATTTCAAATTCTGAAGTATATAAAAACTTAGGAGATATTGGTGTTACAACTAAAGATTATAAAGAAAACAGAGGGTTTAGAGGTATTGGACGATTAGGGGGATTAGGTTATTGTGATGAGTTATTATTCATTACGAGTTTAAAGGGGGAGCCGATAAAAACCATAACAAAATGGGATTGTAAAGAACTAAGGAGGCTTCTAAAACCCAATGTTGCACCTGATATGAGCCTAATTGATGTTGTAAACGCTGTCACTAATGAAAGTTCAGAAACTGAAAACTCAGAATCTCATTATTTTGAGGTTATTCTAAAAGGTATTACAAAGAACAATGATAAGCTTTTGTCAATAATTGAAATAAATGATTATTTGTCCCAATCAGCCCCAGTTCCTTTCAATTACCAAAATCTCACTATGCTTAAAGCAATAAATGAGAATTTGTCTAAACGGGGTAAGCAACCCGAAGAATACAATGTATTTTTAAATGGTGAACAAATTTTCAAACCTTATAAAAGAAAAGTACAAGCAGGGAAGGAAAATGAAAAAGATTTTATTGAAGACATCATATTTTTTGATTCATATAATGAAGATGGAAGCTTGTTCTTTCTGGGTTGGTATGCAGTTACTGCATTATCGGGGTCTATTAAAGAAAATGATGTGAATGGTATTCGCGTCAGGAAACACAATATTTTAATTGGAGATAACTATACACTCGATCCATTCTTTGGAAATAATCCAACTTATCAGGTGCGTAACAGATGGTTTATTGGTGAAATTTATGTGTATGACGAAAACTTATTACCAAATGCCAGAAGAGATGATTTTGAAGAAAATGAAACGTATTTCAATTTTAAAAGTGAGGTTGAAAAAACGACAAAGGAACTAGGTAGGCTACCTCATGAAGTTTCCAAAGGTAGGAATGCTCAGAAAGAAATTGTGAGAGCTGTAAATGAAATTGCTAATATAAAAAATGAGATTAATGGTGGTATTACATCTGCAGGAAAGGAAAGAATATCAGATAAGATCAGCAAGATAGAAGAAAATCTAAAGAAAGTACCCTCCAAAAAGAATGATAAACCAAAAGCATCATATATTATTAATAAATCAAAAATTCAAAAAGCAGAAGAACCTTCTGATAAAAAGGATTTGATTTTGATGGAACTGGAAAAACTAAAGAATGAAGTTTCTGAGTCCAAAAACTATATGGCAGATCAAGTTCCTTCCAGTTACCCTAAAGATGTAAGAAAAGTTGTTAGAAAGATATTTGAGGTAATTGATAAAGAATTATTGGAATTGGATGCAAAAAGGTTACAAGGAAAAATTATTGAAGAATTAAAAAAATAAATGTGATGATTGTACCAGCTATTAGGGTAATTCAAAATGAAAAGGACGTTTTTATATTTTCCTTAAATGCTATGTTCTTACTCGAAATTACAGATTGTGATAATCCACGTGATGTCGATAAAGAGGAAGGGATTCAACGTCTGTTTAAAAAAGAAAAGGGTATGGCAATAGCAAAATATATTGACAATGAGAGTCCAATTTTACCAAACAACATCATTATCAATTTAAATCTTGAAAAGTTCAAATTGACGATTGATGATGTTTTTATCAATGGATTTATTTGCTTTGATAAATTAATCGAACAAGCAACTAAATTAGAAATTTCACAAAAAGAAATAGCATTTATTATTGATGGTCAACATCGTTTACGAGCATTTGAATATACAAAAGAAAAGAACTTCCCATTAATAATCTCTGCAGTTATTAATAGGTCCTTAGCTGAAATTGCAGAAATATTTGTAAAGATTAATTATTTTCAAACGCCCGTTAGTAAATCAAGAGCATTAGATTTAATTAGCCTTGGAGAAAATGTTTTTCCGGAATTTAAGAATCATCACGAATTGACTAAAAAACTTAATGATAACCTAGAATCTCCATTTTACAATAAGATTAAAATGCTAGGGCTTGGTGATGGTATTATTTCTCAAGCAAGCTTTATTGATTCACTAATTAAATATAAAATAATACACACATTGAATGAACTGTCAATACCTCCGTTTGAAAATGATAACTTATATAGTGTTTTATGGGTATACTTTGATGTTATTAAGGTAAAATATATAGATTGTTGGAAAAACCTCGATAGTAACTTAACTAAGGCCTTTGGTATTAGAGCATTGTTTAAGGTATTAAATGATTTAATAAATAAATACAGCGCTGAAAACAAAGAATTTTCTACAAAAAATCTAAATGATACTTTTAAAAACATCGATAATGATTTTTGGTATTCCGAACCTGTTTCAAAACTTGGTGGTGAAAAAGGCGTTACCATTCTTTATAAATTAATATTAGATAAAATATAGATTATGAGTTTTTTAATTAATAAAACAACTGTTGTCGAAAAGAATCTCGATTCCGTTATTAATGATTTTATTAATAAAATTAAGTCAGAAAAAGATGAATTTAATGCAATACTTGGCTACATTGAAAGTAAAAATGAAACTTTAAACAATTTTATTAAAGAGGAAAAATCTGATTTAATGAAAATAAATCAATTAGCTGTATTAAGAAAGTGGAATTCTTATACTCCAATTCTTCCAGAAAAAGAGGATATAATTAATAAAGGCGGGGGGTATTTCATTTCATATAATAATACTGGAATCGTTATTGATCCCGGTTATAATTTTATTGAGAACTTCTTAAATGCAGGATATCGACTTGATGATATAGACATTATTTTCATTTCTCATGCACATGATGACCACACTGCACAACTAGAAGCTATATTCTCATTATTATATAAAAGAAACAAAAGGTCAGAACATCCGAAGCAGATTGAATTATATTTAAATCTTGGTTCATTTAAAAAATTTGCGGGCTTTTTTGATTTAACTACTATTAATCCCAAAAGCTATATTAATAAGATTTTTATTCTTAACGAACATCATCATTTTGATATTAATCCAGATATAAGTGTATTTATTAGCAAAGTAAAACATCATGAAATGATTACTGCAAATTATTCTGTTGGATTGACTTTCTCCCTTGGTAATCAAAATGAGGAACCAGTAATTTTGAAATTTACATGTGATACTGGCTGGGATACTAAAATTGAGAATGAGAATGAAGAATTAATGAGTGTTTATAAAATAAATAATATAGACATTCTAGTATGTCACATTGGAAGTATTAAAAAGGATGAGCTGGATTATGACATAAACAAGTCTTTTGCAGATAATGAGTCAACGGGAAATATACTTTACGGATATCATCTTGGATTGATTGGTGTAGTTGCAGAAATTCATAAATGGAATCCAAATATTGCGTTAATTTCGGAATTTGGTCAAGAATTAAATGCTGTAAGAATAAAAATAGCTGATAAAATACAATCTGAATTGAAATGTCCTACGTTACCTGTAGATATTAATTTTAAAATCAACCTGGATGATTTTAAAATTCAATCTTATAAGACGAAAAAATATCATGATGTTAACAATATCATACCTGGTAAAAAAGATGATGGATCAATCGTATTTTATAATAAAAATGAATTATCAGCCTCAGAATTATTGGATGAACAAAAGGCTGTAAATATAATGCCAATTTATTAATGAGCAACATATTATTAATTGAACCATCATATAAAAACAAGTATCCTCCTCTTGGCTTGATGAAAATCTCATCTTTTCATAAGAAGAAAGGAGATAATGTAATATTTTTCAAAGGGTGCAGTCCAGAGTTGAAGAATTTTAAATGGGATAGGATTTATATCGCAAGCTTGTTTACTTTTCATTGGATCAAAACAATTAACACTATTAGGTACTACCTTAATAGCGTTGAAAATACTCGCAATATTTATGTTGGCGGGGTAATGGCTACTTTAATGATAGAAAAATTAGAAGAGCAATTTGATATAAATGTTGTTAGTGGTCTTTTAAACGAAGAAGGTAAAATAGGATTAAATAATGATCAAATGATTGATTCTATTTTACCTGATTATTCGATAATTGATCAACAAGAAAATAAAATATTAGATTACGAATATCCAACAAAGGATTGCTACATAGCATACGCAACAAGGGGCTGTATTCGTAAATGTGCTTTTTGTGCAGTTCCAATAATAGAACCGCTCTTTTCTAATAGTCTTTCAATCGCTCATCAAGTAAATGCAATTAAAAAAAAGTATGGAGAAAAGCGGAATTTATTATTAATGGATAATAATGTTCTTGCATCAGAGTGTTTTCCACAAATAATTGAGGAAATTAAAAATTTGGGGTTTTATAAAGGGGCAAAATACACCCATGAAAAGAATGGAAAAAAAATTACGGTTAATAGGTATGTAGATTTCAACCAGGGCATTGATGCACGTTTACTGACAATTGACAAAATGAGATTGTTCAGTGAAATTGCAATTAGTCCACTACGCATTGCTTTTGATAATATCTCGGATAAGGACATTTATATTGAAAAGGTTAGATTAGCTGCAGAATATAAAATCAAGGTTCTATCAAATTATATACTATTTAATTTTACTGACACTCCTGAAGATTTTTATGAAAGATTGAAAATCAATATAGTATTAAATCAAGAATTTGAGAAAAATGGATATTGTACTAGAATATGGTCTTTTCCAATGAAATATACGCCGGTTTTAGGTGAAATAGCTTTAAATAGAAAACATGTTGGTAAACATTGGAATAAAAAATTACTTAGGGGAATTCAATGTGTGCTATTAGCTACGCATGGTGTTGTTGGTCCTAAAAAGGCTTTTTTTGAAGAAGCTTTTGGTCGTGATGTTGAAGAATTTAAAAGAATTTTATTAATGCCAGAGACATTTATCATAAGGAGGTTTGAAAATGCAAGAAAAGCTAAATTATTACAATCAAGAATTGAAAAGTTAAATAAAGAAGAAAAAAATCAATTGCTTAAAATTATTTATAAAAATGATTTTTCTAATATTGAAGAGTTAACCCAAAACAAAAGTATTCTTAATATTTTAAGATATTATAAGTTGAAATAATTTTTGATGAAATTCCACAAAACAACGAAGCCGTAACTTTGGGCTGTTGCACACCTCTGACTTGTCTTTCAACATTCAAGCATGACATCAAAAATAATCAAACAAGTAGCAATATTCAGAGCCTACTGATTCCTCTCCAGCCTCTTCTTCTCCGCGATCTTTTTCAATTCTTCTTCCTGTATGCCTTTGGGAACAGGCTCGTAACGGAAAAACTCCATCGAATAGTTGGCCCTGCCGCTCGACATATTCCTTAGTTGCGTAGCGTAACCAAACATTTCCATCAGGGGCACAAAAGAATTTACTTTTTGCGAGCCTTTACGGAAACGGCGCATGGCTTCGATCTTGCCGCGGCGGCGGTTCAGGTTGCCGACAATTTCTCCGATGTATTCGTCCGGGGTGTTCACTTCCACTTTCATCACCGGTTCGAGGAGGACAGGGTTGGCCTTTAAAAACGCATTTTTAAAACAAATAGAGGCACACGTCTGGAAAGCCATGTCCGAAGAGTCTACCGGGTGGTAAGCGCCGTCCAGCAAGGTAACTTTAACATCTACGATCGGGAAGCCGGCAATGATCCCGGAACTCATCGTTTTCTGTATGCCTTTGTTTACCGAAGGCACATATTCTGCCGGTATTACCCCGCCCTTGATCTTGTCCACAAATTCGTAGCCTTTGCCTTCGTTAGGTTCCACGCGCAGCACGGTACGGGCAAATTGTCCGCGGCCGCCGCTTTGTTTGGCATGTTTATAATCGTCTTCGCATTCGAGGGTGATGGCTTCGCGGAACGCAACCGAGGGTTGGCCAACCACCACATCAACACCAAACTCACGGCGCAGGCGGTCGATGATGATCTCGAGATGAAGCTCGCCCATACCGGACACAATGGTTTCGCTGGTCTCATCGTCGTAACGCATGTTAAACGACGGATCTTCATTAGCAAGTTTGTGCAGGGATTCGATCATCCGTTCCTGGTCGGCCCGTTTGGCCGGGTTGATCTTCAGTTCAATGACCGTTGGCGGGATGTGGATGGATTCCAGATGCAGCGGATGTTCGCTGTCGCAGAGGGTGTCACCGGTTTTGGTGATTTTCATGCCGATGAGCGCTACGATATCGCCGGGCCCGGCTTCGCTGATCTCTTCGCGGTCTTTTGCCCTGATCTTCAGGATGCGGCCGGCACGTTCGTATTTTCCTTTGGTAGAATTCAGCAGTTGCATGCCGCTGGTCAGGGTGCCGGAATAGATACGGATAAAAGTCTGTTGCCCGACAAACGGGTCATGGATGAGTTTGAAGGCAAGGGCAGCAAAAGGTTCTTTGGGTGACGGGTTCCGGCTCCTGGTTTTTTCGCTGTCATCAACATCGAGGCCTACCACGGCGCCAACGTCAATAGGTGAGGGCAGGTAGTCTACCACCGCATCAAGTAAAAGCTGAATGCCTTTGTTTTTATATGCGGCGCCGCAGAAAACCGGTGTGATCAACAGTTTCAGCGTTGCTTCACGGGCAGCTTTTTTTATAAGATCGGCAGGGATGTCTTTTTCATCAAAATACAGGTTTCTGATTTCTTCATCATAATCACCCAGTTTTTCAACCAGCAGCATGCGTGCATCTTCAGTTTTCTGCCTGTATTCTTCGGGGATGTCCATTTCAATTCTCTGAAATTCCTTAAACGTATAGGCTTTCCGCTCGATGATATCGATAATTCCGTTAAAATCTTCTTCGGAGCCCATGGGAATTTGGAATGTCAGGGCTTTGGCGTCAAGGTACCTGTTCATCATGCCAACCACTTCGAAGTAGTCGGCTCCGGTGCGGTCCATTTTGTTGACAAAAGCGATGCGGGGCACTTTGTAGCGGTTGGCCTGGTTCCAGACGGTTTCGGTTTGGGGTTCCACGCCGCCCACGGCACAGAATACCGCAACCATTCCGTCGATGACACGTAAGGAACGTTCTACTTCCACGGTAAAATCAACGTGTCCGGGCGTGTCGATGAGGTTGATCTGTGAATCTTTCCAGTGGCATGAAATAGCGGCTGAAGCAATGGTGATGCCGCGTTCCTGTTCCTGTTTCATAAAGTCCATGGTGGCTTGCCCGTCGTGGACTTCGCCTGGTTTGCGTGTTACACCTGTGAAGAAAAGGATGCGTTCCGACACGGTGGTTTTACCGGCATCAATATGTGCCGCAATGCCGATGTTTCTGAGTTTTGTTAAAGACATAAAAGTATTAGTTTAAATAAGTATCAATACTGATGTCAGAATTTAGTCCGCCGCGGCGGATCTGAATTCAGAAATAAAAAAAATATGAAATTTGGCTTAGTTCCTACAGAGATAATGCTCTTAGAGAAAATGAGCAAATTTTTTGCAAAGGTACAAATTTTTTCTGACTAGAGAGCCAATTATATAAAAAACAAAATCAGCAACTGGGCAATAATGATCCTCAGGAACATGACCAGGGGGTAAACGGTGGCATACGCGACAGATGGCGCATCCGACTGGGCGATGGTATTGGCAAAAGCCAGTGCCGGAGGGTCGGTCATGCTTCCCGAAAGCACCCCGCAAAGTTCAAAGAAATTTCTTTTCAACATAAATTTTGCCAGCATCCCAACGAGCAATATCGGAATTACCGTGATCAGCGCGCCGTATCCGATCCAGATGATCCCGTCTCCGGAAAGCAGGGTTGATACAAAACTCTCACCCGATTTGAGGCCCACACTTGCCAGGAACAGCACGATGCCGGTCTCACGCAGGATCATATTCGCGCTTGGTGTAGTATATGAATTTAATGAGAATCTGTAACCGTAACGGCTGATCAATATGGCGACGATCAACGGCCCGCCGGCCATTCCCAGCTTCACCGGGGTAGGTATCCCCGGAATAGCCAACGGAATTGATCCTAAAATAATACCCAGTAAAATACCGGTGAAAATCGGGAACAGGCTGGGTTCGTTCAGCCGGTTCAACGAGTTTCCCAATACCTGTGCGACATTTTCAATAGATTTTTCATCGCCTACGATCGTAAGCTTATCACCGAACTGAAGTTTAATATCGGGGTGCGCCAACAGTTCAATACCGGAACGGGTAATCCGGGTAATGTTGATTTCAAAACGCGAACGTAATTTCAGGGTAACTAATGGTTTCCCTATAACATGTCGGTTTGTGACCAGGATTTGTTTTGAGTTCAGTTTCCCGGGAAATGCTGCCAGGTCAAAAACGCTGGGCTCGCCAAGCAAACGGACCAGTTCGGGAATGTCACCTTTTTGAGCAACCAGCAACACGGTATCACCGTCTTCAAACTGTGTCCCGGAATTTGCAACAGATTCAACACCATTGTGTAAAATGCGGGAAATTACGGCATCGTTTTTAAAATGATGAATGATCTCACTGATTTTTTTTCCGAATACTTCCGGGTTTTTGATCACAATGCTGACTTTTTCAGGCTTGGCTATGTCAGGATGTTGCCGTTGCTCATAATCTTCCTGCTCTTGTTTGATGTTGGTTTTAGAAATTTTCCGAATGATCATCATGGTCAGGATGATGCCCAGGACGCCGAATGGGTAGGCCACGGCGTAACCAAGCCCGATGTCAGGCACGACATAACCTGCCACATTTCCGGAGGTCTGTTCCAGCGCCTGCTGCGCAGCGCCAAGCCCGGGCGTATTGGTGACCGCACCCGACATGATGCCTGTCATGACAGCCATGGAGACACCGGTAATGAGGTGTAATACAATGGTGGTTAAGGCGCCCAGAATAACAACAGCGGTTGCAAGAAGATTTAATGTTAATCCGTCTTTTTTCAGCGATGAAAAAAAACCGGGGCCGAGTTGCAATCCAATAAAAAAAACAAACAGCACCAAGCCGAAATCTTTAATAAATTCCGAGGCTTCATGGTTGACCCTGAATCCAAAATGCCCGGCCACGATCCCCATGAATAACACAAAAGCGATCCCGAGTGAAACGCCGTAAATTTTTATTTTTCCCAGTAAAACACCTGTGGCGATGACAATGCTGTAAACAAGCACCGTATGGGCAATCGAATCATTAAAGATTAAGTCGGTAAACCACTTCATCGGTTCAGCTTTTTATAGAATTTGTAGTATATGCAGACAACAAAATTACATTTTTTTATTCATAATCAGTGATGATTTTATGCCTGATTTCTAATTGGTTAGAATAAATCCTATGAAAATTATTTTTTGAGGGCCCTGAGGAAGATGTTATACCCGGCATTTTCTTTTTTGGCTAAATACAAAATGTAATCGGCACTGTCTGATTTTATAAAACTGAAAGAAGCGCCCAGATGCCCGTTTTCGTTATCATCGGCATAGTTGTTTGTGAATACGGGGTTGTTGGGGTGCGGCATAAAACTTTTGCCGCCGTCGGTTGACAGGTAAACGCCCAGTTGTGCATCGTTCACATTGCCTGATTTGTCAAGGTACATCCTTCTGGTAATATAATGGTGCCAGGCGCCCATCTTGAATTTTTTTGCCCCGGCAACCAACAGAAAAATACTGTCGCCGCGAACCTCTACATAGGCGGGTTCGCTTACGCCGGGTGAACTTCTCCATCCCTGGTGTTCGCTGATAACCGGGTTGGCGCCGTGTTGTGTCCATACCTCCAGGTCGTGAGAATAGGCCATGCCGATGTTCTCTTCCCCTTTGGAATTCCGGCCGTCATAAAACATGATGAATTTATCATGATACCGGCAAACTTTTGCATAAAAACAGCTTTGGTCGTTCCACGAACCTTTTTTACCGGGCGATATCAGCGCTTGTTCCTTGATTTTATAAGGTCCGAGAATCGAACTGTCTGAAACGGCCAGCCCGATATGCCTTTTGCCAAAATTGTCGTAGCCATTCAGAAACAGGTACCATGCATTGTTGAAATATTCTATGTCGGAAACCACGGGCGTCTGTGCTGGCTTGCCGTTTGCCCAGGGAATATTTTTAAAATCTGAAGGCATAAATAAGGGTTTGCCTGATTCATCCGGTCTCCAGTTAATTAAATTTTCAGACATTGCAACGTACGTAATGATGGTGTCGTTATCGCATTCATTGATAAACATCACCCAGCGATTGATGGCGTATACATAAACGAGCCCGCCAAACTCGGCGCTTTTTCCGTGAAATCCATGGAACAATTTAGTGTCAAGTACCGGTAATGCAGAATCTTTTACAAAGCCCGTTGGGCATGTATTCCAGAAAACAAGGCGCTGATCATTGTCAGGATAACCGCTTCCCCGTACCAGCCTGCCAAGTTTTATCGTGTTGTCGGGGAATATGGTGTCTATCCGGCGGAGGTTTTCAACACCCGCATCAAACAAAGGAACATTGCTGCCCCAGCCGATCACCCAGTTTTTAAAATTTCGTTCATTAATATAAAAGTTTTCAGGGAGGTTCGCGAGGATTTTTTCAGTTTTTCCGCCGGAGATCACTTTCAGATAGGTGCCTTCGATGCTGTTGTCCTGTTCGGTATTGACGATCATGCATTTTTCATGAAGGAAAAAAGGAAAGTCAGGTGATTTCTGTTTTTTTTCGTTGCAGGAACACAGCAGAAAACAAACGGTGATAATGAATATTTTCCTTTTTAGGTGGGGCACGATATAAGGATTTTTTGTTTTTGTTTATAATCGAATCAAAGCCGTTTTATTTCTTTTTATTAAACTGGTAAGTCGTGTATTCCAGAAAATCCGCCACACTCAATGTGAAGGATGTTACCTGCTGCCCGGTAATTACAAACGGGAACACTTTTATGCCAAACATAGGTTGGCTATAAGTACACAGAAAACGATTATTGCCCATGTATTCCAGCTTTGCCGAAAGGTTCTTATGATGTTCAAAACTCAGTTTTAACCCATTACCATCTTTTGTAGCCGTGATGGCGCCATAGACTTCGTTTTCGTAAACGCCCTCAAACGCTGAAACAGGCAGTGGCAGCGCCGGTTTTAGTGCCACCGAGTCGCGCCAGCTTTTTATTTCATAAGTATCACGTGCGGTGCTTCGCTTAAAATAATTATTGTAAATTTTGCTGTAGTTTCTGTATGGAAGATTCAAGTATGCGTCCATGATTTCTAATTTCAACGCTTCATAAAAATAGTTCTGGTCAGTATTGGTAAGTACCACGATGCCAAGGTTTTCATCAGGAACAAGCGTCACTGAAGTTACAAAGCCGTCAACGCCACCGTTATGCATGACCAAACCGTGGCCTTCGTAGTCCTGCAATTCCCAGCCAAGGCCGTACAGCGAGTAGTTTGTTTTGTTGAATGGGTTATACCCGCTACCTATTATGGATTTTGGCTCACGTGTTTGCATTATGGCATCGTAGGGAATCACATTTTTGTTGTTGTATTTTCCGCTGTCGAGCAAGGCCAGCAGCCAGTGGCTCATATCATTTACAGAGGAGCAGATGCTGGCGGCAGGGCCTAATGCATCGAAATTGCCGTAAGGTATAACTTCTAACTTTCCTTCAACCATGGTGTGAGCAGCAGCTTTATTGTCGGCTGTTTTTATTTCGGAGATCAGCGCCAGGCTCCGTTTCATCTCCAAAGGCTTGAAAATCCTGGTGCGGATAAATTCCTCCCAGCTCAAGCCGCTAATACTGCGAAGTGCGGTGCCTGCAAGCATAAAACCGGTGTTGCAGTATCCCCATTTGGTTCGGAAACTATTAACAGGTGTTAGTTTGCCGTATTTTTCTATGATTTCTTTACTGCTAAGGTCCGAATCGAAAAAGGTAAAATCCCCCTGGAAGGTTGAGGTTCCCATACGGTGGCACATAATGTCGGTAAGTGTTGCATTTTCTGCAACCCATGGATCTTTCATTTTGAATTCAGGTACCCATTTTTTTACTTTGTCATCGAGTGTGCATTTATTTTCAACAGCCATCCAGGCCAGGGCCGTTCCCGTAAAAGCCTTGGTGTTTGAGCCGATCATGAATAAGGTGTTTTCGTCCACCTTTTCCTTTTTACCCAGTTCGCAAACCCCATAGCCTTTGCTAAGCACAACTTTCCCGTCTTTTACGATACATACAGCCACACCGGGGATTTGCCATATTTTGAGCGCGTTGGTGATGTAGTTATCAAGGCTGTCGGTAACGAACGATGGCGCTTTTTGGGCGCTTACAATGATGCTGACCCATAACAACAGGATAAAAATTCCTATTGTCCTGATTTTTATAAATGTTGTTTTCATGTAAGTTGTGTTTTGAAAAAACAAACCTACAATTTTTTACGGACAAGGAACATGAGAAAGCCTAAAATCCATAGATTTTTTTCTAAAGCTTAACTGTCAGGCCTGCCATAAAATTGATCCCGGCCTGCGGAAAGTATCCGTCCATAGTCTGGTAACTGCCGTTGTAATAATACCGGTAAACCCAGGCATTGTTCTCGTACTTTTTATTAAAAATGTTGTTTACCATGAGCGAGGCGCGGATTTCTTTGATGAATCCTAGTTTAAAGGAATAATCTACCATGATGTCTGATATACAGAAAGGATTCAGTGAACGCGCTTTGTCTGAAGTGTTGTCGATGTATTGCCTGCTTACGTATTTGCTGATCAGCGAGATGTTAAACTTTTCAATAAAATTATACGTAAGGCTGTTTGCGGCCGTAATTTCCGGGGAAAAAGCAAGGTTTGTAGTACCCAGATTATTTTGAATCTGTCCTCCGTTGTCCCAATCATCCACATATTCTGTAAAATCAAGGATTTTGTTCCGGCTGAAGCACGCATTGACTTCCCATTTCAGCCTTTTAAACAAACGTGCGGCGGCACTGATCTCAATTCCGGCACGGTAACTAAGCGGTACATTCGACATGATGGCATAGCCTACTTCATTGATCTCTCCGGTTAGCACCAGTTGGTTTTTGTAATACATAAAATACCCGTTAGCGGTGGTTGTTACATATTTGCTGGTAAAGGTGTATCCCAGCTCCATATTGAACATGGTTTCAGGTTGGGGTGCCGGCCCTGAAGGATCGGCATCTGAAAAATTATTCCCGTTGGGCTCACGGTTCGATAAGGCCAGCGCCAGATACAGGCTGTGCTTGTTGTTGACATTATAGGTGACACCAATTTTGGGATTAAAAAAATTAAAGGTGTGGTTTTGCGAAATATCACGAAGTTTGGAGTCGAGGCCATCAAGCCCGAATTTCACGGTACGGAATTGCAGGTCGGCATAAGCAAAGACTTTTTTCCCGAAACTCAGGTTGATTTTTGAATATATGCTCATTTCAGATTTCTTTGAATTGTTTTCGTGCCAGCGGTATGCTGTATCTGCAATATTTAAGTAATCGGCACGGATGATCTCCCCGAAATGATCCCCAAGGTATTGATTGCCGGCTCCGCCCAATATCACTTTCAGGTTTTTATGGTTGTCGTATGTTCCGGAAAACGTGAAGCCATAAAAATGATTATCAAGCCATTTCTGGCGGACAAGGTTGGTGGCGCTTAGGGTGTCTCCGCCGATGATGACATCAGGCAGCCCGTAAGAGGCAAAATCAGAATTTTCTTCAAACTCTTCATAATAGCCGCGGCCGTATGTATAATGCAAGGCGGCATTCAGCAGGAAACGCCTGCCGAGTTCCTGCGAAAACAACAGCTGGTAATGATCCTGCTGGTAATTGTCAGTCTGGTTCTCATAGGTAAACGGATTATACCGCCTGTTGGTTTTCAGTGAATCCTTGGGAACGCCCATCCAGGCCTGGTAGGTTTTCTCTTTTCCGGAAGTGATCACCGCCTTGATGATGGTTTTTTCTCCATAATAACCACCGCTGATAAACATGGATTTCAGGTCGGATTTTCCCCTTTCGACATAACCATTCGAATTGACTTTTGACAAACGTACATCCACGGCACAATGCCCTGCCAGCAGCCCTGTCCCTGCCAAGAGGGTGTTTTTCCATGTGTCGAATGAACCGTAAGACACATCATATTCTGCGTACGGCAAAGGGTTGAGCTTTGTCGTCTGGAAATTAATACTGGCGCCGAATGCAGCCGAACCGTTGGTGGAAGTGCCGATACCTCGCTGGATCTGAACATTGTCTACCGATGACGCAAAATCGGGCATGTTCACCCAGAAGACACCTTGCGATTCGGCATCGTTCAGAGGGATGCCGTTCACGGTAACATTGATCCGGCTGATGTCGCTGCCGCGGATGCGCAGGCTGGTATAACCCACACCGTTGCCGGCATCGGATGATACTACCAGGGAAGGAGTGGAGTTCAAAAGGTAAGGAATATCCTGCCCGAGATTTATAGTGCTGATCTCTTTTTTGTCCACGTTGGTGAAGGTGGTTGGCTCATTTTCAGCCGCCCTGGTGGCGCTGATGATCACTTCGTCCTGCAACACAGCTCTTTTCTCAAGCGATACAGATACCGTGATGTCTTTATCCAACTCAATGTTTTGTGTAAAATCAGCATACCCAATGTATGTGACCTTCAGGGTGTAACTCCCTTTTTTCAGGTTTTTAAGGGAAAAGTTTCCAGCCTCATTACTGGTGGTACCCAGGTATTGCCCTTCTATACCGATGGAAGCCCCTGTTAATGCCTGTCCTGAATTTTTTTCACGGACCGTTCCAGAAATCGTAAATTGTGCCGATGCCAATAATGGTATAAGCATTGGCAGCACCAAACTCAGCAAAATCTTTTTCATTTTTTTATTTTTTATGTTAAACTCCGGATGGTTATAGAGGCAACTGCCATCCATTAAGTTTACCCTTACTCCCTACGCCGGCATTACCCGGATCAGGTTCAGAGGGTGTAATCTCAGCCCTTGTATTAAGGCACCCCTATTATTAATTGGGACAAAAATAAATATTTTTTTATTCTTACGCCTTTTTCCGTTTATAAAAGTGTAAATTTGTAAAGAGTCAGGGGATGTTTGCTGTTATGTTCTATGTACGTCATTATTGACTCCCATACTTATTATTAAAAAATATATCATGAATTTAATCATCATCAACGGGCCCAACTTAAACCTGGTGGGGATAAGGGAAAAAAATATTTACGGAGAAAAGAATTTTACAGAGTATTTTGCAGAGTTGCTCGTAAAGTTCCCGAATGTTAACCTGGAATATTTTCAAAGCAATATTGAAGGGGAAATTATCAACAAAATTCAACAGGTGGGTTTTACGTATGACGGAATTATTTTGAATGCCGGCGGGTATGCACACACTTCTGTGGCTATTGCGGATGCTATACGAGCTATTCCTGTCCCCGTTGTTGAAGTTCACATTTCCAATATTTTTGCACGCGAGGATTTCCGCCGGACTTCGTTGCTGGCTCCTGCCTGTAAAGGCTTGATTGCCGGCTTGGGTATTGATTCCTATCGTTTGGCCATAGAGTCCTTTATTAAATAAGTTGTCCTGAATACCTGGTGATTTTTTTGGGTTCTTACACCAAATTAATTTGATTATTTTGTAGTTTTTCACATGGCCGGTGAATTTTAAGTACATTTGTTAATACAATAAAAATCAATGATTAAAGATACCGTAATTCTTTTTCATCCCTTACCCTGGGAAGGTGGAATATTAAAGAAACGGGTACCCTATACGTTGTTGTTTTTGGAGCGTAACATCCGTGACCTAGGGCTTAATGTAGTATTGATTGATGAATGTGTTGACAAGAATTACGAGCCTATCGTAACAAAATATTCCGGACGCATCCTTTTGATTGGTATCAGCACCATGACCGGTTATCAATTGGTGGGCGCATTGCGTTTTTCCGAATTGGCCAGGAAGGTTACCGATGCACCTCAGGTATGGGGCGGCTGGCACCCGACCATATTGCCGGAACAAACCCTTGAAAACCAACGTGTGGATTTTGTCATAATGGGGCAGGGGGAAGAACCTTTCAGGAAATTGCTGATTGCTTTGATGAATGGTACCGGTTTCGATAATATTCCGGGATTAGCATTTAAAAAAAATGGAAAGATAATATTAAACCCCCGTGAAAAATACAAGGATGCCTTCAGCTATCCAAAGGTTGATTTTACTCTGATTGATATAAACAACTATATTTTCAGCAACTGGTACGCAAAAAGGTCAATCCGGTACATAACAACGCAGGGATGCCCTTATAAATGTGGTTTTTGTAGCTTGGCATTGGTATATGAACGTAAATGGTTCCACAAAACCGTGCCGGAAATCATTGATGAACTTGAGTATTTTATTAAGGTTGGTAACATTGACGGGGTAAAATTTGATGATGACAACTTTTTTGTGAACCGTGAGTTTGTCATGGAGCTATGCAGAGAAATGATCAAACGCAATTTGAATATTAAATGGTTCACCCAGGGCCATGCATCTCATCTGCTGACGCATTTTAAAGAAGAGGATTTTGAAATCATGAAGCAATCGGGAGCCGCCATGATTTCTATTGGTGCGGAATCGGGAGATCAGGTGGTTCTTGATTTAATTGCAAAGAATAACAAGGTGGAAGATAATATCGCCTGTTCTAAAATGTTTCACAAATATGGCATACAAACTTTCTATACCGCAATGGTCTGTTTTCCGGTGGATCCCGAACGTGATTTCAATGCGACCCTGGGCCTGTTGATGGAAGCAAAACTTATTGATCCGCAATTCAGATTTCTGCTTAGTTTTTATACCCCTTATCCCGGCACCGATCTTTATGAGCTGGCCTTACAAAACGGATATAAGCCGCCGCAATCATTGGAGGGCTGGGCAAAACATACGTTTAAAAGGGTTCGAATGCCATGGGTGGAGAAAAAATATTATTATAAGGCATGGCGGTTTATTGATTTTTACCTTCCTATGTCAGACCCTATGTTATACAAAAAAGCCCGGTGGTATTGGAGCCCGGTGGTTTTTATGCTTAGGTTGTTGTTTTATGGCCTGATCCGTTGGCGGTTCAGGAATAAAAACCTTAGGTTTCCATTTGAGGCAAATCTGGTTTTATATTCAATAAAAATTATAAATAAAGTTTTTGGGAGCCAGTTAAAACTGCGAATTTCAAAAGAAGGTTTTTTTGATTGAGATTTGAAGGTTATTAAAAATATGTTACTTTTGAAAATAATTATCTTGTACCATGAATATCGAAGATTTTATTCTGAAGATTGAAAACGAGTTCGAAGACCTGACTCCCGGCAAATTGAAACCGGAAAGCAAGTTTCGTGATATTTTCGACTGGAATTCTGTGAATGCCCTGACCATGATTGCCATGGTGGACAGCGAATACGATGTGATGCTGGTAGCGCAGGATTTTCAGAAATCAAAAACGATCCAGGACCTGTTCAACATCATTACGTCAAAAGCTAAAAAATAATGGCTCTTTTCAGCATACCGCATACCCGTATTGCAGGTATCAGCACTTGTGTGCCAAAGAATATCGTTGCGAACAAAGATTATAAATGGATCAGTGACAAGGAGCGCGAGCTTCTTATCAGAAAGACCGGTGTGGTTGAAAAACGCGTGGTCACAAAAGGGATGACAGCTTCCGACCTGTGTTATGAAGCTGCAAAGAAACTGATCGAAGACCTGAAATGGAATAAGGAGGAAATTGAGCTGGTAATTTTTGTTTCGCAGTCGCGCGACTTTCTGTTGCCGGCCACAGCGTGCATCCTTCAGGATAAGCTGGGCCTGCCCAAAACCTGCCTGGCCATCGACATGAACCTGGGTTGCTCGGGTTATGTTTACGGATTGTCTTTTATGGCTAATTACATCGCTCATTGCAACATTAAAAAAGCCCTCATGCTGATTGGCGATGTAACCCCGCTGGCTTCGTACCGCGACAAAACTGCGTACCCGTTGTTTGGCGATGCAGGAGCTGCTACGGCCCTGGAGTATGACGAAAATGCGGCGCCCATGCATTTCAATTTACAGTCGGATGGCTCCGGATATAAGGCAATCATCATTCCTGATGGTGGCATGCGGAATTACCCGACAAAAAAATCTTTCGAATATAAAAGCTACGGAAAAGGCATCATCCGGAACAAACTACAGATCGCATTGGATGGCTTTGCTATTTTCAATTTCTCTCTACGTGAAGTAGCGCCAAACATTCATGCGTTGTTGCAGCATAATAATATCCCGATCGACACTATAGAATACTTCCTTTTTCATCAGGCTAACCTGCTCATCAATGAGTCGGTCCGAAAAAAGCTTAAACTGGCACCTGATAAGGTTCCTTATTCATTGAATAAATTCGGGAACACAAGTTCCGCATCTATACCTACAACCATCGTGTCGGAATTAAGGCAGCAAGTCACGTCGCAAAAGCTGAATATGCTTTTTTGCGGTTTTGGTGTGGGCTTGTCGTGGGGTTCGGTGTATGTTGAAACGGAAAACATTTGCTGTCCTGAAATCATAGAATTATAGACCGGTAATAATATGCACAAACTATTTGACCTGAGCGGTAAGACCTTTTTAGTTACCGGAGCTTCCTCCGGGATCGGAAGGCAGTGTGCTGCCACTATTTCAGAATGCGGGGGAACGCTAATCATTTCCGGCAGAAATGCGGAACGTTTGAATGAGACCTTTCTCATGCTGAAAGGTGACGGGCACAAGCAGGTTATTGCAGATCTCTCAACAGATGAAGCCATTGAAAACCTGGCTGATGGCCTTCCGCCACTGAACGGCCTGGTCCACTGCGCCGGCATTACCGCTCCCATTCCCGTGAAATTCATCCGGTCACGGCATATCGACGATATGATGCGGGTAAATTACTATGCCCCGGTGCTGCTGACCACCCGGATACTAAGCAAAAAGAAACTTTTGGATCATTCGTCCATCGTCTTTTTTTCGACCATAGCCACCAAATTTCCCTATTACGGCGGTTCGTTGTACATCAGTTCAAAATCCGCACTCTCCGGTTTTTCGATGGTGCTTGCACTGGAACTGGCGCCGAAAGGTATCCGCTCCAACTGCCTGTTGCCGGGTTTTGTAAGAACCCCTATGTATGAAGCTACAGAAGAACATGCTTCACCGGAGGCCATGAAGAAATTTGAGATGCTGCATCCGCTGGGTATTGGTGATCCTGAAGATGTAGCCGGGCCGGTATGCTTTTTATTATCCGATGCTTCGCGCTGGATCACCGGAATAAATATTCCGTTGGGAGGAAGTTTGTGATTAATTTTAAATCACAATAAATTTTTTTTACTTTTGGTACAGAAAAAATTAAAATGCCAGGTACAGAATATTCGGTGATAATCCCTGTTTATAACAGCAGCAAAACTTTAGAAGAGCTTTTCAGCCGTCTTCAGCAGTGTCTTGTAAAGCTGGGAAAGACCTACGAACTTGTTTTCGTTGATGACGGGAGCCTGGATACCAGCTGGAAGGTGCTTACAGCGTTGAAAAACCAGCATCCTGAAGTTGTAAAAGCCATTCGTTTTGTTCATAATTTCGGGCAGCATAATGCCATTTTTTGCGGATTGGCGCATGCTTCAGGAGAATTCCTGATCACGCTGGATGACGATCTTCAGCATCCGCCTGAAGAGATCCCGAAGCTGATCGAAAAATATAAGGAAACGTCTTCTGATCTTATTTACGGTTGTTATAAAAAGAAAAAGCATAGCCTGTTGAGGAACGTTGGCAGCCGGGTGATAAAGAAAGGGGCGAAAGTGTTTTACAATGCGCCGGGCGAAGGTTCTTCTTTTAGAATGATCACCAAACAACTCTCCGGTAAAATCCTGGAACATGCCCAGAATTTTGTGTTCATTGATGAGCTTTTACTTTGGTACACGGGAGATATCTCTTTTGTGAAGGTAGAACATGAAAAAAGAAAATCAGGCAGGTCGGGTTATTCCAGATGGAAACTCTTTAAACTCAGCCTCAACCTCATGATCTATTATACGGCCATACCCTTGAAAATGATGGTTTTTGGGGGCTTTTTTGCGGCATTTATTTCTTTTATTCTGGGCGTGTATTTTATCATTAAAAAAATTCTTTTCCACGTTCCTCACGGGTATACTTCGGTCATTGTTACCATTCTGTTTTCAACGGGGATCATTATATTCAGCCTCGGCATCATCGGGGAATACCTGATCCGTATTTATATGGTGCAAAATAAGAAACCGCCTTACGCCATTAAACAATCGCTTTTATGAGGATCAGCAAATACGGTATTACGCTCATCCGCCTGACCGAAGCCGACCTTGAACTGGTACGTACCAAGCGAAACTCTGCCGATGTAAGCCAATATATGCATTATCGCGGGCAAATAACTCCTGAGATGCAGGCTGCCTGGTTTAAAACCATAAACAATCCGAATAATTTTTATTATATCATCGAGTATAAATCTGAAAAAATAGGGCTGGTTAACGATAAAAATATCGACTGGGATGCTAAAATCGCTGAAGGCGGCCTGTTTATCTGGGATGAAAGGTATGTGAATTCAATTGTTCCTATGTTGGTTTCGTACCTGATGATCGAGATTGCATTTTACATTCTGGGTTGGGATAAAACATTTATAAAGGTGCTGAAATCAAATGCCCGGGCGGTGGAATACAACCTTGCCATCGGTTTTACCATTACAGACGATACGAATGATGATTTTGTGATCATGATGTTGACGCTTCAACAGTTCGAAGAAAAGGCCGAAAAGCTGAAACAGGTCATCAGCCATTTGCCATCTAATGATTTTATTACCCTGACTTTCGACAGTGACGACAAATCAGACGGAACCTCCGACAGCGTTGAGAAAATCCTTACGTATGCCGAACCACAGGTTTTAGCTGAAAAAGTTAATGTTATTTATTTGTGACGGTTTCTGATTTTTGGAACATCTTCCAGTCATGTTTAAAGATAATGGCCAGGCCATTCACGATCTTCATCCGGATTTTCAACGGTAATTTATGAATGATCCCCATAAAAAAATACAGCGCCCTGCCGTAAAGCATGCCGGGCAGGCAATACAGATACATGAAAAACCTGCGTTTGTATTTACGTTCATACCCCATTTTTTCGGCAAAAGGCCCGACCACCGTATCACATATCCGGACCTGCTTTTCGGTTAGCAGCTTTTTCCATGCGTAGATTTTGTCGGTGTTTATGGGCTGGAACAGGCTTTTATGATGGCGGTTTATAAGGTCTTCGGGGTAGATCTTACGCATTTCGTCGAGTTTTGCATGATAATCAATCATCCCGGGATCGAATCCGATTCCGATGAAGTCGCAGATCTGGCGCAGGTATAACTCCGGTTGTGCAACAAGGTCTTCATAGCGCAAGGTAAAAAATCTATCAGGTGTGCGTTTTTTTTGTTTCAGGACCTGTTTGTTTGAATATTTCCACCGATAGGCAAGGGAGGAGAAGATTTTTGTTTCAAATTTTGCATGGATGATCGAAAGGATATTGTCGCGGTAATCCCGGGTAATATGTATGAACCGCGCTTCGGGAAATAACTGAAGCAGTTTTTTTGTGTGGAACGAGTAGGAGGGGTTTTTGTCGCCTAAAAGTTTTATTTCTTTTTTTGGAAAAAATGATTTGAAATTCATGTAAACCACTTTACAGATTTGGCTGTAAGAGTTAGTTCCTGCACATTGCAACAGGTCATTTTTTAGTTTATCCTTATCAATGGTCCAGAAATGAAACTTTGGATATTGATTCAGGTCATGGTAAAAGGACAAAATCTTTTGTTCGTTCCACAAAGTGGTTTTGCCGTATTTCGAATACAGATGAATGATAAAAGCACATTCGAGCGGGATATTAATTTCGGGATGTGCATCAAGCAGGCAACGCAGCAAAGTCGTTCCCGACCTGGCCCTGCCCACGACAAAGAAAAATGGAACGCTTATATGTTCATTTGGACCAGTCATGAATTTTTCTCTTACTCTGTGAGGTTTTCCTGGTCGTCCTGAATGTTTGCCCTGGCATTTTTCTTTCTTTTTTTAAACTCTTTATAAAATTTCCGGAACATAAAATCTTCGCGTTGATAGGCAATGATTGCCCTGACCGGAGTTTTTGTTATGTACGAAAATACAAAAAGTACTGCGATGGAACCGGAAATATAACTGACATTTGTTGCCCAGGCCGATCCAATGCAGCCATAATCCGGGATCCACAAAAAATTAAGAATGATATTGAGGATGAGCGTCGGAATAAAAATGGCGAGCATTACCCAGGGTTTGCCAAAACCTGCAATGCTGCTGCTTAAAATCCTTACAATGACAAAGAAACAGATTCCGGGCAAAATATTCTGAATGACCTGGGCGCTGCGTGCAAAAGCACTTCCGTAAATCAGTGGGACAATCCAGGGAACGATCAGGAACAATATCACTGAAGCTATCAATATGATCAAAAATGAAAGCCTGAGCAAACGGCTCGTGTCCTTGACCATGGCAGGCAGGTTAATAGTTGCAGCGCTGCGGCTAATGAGCACAATACCTATGGCCACAGGCAATTGAAGGAGTTTCTCTGCTACGGAAACGCCAACGGTGTAAATACCGATTTCTTCTTTAGAGGATAGCAGGTTGAGGATAAGTATGTCGATCCTGTAGTTTAACTGAATGATGAACAAGGCCAGGGCATAGATAAGCCCCATTTTATAGATTTGTTTGATGGCATGGCTGTCAAATCTGATTTTAATCCCGTAGTCTTTTGCGATGGTTACAATGGCGATGGCCATAACCGTAAAAGTGGCTGAATACAAGGCCAGCAGGGCACCCGTCACCGATAACCTCAGGACAAAAACGAAAATAAAAATGGTGATCAGTGTGAGTAAGGCCGTCAGCCATTTCATCATGTTTGCCTTTTTGAACTTCAGGTTGGCCAGAAAGATACTTCCGGAATGTGTGATGACCAACTTGGCCGGGATATAAAGGATCACCAATAAGATCATCAAGGTTGTATAAACTTTGTCAAGCAATAACCAGTAAGCGCCGATAAAAACTATTATTCCTATGATGCTGCTGGTCATCCATAAAAAAAATGTGGCGGAAACGATCTGTTGGTTGGTCATTAGTTTTTTGCCGGTGTGGTAGATAACCGAAGGCCTTGAGCCAAGCATGATGACGCTTGAAATGATCCCCGGGATCACGATCAGTGTGGAGTACACCCCTTTCAACTCAGGCCCCAGGACCCTGGACAAGATTATTCCGCTCAAAAAACCAAAAAATACCGCAGCAATATTCCCTGTGAAAATGCCGGCTATTTCCTTAAAAATGTTTTTGTTGGCAAACATTATTGGTTGGTTTTACTTCTGAAAATTATCTTATAGTATACGAAGTTTGCCACCTTACTATTCTTGAGCCTGGCAACAAAATCATTTCTTCGCTTTATGGTCAAAATAGATAAAAACGCTCTTAATCCTTTGAGAAATATATAGGTAAATTCCCATCTGACAGCTGCAAGCGTAACCCGGACGCCAGGTTTGTTGGACGATTTTTCATATCCATACTCCTGTGCCATATTACCGGCAATTTTTTCGGCTACTGCCAGTTCATTGCCTTTCAAATAATCCTTCCAGATACCGACACGTGCTTCATTGATAGGCTGAAACAGGCTCTTATGATGTGTTTCGTACTTGATTCCCGGCTGATAGCTGATGTACTTTTCTTTTTTGTCCGTAAAGTTAAAAACAGCTGCATCATTTGGTATCTGAAGGAAAGAGCATAAGTCCCCAAAATATTTTTCCGGCTCTCTGACAAAATCTTCATAACGCAGCGTGAAAAAATTCTGAGGAAGCTTTTGTTTGCAGCGGTTGATCGTTTTGAGCGACCCTTTCCACGTCAACGCAATAAAAGCCGGAGATAATGATTTAAATTTTGCTTTCAGCAGGGAGGTTGCCTGGTCGCGGTAATCCCTGATCAAATGAATATATTTTGCTTCAGGAAAAAGGGAAAAAATTTTTGTAAAGTTTTCGGACGAATAAGCGGGGTTTTTATCCCCGATGAGCAGAATCTCTTTCTTGTCATGAATGGAGGCATAGGTGGCATGAACGATTTTACACAATGCCGGGTATGTAATATTTTCAGGTGCCGAAAAAATATTTTTTTTCAGCAATTCATCATCCATGCTGAGCGTATCAAACGATTTGGTTTGCTTCAGGTCTTCCAGAAAATGTTCCAGTGTTTTCCGGCTGAATTTTTTCGTGTGTTTATATTTCCCTGACAGAGCCAGGATGTAGTTGCATTCCGATGGAATGATCACGTTCGGGTGTGCATCAAAAAGATGCCGTAGCAGCGTAGTCCCTGAACGGGGGCGGCCTATGATAAAAAAAAACGGAGTGTTTATGAATTCTGAAATGGCTGGCATTCTCTGATGATTGACTCGCAAATATAACCAAAATGCGTTACATGTCAATTCAATTAAAATCTGTGTACTTTTGCAGGATCTTATACTATGAAAAAAGACCTGGTAAAAAATAATCTGTTACTACATTTTGTAGTGATCATACTTGGTTTCACGGCTATTTTGGGGAAGCTCATAGAATTGCCGGCTGTGGAGCTGGTCTGGTACCGGATGATGATCGCTGTGGTCGCCCTGATGTTTTTTATTTTGATTTTCAAGCAATCATTTCGCCTCCCGCCTAAAAGTGTCTTTATGCTGGCGCTGATCGGGATCATCATTGCGGCCCACTGGATATGTTTTTTTTATGCCATAAAAGTTTCCAATGTCTCCGTTACACTGGGCTGTTTGTCGGTTACCACCTTGTTTACCAGTTTCCTGGAGCCGCTGATAAACCGTAAAAAAATTTCCATACTGGAGGTAATCATCGGACTGATCATTATTCTGGGTATCTACATTATTTTCAGGTTTGAAACACGCTATGTGGCAGGAATAATTTTTACCATCATTTGCGCCTTTCTGGCGAGTTTGTTCAGCGTATTAAACAAAAAGATCGCACTGAAATACGAACCGAACATCACCACGGTTTATGAAATGTTCAGCGGATTTATTGTGGTGACGATATTCCTGCTTATCACCAAAGGCAGCTCAGCTTTTGTTCCGGCACCCACATGGAGCGATCTTGTTTTTCTGTTGATATTAGGCGTTATCTGCACCGCCTTTGCTTTTTCGGCTACCGTAAAGATCATGCAAAAATTGTCGGCCTACCAGGTGGTACTGGCGATAAACCTCGAACCCGTCTATGGCATCATAGCCGCCTATTTCATTTTCGGTGAATCCGAACACATGACCACCGAGTTTTATATCGGAGCTTCTATTATTTTGCTGTCCGTGATTTTGTATACCTTCATAAAAAACCGCAACAGGCAGGAAACACAGCTAAACTAATACAGCTTGATAAATTCGTAGGTGTTTCCTATAAACTCCATGTAACGCAGAAAGTCTGTGAAGCTGATGATCAGCGAAGCTGTGTTTTCGTTGGGGTGGAAACTGATTTTTTCTGCTTTTTGCAGGTTGGTATCGATAAAAACGTGGACATGATTTTCAATATCGTGTATCAATCCGAAGGCTGAGACAGAGCCGGGTTTCAATCCCAGGTAGCGCTGCATCCTTTGTTCTGAGGCAAACGTGAGCTTCCCTTGTTTCAGCATTTTTTCAATGTCGTGGATGGCAAGGTTTTGATCGCAATCGAAGATCACCAGGTAATGCCTGTTGCCTTTATGGTTACGAAAGAAAAGGTTTTTGCAATGCTGTCCATCATGGCCCTGCCAGTATTGTTTTGCTATTTCAATGGTAGGAGCGGGGGGATGCTCGAGGTATTCAAACGGAATATTCAGTTTTTGAAGTGTTTCGTAAACTTGTGGATCGCCGTTCATCGGAATTATTTTGAAGCAAAAATAATCAACTTCAACCTTATGTGTTACAATAAAATGTTTTTGAACGAGTTCAGATGAATATTATTTTTTAATTTTGTTATTACTTCTATTACTAACTTGTTCAAAATGAAAAACCCATTTATAATTCTTTTGCTGATACTTATTCCCACATTTATAAAGGCTCAGGCATTTACCCTGGACACCATTTCTATTGACCGCAGGATGCTGACAACGGACCTTGATTACCAGGGAAAGAAACTTTCGCTGATGAAACTTGAAGATTTGTGCAAACCTTTTGCAGATGCCAACGACGAGGTCATGATGGCTAAACGTAACAACAACCCGGCATTACTCATGACCTTAGCCGGAGCCGTGCTGGTCGGGTATTCCGCCTTCAAATGGCTCAGTGACGGTGATTTCCAATGGTATTTTGCTGCCGGTGGCGTTGTTTTGATCGGGGCCACCATCCCGCTGCATCTTGGTACCAAGCACCACTCCGCAAACGCTGCACAGATATACAATTACGAAATGAAACATAAACAGCTTCCCAAGCCGTAGGTGGTTATTTTTCAGCAAATACAACTGCCAACATTTTTTTAATTGTTTATCTTCAGATTCAAACATTGTTTTTTTATATATTTACCGAAAAATTGTAATTTTATTTGATTCATGTTCACCAAACTGGTCAAATATATTAAAGATTACCTGACATTCAATAAAAGCGAGCGCCGGGGCTTGCTGGTCTTGTGTTTTCTGATCCTTTGCCTGATCATCCTGAATATTATCCTGCCATTTTTAATAACCCACAAAACGTATGATTATTCCCGGTTTGATGCTGAAATCAATGAATTTTTGAAAACACAGGAAGTGGTTTCTGTAAAACCAAAAACATACCGCCACAAAGAGCCTTTCAATATTTATGATGCCAATGCCTCTGCGGTGGAGCAAAAGTTGAATCCTGTTGCTTTCGATCCGAACACCTTACCTTATGATGGGTTTGTTGAAATGGGCCTTTCTCCGAAACAAGCCATGTCCATACTAAAATACCGGTCAAAAGGAGGAAAATTTTTTAAAAAAGAAGATTTCAAAAAAATGTACTGCATTTCTCCAAAGGAATATGAAGCGCTGGAGCCCTATATTGAGATAAAAGCCCCAACATACGCCAACAATAAGGCTGCAAAAAATGTTGAAATTTTCAAAGTGGAAGTGAATACTGCCACCGAAGAAGAACTGAAAAAAATAAAAGGGATAGGAAATTATTTTGCATCGCAAATAATCAAGTACCGGACCCGGCTTGGTGGATTTAATGCAAAGGAACAACTGATGGAAGTTCCGAAAATGGATAGCGCCAAATTTAATGATATTAAAGCCTTTATCGAAATTAATGTCAAGGCCATTCATAGAATCAACATAAACACGGCTACCTTCGAACAGCTGAAACAACATCCGTACATTGGCCACAATATTGCGCTTTCGCTGATCAATTACCGCCTGAAACACGGTGTTTTTAAGTCGGTGAGCGAAATAAAAAATTCAGCGCTCATCACAGAGAAGAATTATCCGAAAATTTCGTATTATCTTTGCACGGAATAATTCAGAATTCAGAAGGCAGAATTTAGAAGTCAGAATGCAGAAGTCAGTCCGCCGCGGCGGAGCAGAATTATGAATTCAGAATTAGGAAAAAAGAACAATCCCTTGAAATTTGAAAATAAAACCTGAAAAATTAAATCAATGAAAAAAATAGTTCTCAGCACCCTTGCAGTATTTATACTGGTTAGCTTCACCTTTGCACAAAAAAACAAAAATAAACCGGTGGCTTTCAAGTGGTATTCGTTTGAAGAAGCCCTGGAACTGAATAAAAAGAATCCTAAAAAAATATTTGTTGATGTGTTTACCGACTGGTGCGGCTGGTGCAAAAAAATGGATGCCAGCACTTTCGCTGACAGCATTATCAGGAGTTATATGGCGGCGCATTATTACCCGGTAAAGCTCAATGCCGAACGGAAAGATACGGTGCTTTTCAACGGAAGTTATTATGTAAACCCCAGCCCTGAATCTTCGCGATCAACCCATCAGCTTGCCACCGCGTTATTGCAGGGGCGTATGTCGTACCCGTCTTTTGTCATACTGAATGAAAAATTTGAGATCCTCAATACCGTCATAGGTTATAAATCCGCCAAAGAACTGGAACCTATTCTGCATTTTTTCGGAGACAATGCGCATGAGAAAACCACCTATGCCAAGTTTCTGGAAACGTTCACCGGGACGATAAAGGAATAAAAAAAGCCCCGTCACCAGGGCTTTTGGGGAGGAAGATGGGATTCGAACCCACGACATTCAGAACCACAATCTGACGCTCTAACCGGCTGAGCTACATCCTCCGTTTTACTGACTGCAAAATTAATCTTTTTTTTTATCGCTGCAACATAACCTGAAAAATTCATAAGAATTTTTCACCCTTCGGGCCGACAAAAGAAAACATGATAACCCGGCCTGGATTGCTCCATTCATATATTTTCTTTGTCGGGATTTACCTGATCTGCTGCCCGCTATGGCCAAGCACATTCACAAATTTCACTTCTCTCATTTGTGAATAGATCAGGATAAAAATTATTTTCTGAAAATAAGAAGGTTAAAAAATCGTTATTTGGATTACTTTTGCAATTATGTCAGCCCACAACATCAACGTATTATTTATTTCGAGCTGGTACCCGACAAAGCTAAGGCCTACCGACGGCAATTTTGTGCAAAAACATGCCGAAGCGGCTGCCCTGTATGCAAATGTTGATTTTTTACATGTGGCTTTTGATCCTTCGCTCAAAAATAAATATGAGTATCAAAAAGAGGTTCTGAATAATGTTACGTCTCATATAATTTATCTTGGCTATCCGAAGATTCATTTTCCCTTGTTCAAATTTTTCCGTTATGTCAAGGCATATTTTTACGGGTTTAAGAAAATTTATGGAACATCGGAAAAGCCTGATATCATCCACGCAAATGTTTTGATTCCGGTCGGACTTATTGCTTTTTTGTTTCATCTGACAAAAAAAATCCCATACGTCATCTCTGAACACTGGACCGCTTACCTTCCGCAAGATCCGAACAAACCAGGCAAAAAGCTCTTTTTCTTCAGGTATTTTGCAAAGAGATCATCAAGGCTCATGCCTGTAACAGGCCATTTGGCGAATGCCATGGAGGCCATGTCGGTCAAAGGCAAGTACTCGGTGGTTCCCAATGTGGTGGACACTTCGCTTTTTGTTCCCGGCCCTGAACGGAATGAGCCATTGAAGCGCATCATACATGTGTCTTCCTTACTGGATGTGCAGAAGAATTTCAGCGGTATGCTGATCGCCTTGTTCCATCTGATCGATAAGCGAGATGATTTTATTTTTGAAGTGATCAGCGACGGTGATTTTGAGCAGTACAAACGAAAATTTGAAAAGCTGGGCATCTCAGAAAAAATAGTTTTTCACGGACGGAAAACCACTGATGAAGTGGCCGCTATCATGCAGCACGGTGATTTCCTGCTGCTGTTCAGCAATTATGAAAATTTCCCCTGTGTGATCCCCGAAGCCATGGTTTGCGGACTGCCTGTACTCTCATCAGATGTGGGCGGCATCGCGGAACATGTCGGAAAATCAAACGGCATTCTTATAGAGGCACAAAACATTGATGAACTCATTGTTCAGCTGGAAACGATGCTTGATAACTGTCGTAACTACGATAAAAACCAGATCCGCAGGTACGCGGAAGAGCATTTTTCGTATAATGTGATAGGAAAGCAATTTTTTGAAATTTATAAACAGGTACTTTGTTCTTAAAGATATTTAAAACATTCGGCGTCAGGCTGTCTTCAGCCATCATCAGTTTGCTGATCGCTGTGGTTATTTCGCAGTATCTTGGCGCCGAAGGCAAAGGGGAACAAGGGATCATAATCACCACCATCGCTTTAATACTCATTTTTGCCAACATCATCGGTGGCGCTTCTCTGGTGTACCTTACGCCAAAATTACCGCTTGGAAAACTGCTGATCCCTTCTTATGTCTGGAGTTTCATCGTTTGCGGCCTTTTTACCCTTATACTTTTTTTATTCCCGCTGATCGAACAAAAGTATATCTTTCATGTGGCTTTACTTACCGTTATCAACTCCCTTGCCTCGGTTAACAGTTCTGTATTGCTTGGCAAAGAAAATATTAAAGCGGTCAATATCCTAAATTTCACGCAGGTCGCCCTGACCATACTTGCGCTGATCGTGTTCTTTGTCTCGGGAATTTCTGTTGATATATACGGCTATATCTATTCACTGTACATCGCTTATGGGCTCACATTTGTTTTCAGCCTTATTTTTCTGTTGCCCTATATTGAAAACCAAAAGTCGGACAAATCAATAACCTACCGTGAGGCCATCGGTATGTTGTTCCGCTATGGTTTTATGAACCAGCTGGCGCACATCACGCAGTTGCTGAGTTTCAGGGTGAGTTATTATTTTCTGGAATCATACCAGGGCTACGATTCTGTGGGTATTTATTCGAACGGGGTTTCCATCACCGAATCGGTGTGGATGATCAGCAGCAGCGTGGCTCTGGTTCAGTATTCAAAGATTTCGAACACCTCCGATAAAAAGTTCAATCAGGACCTTAGCGCGGAGTTGCTACGGATAAGCCTGTTGGTGTCGTTTTTTGTGTTGATTCCACTGGTCCTGTTGCCCGGGTCGGTATATTCGTTTATTTTCGGAAAAGACTTTGGCGATATCAACCGTATCATGTGGTTGCTGGCGCCCGGGGTGCTTGTTTTTGTAAACGCACTGATCCTTGGGCATTATTTTTCCGGAACAGGTAAATATTACGTCAACAGCATTGGTTCGGCTATCGGGTTACTAATCACTATCATCATGTCGGTGATCCTTATTCCGGCATACGGCTATCTGGGCGCTGCATTCACGGCCACTATTTCATACCTGGCCACTACAGTTTTTGTAACCTGGTTTTTCTGCCGGGAATCCAAAATTAAATTTGTGGAGCTTCTGCCGTTGCCCCGGTATTTTTCGGGATATTATTTATCGTTAAAACAATATCTTTGCAAAAATAAAGCGCCACGGAATGAATAAAATTTCAAAAGCTTTACGGGCTCTGGGCTTGATCATACGGAAGCCATACCTGCTCAATCTTATCAATGATGATGAGGAGGTGAAACAACGTTATGTGGCCCGGAAATATAAGCTGCCTCAAGGTTTGCCCACGGTTGATATTACTGATTTTATTTCCGGGGAAGAAGAAATTGCCCCGTACAGCTTTCTGGAAGGCTCTTCGCTGCCTACCGATTTTGCTTTGCTGCGCAGCATTTGCCGGAACAACAAGGTGGAAGATTATCTTGAAATCGGTACCTGGCGCGGCGAAAGCGTGGCCAATGTGGCTCCGCTGGCAAAAAACTGTGTGACAGTCAATTATCCGGATGATCAAATGCGTGAAATGGGGCTGGACGAAGCCTATATCGGGATGCACCGTTTTTTTTCAAAGGGCCTGGCCAACGTTGAGCATATACAAGCCGATTCCCGGACTTTTGACTTCAATTCTTTGCATAAAAAATTCGACCTGATCTTTCTGGATGGGGACCATCATACGGAAACCGTTATCAATGATACAAAGAATGCTTTTAAACTGCTGAAAGATGATAATTCCATTATTGTCTGGCACGATTACGGCCTGAGTACAGAAACTCCGCGGTTCAACGTGCTTTCAGGTATGTTGGATGGTTGTCCCGAAGATTGCATAAAGAACCTGTATCATGTGTCAAACACGCTGTGTGCAGTATACACCCGGAAGGAACTGAAATCTGCATTTGTTCAGCCCAATGCGGAACCCAACAAACATTTTTTATTAAAAATCAAGGTCAAACCTTTTTGATTTAAAATAAAAAATTAGCTACTTTTACATACCTCAAATCTGTATTTGCTGATGATGGTATTGAATGATAAAAATTCCAGGCGGCTTTCCATTTTCTATAAATCGCTTTTTATCGCAGGTACCATATTGCTCATTTTGGCTTTATTCCCCAAAGAATATAAGTTCAAATATCATTTTGCCGAGAACAAGCCCTGGATGTACGAAGACCTGATCGCTCCCTTTGATTTTGCCATCAATAAAACGGAAGATGAAGTTAACAGCGAAAAAGAGAAGATCCTCAAAGAAAGCATCCCGTATTTTATTTCGGATAAAAATATGGTCCTGGCCAAACGAAACATGCTGATAAGCAGGTTTAACGAGGAATTCAAAACGGCCAACGCCGAGACAAAGAAATACCAGATGGACATTTGCCTGGCGATTTTTGATACAATTTATAAAAAAGGTATTTTGAGGTACGATGAAGTGATTGATAATAAAGACGACAACTACAATATTTATGTGGTTAACGGCAATGTGGCAGAAAAAAAGCCTCTTTATGATCTTTTCACCCTGCAAGGCGCCCATGATTACATTATAACCCGGTTAAACAGCAGGAATAATATTGACAGGGATTTTCTGCTTCGCCTGTTTGAAAATGTGTTGATACAGAATGTGGTCTTTAGCCCTGAATATACGAACCAGGAGAAGTATGCAGCCCTGGCAAACATCTCCACCACAAAAGGTTATATACAAAAAAATGAGCGTATCATTTCCAAGGGTGAATTGATCACGGACAAGCATTTTCAGATTTTGCAATCCCTGAAACAACAATATGAAGGAAAATCAGGGAGCATACATAATCATTATTTTCTTATGCTGGGCCAGGCGATCCTGATCATCATCGCCTTTGTAATGCTGGTGTTGTTTCTGGTGAAGTTTCGCGCTGATATCATTGCCGACAATAAAAAGATGCTGCTGATCCTTTCGGTGTTGTTACTCGTGATTTTGTCCGCCAGTATTCTGATCCGGCGTTATGGTTATGAATATATTTATGTGCTTCCGCTATGCATCGTGCCGCTGATGATACGCACATTTTTCGATACACGGCTTGCGTTGTTTGTTCATTTGATCAGCATTATACTCATTGGTTTTCTTGTTCCCGACGGCTTTGAATTTATCTTTTTACAGCTGATCGCCGGTGTGGTAACCATTATCAGCACGGTCAGGCTTGAAAAGCGTTCGCAGTTTTTCATAACTTCCTTTTATATTTTCATTACCTATTCTCTGATTTATGTGGGTATGACTATGATGCAGTCAGGCAGTTATCTGGACATCAGCCTGAATAATTTCATGTATTTTGCCTTCAATTCTTTACTCACGCTGATTTCTTATCCGTTAATATTGATTTATGAAAAGCTTTTTGGTTATGTGACGAATGTTTCGCTGCTCGAGTATTCAAATACCAATAATAAATTACTGCGGGAATTATCGCAAAAGGCTCCCGGCACTTTTCAGCATTCGCTTCAGGTTGCCAATCTGGCCGAGGAAGCTGCCCGCCGTATCGATGCCAATGCTATGCTCGTCAGGGCAGGAGCCATGTTTCATGACGTTGGAAAAATTGACAACCCGGGCTATTTTATCGAAAATCAGTTAAATGAAAATAACCCGCATGAAAAACTCAGTTATGAACAAAGTGCGAAAATAATAACCGGACACGTTGAAAAAGGCATTATCGTAGCCCGGAAATACGGCATACCTGAACAGATCATCGATTTCATACGTACGCATCATGGCACCAAGAAGACGGAATACTTTTACCGCTTATATAAAAAGCAGGGAAACGGTGACATCAATGAAAATGTTTTTAGTTATCCGGGGCCCTTGCCGTTTTCAAAAGAAACCGCTTTGATGATGATGGCCGACTCCGTGGAAGCTGCAGCGAGAAGCCTGAAAAAACCTGATAAAAAATCCATTGATGATCTGGTCGATATGATTATTGATGGTCTGGTTGAATGCAAGCAGTTGAAAAATGCCAACATCACCATGAAAGATATTACCCGCGTAAAATCTGTGCTTAAAAACAGGCTTATCAGCATGCATCATGTCAGGATTGAATACCCGGCAATGTGAGGCTAAAAATGAAAAATTGGTTGATAAAAATTCCAAAAAACAATATACAAATTACAAACAATACTAAAGTACCAAATGGTCAATTTTCAAAACAGCCGTTTTGAATTTTAATCCGCCGCGGCGGACAAACAATTCCCCAAACAAACAATGACCAAATTCGCCACAGGCGGACAAAAAGTTTCCAAAATACAAGCTCCAAAATTCAAACAATATCAAAATATCAAAAGACCAAATACTCAAACAGCGGTTTTGAAATTAAAAAATTGGAATTTTAAATTTATTTGAAATTTGATGCTTGTAATTTGATGTTTTATTACATCAGTTGCGGATTGTGATTTGTTTGTTCCAAATAGGCAGTCTATTAAGTTCTTTCCTTTGAATTTTGATATTGTGAATTGCGATTTGTTTGTTATTTGGAGTTTGAAATTTGGTATTTGTATTTTCACAATACCTTCTGTGCTATATCCTTAATGTATTCTCCGCTGTCGGGCCCACAGTTAAAAAGTAAATCTATTATACTCAGGTTGCTTATAAAACCATGTTTTTCATCGAAAACCTGCGTGTATGAAGGGAAATCAATTTCAGAATTAATTTTAGGGCTGATTTTCATGCGCAGGTCGCCCGTTTCATATGATTTAATAAAGGAATCAGAATAGGCAATTTTTTTATTGAGCTTGATAAGTTTGAGGCATTCAATAATGATGTCGTTGTTAAATTCCATCAGCCATTTATAATTACCGGAAAAGAATTTTTCAAAATTATCGCGGTAATATAAAAAATAAGCTGATTTGTTGTAAGCCGCTGTTATTGCCCGCCAATGCATTTTGTACCAGGGCATCGAATAATCGATCTTAACTTCTTTAATTGGTAACTGCTGCCTGCGGCAATGATCAAGCGGAATGCTGAGGCTGAGCTTCCCGTTTGCAGAATAGATGCAGCAACGGTTACGGAAAGTTTGTTTGATGAAATTTTCACATGCTTCAATGATCAACTCATCCGTTTTTGACGCATAGATAAAAAACTCAACAGGGGGCAGGTATGCAGTAGAAAAGATCACAAAAAATATTTCCGGCAAATTTCTGAAAAATATTGATAAACATGCAATTTTAGATTAAAAAGTCACGTTTTCCGTTTGTCATTTATTAATCCCTGTCTATGCCTGAATAAAACTTTTTTATATGAAGTAACATTTACACGAACCCCTAAAAAACCTGTGTATGAAAAAACTGATCACCTTTGTCTTTTCGCTGGTTTTGAGTTCCTGTATTTTTGCCGGCGAAACCGCTTCGTACACCTTATTCGAAGCCGTTCAGAATAAACTGGTCAAAGTAGTGTTTAAAGGCCGGGGAGTAACACCCGAAAATTCGAATTCACATTACGGCCGGTGTATTTCGCTGAGTATAAAAAATATTACTTCACAACGCCTGGAGCTAAAACTTGAAGCAGGCCGTAAACTAAGATGTTACAAGGATTCGGTGCAAAGTATGATGGTGTCGAAGACAGAGATGTTTGCTCTTGGGCCGGGCAACACCAGCGATTTTACGATCAACGCATTTTGTACCAAGAAGAACAGCGGCTCGCCGCGTCCTGAAAATGTGTACACCATGCAAGGTATGGCTGAAGGTTATCTGTACGAGCTGGTTCAGCTGATCGAAAACCTGGATTGCCAGAATAATCTCGGGCAGCAGGCGGTCTGGGCGCTAACAGACAGCATTTCCCCAAGCAATATAAGCGGAGATGATGCCGCAAAAGCAAAAAAATTACGGGATTTTGTTGAATTTGCCATAAAGCATAGTAAATCTGAAAAAGCCAACGGCTTCAATTATGATTATTCCTATCCGGATAAAATTTATAACGGTTACAAAATTAAGGGAGAGATCAACTGGGACATGCCCAACAGCGGGACAGTTACCTTATCGGTTTATGACAGCAAAGGGAAAAAAGTGGCCGATATTTTTACTGGAGTGCCGTTCAATACCGGATTCCAGGCTTATGATTACGAGATTGCCAACAACGTGTTCACCGAAGGCAATACCTACTGGCTTAGAGTAATATCGGGAGGCAGGCAGCTCAAAGAAGTGGCCGTCACCATGAAGTGACCAATAATCGGTATGGAACAGCCTTTATTTCATTTTTATTCATAAGTTTGCAATAAAATTGTCCTTGTGGAAAAAGATGTAATCATTTATGGCTTGCGCCCGGTTATCGAAGCGATCAATGCCGGAAAAGAAGTGGATAAGATTTTAATTCAGAAAGGCCTGCGTTCGGAGGTTTTCAGTGAGTTACGTGCGCAACTGGCCGAGCACAGCATTCCGTATCAATTTGTCCCGATTGAAAAGCTGAACCGTATTACCACAAAAAACCACCAGGGTATCATTGCCTATATTTCCAATGTTTCTTATTCTGAAATTGAAAATATTATCCCTTACGTTTTTGAAAAGGGGAAGTCGCCATTTATATTAGTACTTGACCGTATAACGGATGTGCGGAATTTTGGCGCCATTGCCCGTACTGCGGTGTGTGCAGGATGTGATGCTATTGTAATTCCTTATTATAACAGTGTCCGCATCAGCGCCGATGCTATAAAAAGCTCTGCTGGCGCTTTGCACAAAATACCCGTATGCCGCAGTAAAAGCCTGATCAAGACGGTTGAATTCCTTAAATCATCCGGGCTTCAGATAATTGCCTGTACCGAAAAAGCGGAAAATCTTTATCATGAGCCGGACATGACTGTTCCGACCGCCGTGATCATGGGTTCTGAAGAAGATGGAATTACGGAGATACTTATAAAAGCTGCTGATGAAAAAGTCAAAATACCTATGACAGCAGAGATTGCTTCGTTAAATGTTTCGGTGGCATGCGGCATCATCTTGTTTGAAGCCGTGAAGCAGAGGAGTAAATAAAAAAATTATCAGGGACCAAAAATCAAATTGTTTTTATCAGGATCATGCTATGTCAGATAAAACCACACTGAAAGCGAAAATCATTGAAAGCTGCAAACAGCATCATCTGGAGACCATAAAGAATTTAACCCGGGAAATGGACGAACATCAGCAGATGGCCAATGATTATGGCGCTCCCAAAGACCGGTACGATGCGTTCCGTTCGCAGATGTTGCGGCGGCGCGATATTTTTGCAGAGCAGTTGCAAAAGGCAAATCAGGAGATCACGGCGCTGGAAATGATCAAACCTGAAGAAATAAAAAAGGTGGTTGAGTTTGGCGCTGTGGTGATAACCAATCAACAAAAACTCTTTGTTTCCATTAGCCTTGGGAAAGTTGTCGTTGATAAGGAAATATATGTTGCCATATCCCCGAATGTTCCGCTTTATCAGGTGCTGAAAGGCTTAAAACCAGGCGATACGGCTGTTTTTAATAACAATACCATTCAGGTTGTTGATGTTTTCTGACGGGAGCACCCGGAGGCTAAAAAATAATATGGTTAGTCATCTTCGATGGTTATCAGTTGCGACTGAAACCGTTCGATCAGAATATCATCATAATAATCGGCTTTATACATGATATTTTTTATCAGTTCGCAGCCCAGATCAATGGAAAGATCATCTTCAAATGAAATAAACGAAAGCAGTATTGCCTGATTATTTACACTGAAAACAAGCCCTTCGCTATCGTAATTTTCTTTTAGCAAATACTCGTAAACGTTGATAATATTTTCTTTCGGGAGGTTGCAAAGCCAGGCATCCGCAACTACAAAATGGGTATCGGCGTTGTACATTATTTTTATTTTGATGCTGCCATGTTCGATTTCCCAGGTGTTGTTGCCGATGCGGGTTTCTTTTACGTTAATCCCGAGTTTCTGAAGTATCTGCTCTACCTTGAAAGCAGCACCTGCCGGGATATAGGGCTTTGGCCTCAGGATATTCATATCGATCTCTGACCCGCAGTTTGAGCAATAAGTGCCATCAAGCTGGCTTTCGGTTAAGATCTTTTTACAGGATTTGCATCGGATGGCTTTTTGTTTTTCAAGGCGTGCATATTCGGTAAGGATTTCCTGCAAATATTTGGCAGGCAGCGAAAAACCAAGGCTTTCGCCCTGAGCGATGATGAAGGTATTGACGCCCACCACTTCTCCGTTCTTATTTACCAATGGCCCGCCACTATTTCCCGGATTGATGGCCGCGTCGATCTGGATATAACTTATTTCATTGTACATGCGGCTTGCTTTTGAAACGATGCCTTGGGTGGCGGTGTATTTTAATCCATAAGGATGCCCAATGGCAATGATGCTATCACCTTCGGTGACAGGTACTGATGAGATTGGCGCAGATTCGATGTCTAAATTTTCAGGCGCCTGGATAAAGGCCAGATCGAACAAAGGATCAAAATATATGACCTTTGCCGTAGTTTTTTTAAATTTTTTACCGCTGATGATCACCTCATCATTGCCTGCAATTACGTGGTAGTTGGTAATAAATAAGTGGTTTTCTTTGTTGTAAAAACCGGTCCCGCTGCCATATGGTGTGGCAATCTGGATAATGATGTTTTTAAAAACGTCGATGATGGCACTCATGCTTTTGAAAAATTTAGGTACGTTAATTCGTTCAGGTAAGTATACAGGAACTCGTTATTGGAGGTATACTTGATGTTGGCATACAGAATGGCTAGTTTCGGATAATCTTTTATGTAGTGGGCAATCACTCTCTGCATTTCTTTCTCGATGGCTGTTTTGTTCAATGTGTTGGTTGATGGGTCGTACAGGCTTTGTTTGTATCCTATTTCTTTGAAATAATCAGGGTACAGCACCCGGTATGCAATTTTAAGAAAGTCGTTGGTGGCGGGGAAGAGCCCATAATAATAAAACGAATACCCGATCATCCATTCATAGATGGCGGTTACGATCTGGTCGTACCTGTTGTCGTAATACCACTGGGTATTTTTAAATTCTTCCAGTAAAAATTCATAAAACTGTTTGTGTGAAGTAGCGGTTACATAACCAAATGTCGCCTTTGATTCGTAGAAGTTTTTAAAAAAATACTCTTTATTTTTACTTTGCATGCTCCTAAATTCCTCAATCATCAGGCGGTTTTTTTCAAGGGTACTTTTGTTGTCTTTGATATTGTATATGCCGTTGATCTTCTCGATATCGTCAAAAAGGTTGCCCTGGGGCATGAGCAGGTAATCTAATCTGAATAAAAGGCTCAGCAGCAAATACGAAATGCCTCCGGACAATTTTCCTTCGTCTAATCCTGATATTTTATTCAGTGTCTCGGTGATCCATAATTGCAAATACTTATACTTGATTTCTTTTTTATCTTCAGGTATTTCTATGATATGGTCAATGTCAACAGGGTGGAGGGACTCAAATTCGCCGGTCAGCAAATCATCCATTTTGTCTGATTTCAACGCGAGTTCCCTTAGCGAATAATATACTTTGTTTGGTGAAGCGTCCATAGTTTTACTGTCAAACTTAAGAAAGATCATATCGTCCTTTATGGCAAAGCGGCAGTATTGAAGCACATAGTTCATATTCATGAGTTTGCGTAAAAAAGCGACGCTGAGCTTATCGAACCGGGCGATACGGGATTCAGCCATAAACCTGTTTTCGTTGGCTTTACCCTTCACAATTTTCGAACCCTGCACCAGTTCAAATTCCAGTTCGTTGCCGTTTCTGTTGATTTTTATGTTGTCCACCTTCGGGTCTTTCATATAGAGCAACAGGTTGTTGAACGAGTCTATATGTTTTTTTTGTAAAAAATCATCCTGCGCCCTGGTCCAGTATGACAGTTGTTCAGCGGTTTTGTTGATCTCGGTATACCTGCCGAGGGTTACATCAAAGTCAACAAGGGCTTCTTCCTCGGCTTTTACGGTTGTATTAGAAAATACTTTTTTGAAAAAAGACATAGTAAGGTTTTTTGGGAGTCTGTATTTTGTAATTTTTACTATTCAAAAGTAAAAAAAAAACTTCATTTCATGGGATTGATAAAAAAATACAGAATTGTATTAACAGAATAAAATGTATTTTTGCATTTCTATTTGAGGAGAGATTAAGGAGAGGTGGCAGAGTGGTCGATTGCGGCGGTCTCGAAAACCGTTGTTCGTCGTAAGACGGACCGGGGGTTCGAATCCCCCCTTCTCCGCCAAAACATTAAAATCCGGCGCCAGCCGGTTTTT
>Ga0116171_10000442_pt1 | contig 44018 bp, 38 predicted proteins | sample AD_JPNHW2_MetaG_FD_89798 | JGI IMG/M metagenome (GOLD analysis project Ga0116171, IMG submission 89798) | Active sludge microbial communities of municipal wastewater-treating anaerobic digesters from Japan - AD_JPNHW2_MetaG | ecosystem: Engineered > Bioreactor > Anaerobic > Digestate | place... | reverse complement strand
TGTCACTCTTCTGTGAATTATCCTGCTCACGAATGATGTCTTCGTCACGTGATACGAGATAAGATTTCACCTCCTCTTTAACAAGCTCATAATCAATACCGTATTTCAATAATGACCGCGTTACAATGTTGTCTTCATCTTTGAGTATTGCCAATAAAAGATGTTCGGTGCCGATAAGTTCACTATTGAAAAGCTTTGCTTCGAGATAGGTCAATTTAAGGGCTCTTTCAGCTTGTTTTGCCAATGGCAGGTTCTTCAAATCATTCAGATCAACTTTCTTTGACCTGTTAACAATTGTTGTTTCAATGCTTTTCCTGACCTCTGCAAGGTCAACATTCATATAATTCAGTATCCTGATGGCCAGGCCTTCGCCTTCACGGAGGATGCCAAGGAAAAGATGTTCAACACCTATATAATCGTTTCCCAGCATCACCGCAGCTTCCCGGCTGAATGACAGTACGTCTTTTACCCTTTGTGAAAATTTAGCTTCCATCCGTTACTCCTTATTACTAGCCACCTGCAGCGGGCGTTAATTCTCATTTCTCATTCAAAATTAGCACTAAAACAGGCAGATATGTTTACAGTTTCAAAATTACTTTCAATCTACGACCTGATCAATTAATATGCCATAGTCTTTTTAACACGTGAATGTTAGTAAGATGGCATAAAACGACTGCAAATAAAACTAGCTCATATCATTAAAATGATTACCTTCGTACAATTGTTCGAATGAACATAAGTGATTAATAATGTGATTATTACGAAATGGATTACAACGAAGAAGGCGAAAAAATTGTTCAAGTCAATATAGAAAACCAGATGAAATCGGCCTACATTGATTATTCAATGTCGGTCATTGTGTCGCGGGCATTGCCTGATGCCCGTGACGGTTTAAAACCAGTTCACCGCAGGGTATTGTTTGGGATGCTTGATCTGGGAGTTTTGTCAAACAGGCCATATAAAAAGTCAGCTCGTATAGTAGGGGAGGTGCTTGGTAAATATCATCCTCACGGAGACTCTTCGGTTTATGATGCCATGGTTCGTATGGCACAGGACTGGTCACTGCGTTACCCGCTCATTGACGGACAAGGCAATTTTGGGTCAATTGATGGAGATAGCCCTGCAGCCATGAGGTATACCGAGGCCAGGCTTAAGAAGCTTGCCGAAGAAATGTTGTCAGACATTGATAAAGATACCGTTGATTTCAAGTTAAATTTCGACGACTCACTTGAAGAACCGACAGTTCTGCCCTCAAAGGTGCCCAATCTGCTGATTAACGGCTCATCGGGTATCGCAGTAGGGATGGCAACAAATATCGCACCCCATAATCTCAGCCAGGTTATTGATGGTACAATTGCATATATTGACGATCATGAAATTTCTGTAGAGGGATTAATGGAGTATATTAAAGCTCCTGATTTTCCGACCGGCGGAGTGATTTATGGCTACGACGGAGTCCGCGATGCTTTTGAGACCGGGCGCGGCCGACTTGTAATCCGTGGTGAAACTACAACTGAAACTGACGAAAAAGGACGCGAAAGTATTGTCGCAACTTCAATCCCATACCAGGTCAACAAAGCTGAAATGATAAAGAAAACAGCTGACCTTGTCAATGAAAAGAAGATTGAAGGTATCTCGGATATACGTGACGAAAGTGACAGAAACGGTTTGAGGATAGTTTATGAACTTAAACGCGATGCGATCACCAATATAGTTCTCAATAAACTATACCAGTATACCCCGCTTCAAACTTCATTTTCGGTTAATAACATTGCCCTTGTTAAAGGCAGGCCTGTGCAGCTTAATCTTAAGCAACTTATTGCCCGGTTTGTTGAGCATCGCCATGAAGTAGTTATCCGCCGTACGCAATTTGAATTACGTGAAGCCGAAAAAAGAGCCCATATACTTGAAGGCTTGCTCATTGCGCTTGATCATCTTGATGAAGTGATCGCCCTCATCAGGGCATCAGTTACTCCTGAAGATGCCAAGAACGGATTGATGGAACGCTTCGGTCTGACAGAGATTCAGGCAAAAGCCATACTTGATATGCGTTTACAGCGGCTTACCGGCCTTGAACGTGATAAAATCAAAGAGGAATATGCCGAGTTGCTGAAACTGATTCAGCATCTTAAAGATATTCTGGCCGATGAGTCTCTCAGGATGCAGATTATCAAGGAGGAACTCCTGGAGATTAAGGAAAAATATGGCGACGAGCCACGCACAAGAGTTGAATATACTGCCAAAGATTTCAGGATTGAAGATACCATTGCTGATGAAAGCGTGGTGATCACAATTTCTCACATGGGCTATATAAAACGTACCATGCTGGCTGAATACAGGCGTCAGAACAGGGGCGGGAGAGGAGCCAGGGGGTCAGATATCAGGGACGAGGATTTTCTTGAACACCTTTATATAGCTACCGCACACAATTATCTCCTGTTTTTTACTGAAAAAGGTAAATGCTTCTGGCTCAGAGCTTTTGAAATACCAGAAGGTGGCAAGGCCTCAAAAGGCAGGGCGATTCAGAATATTCTGAACATTGAGCCTGATGATAAAGTAAGGGCTGTAATTAACCTGAAAGACCTGAAAGACGAGGAATACGTTAATAACAACTTCATTATTCTCTGTACCAAGCAGGGAACAATTAAAAAGACTTCGCTCGAAGCCTACTCACGGCCTCGTGCCAACGGAATTAATGCCATTAACATTGCTGAAGGTGATTGCCTGCTTGAAGCCAGGCTTACGGATGGCAGGAGTGAAATTTTAATGGCACTGAGATCGGGAAGGGCAATTCGTTTCAATGAAACCACAGTGAGGCCAATGGGCCGGAACGCTACAGGGGTAAGGGGTATACGACTTGCAGGTAAAACCGATGAAGTAATTGGCATGATATGTGTTGATAATGAAAATGCAAACATCCTGGTTGTTTCAGAGAATGGATATGGTAAACGGTCGTCGCTCGAAGATTACCGGGTAACAAACAGAGGCGGAAAAGGTGTTAAAACAATTAATATCACCGATAAAACCGGAAAACTGATCGCAATAAAGGATGTAACTGACAGCGACGACCTGATGATCATCAACCGGTCCGGAATTATTATCCGCATGGCAATCGGCGATCTGAGGATCATGGGAAGAGCAACACAGGGTGTCAGGCTCATTAATCTGAAGGATAGCGACTCTATTGCAGCCGTAGCTAAGGTAGAAGTCTATGAAGAAGAAGGAATTGAAGACCTGGGTGATGAATCAGAAGAGACCAATGCACCCCTGGAAATTGATGAAAATGATGTAGAAAGCACTGCTGAAAACGACGAAAACTAATAAATTCGAATCTGTAACCAACTCAAACTACTTACCTTTGCCCAGAATTCAAAAAAAATTAAAGTCAATCGCAAATAAACCCCTTAAAATTGAAATTACAATGAAAAAGACCATTCTTCTGCTGGCCTTGGTTTTAGTGACCGGAATAACTTTTGCTCAGTTCAAGAAAGACCGGACTTCTGCCTATAATTACTGGCAGAAAGGTGACCTGACCAAGGCAAAGGAATATATCGACAAGGCAATTGCCTATCCGGAAGCTTCTACCGATGCAAAAGTACACTACTATTGTGGTGCTATCTATCTCGATATTCATTTCAAACCAGACTTGAAAACCCTGGCTCCCAATGCATTACAAACTGCTTATGATGAAATGAAAAAAGCCCAGGAACTTGATACCAAAGGTGAGTTCAAGTCAGAACTCATGATACGTATGCTTACACTCGGAGGCCAATTCTTCAATGCCGGTGCCGATTTCTTCAAGGAAAACAATTTCGCCGATGCACTCACTCAGTTTAAGCAGGCCGCTAAAATAGGAGAGGAGAACCATAGTACTGATACGCTTGGCATATACGGTACTGCCCTTTGTTATGAAAAACTGCTGGATTACGATAATGCTATGGCTACTTACGAGAAACTTATCCAGATTCAAATGAAGGAGCCCAGTATTTATAGCTCTTTGGCAAATGTTTATCTTGAAAAGAATATGGTTGACAAAGCCGACAAAATCCTTCAGGAAGGACTGGATAAGTTCCCTGGAAATTTTGACATGATCCTCAATACGGCCAATTTTTATATCAAAACCAAACAGCATCAAAAAGCTTTGCAGAGTTTGTCAGTAGCCAAAGAGAAGGATCCTCAAAACAAATCGATTGCATTTGCTGTTGGTGTTACCTATGATATGTTAAAGAATGATACGACGCTGCCGGCTTCTGATCGCAAAATCTATTTTGATAATGCAGTCAAAGCATACCAGGAAACCATTGATCTTGATCCAACTTATTTTGATGCTCTTTTCAACATAGGTGCTGTATATTTTAATAAGGGCGGAGATCTGATTAATGAAGCTAACAGGCTGCCTCTTGGCGACAATCGCTATGAAGCACTTGAAGCTGAAGGAAAAGATTTCCTTAACAAAGCGCTGCCTTACCTTGAAAAAGCCGAACAAGTTAAAACCGGCGACAGGGACACATTACTTTCGCTCAAGGAAGTTTATACAAGGTTGGCTATGTATGATAAACTTAAAGAAATCAATGATAAATTGAATCAGTAAACTTATAACAAAGGCTCGCGAGAGCCTTTGTTAGTTAAATTTATATTTAACATAATATAAATTATAAGAATATTTTATATTTCATTTTTACGAGACTTACCATGTGGTTCTGCCAATTTCAATTACTTTTATTGAAAAATCCTTTATGAGAACTTTGAAGGCAATACTTTTGATAATTCTCATTATTGTCGTATCAGCATTTGGGATTGGTTTTCTTTTGCCCCGTACAGCTTTGGTTTCACGGTCAATGCTGATTCATGCTCAACCTCGCCAGGTTTTTGACCAGATGAATATCATAAAAAACTGGGAAAACTGGTCACCTTGGAGTAAACTCAGTCAATCTGTCACGATTGATTATTCAGGCCCCGAAAAAGGCGCCAATGCATCGTTTACCTGGACAAGCCAGAGTGACAAAATTGGCAATGGTGCGATTTTAATTGTTAATAGTTATCCTTATGATTCAGTGATTTTTAGCATGAATTTCGGGGATCGTGGAAATGCCCTGGGAAAATTCACGCTCACGAAGTCAGGGAACGAAACCTTTGTAACTTTTCAAATGACCAGCGACCTCGGTTATAACCCCGTAAATCGTTATTTAGGCTTATTATTTAACAAATTTGCTGGAAATGATTTTGACAAAAGCCTGATGAATCTTCAATACTACCTCGGTTCATTACCGAAAAACATGTCTGTTTCAAACATATTTGAAACGGACATTCCTGCCTGTATTACAATTGCAGTTCGCGACACTTCTAATTATCAGACAATTAGCGCCAAACTTGCTGCAATTTATAAAAAGTTATTTAACATAATAAAATTAAGAAAGCTACAAGTTACAGGAGCGCCATATGCAATGTATTATACAGTTACACCTGAATTGATTGATTTTGAGGCTGGTATAAAAATCAACAAGCTATTGCTGCTGCAGGACTCTACAATTATATTTCGCGAATTTCCCCGGCGTCATGTATTAAGTACAATATATACAGGTAATTACAAAGGCATCGTTCAGGCTTATAATGATCTTGAGACTTATGCAGTTGAAAATAAGTTACAAACAGGCACACCTGTCATGGAAGAATATATTACTGACTCATCCGTTGAAAAGGATTCTTCAAAATGGCAAACCAATATTTATGTACCTCTGAAATAGGCTTTTACTTCATATTAACCTCTCCCCTAGCGTAATTCTGTTATTCTGTTTTGAACATTGCAGAAATCTACCTTGCAGCTATCCATTTTAGATTTACTCATAATATCTTTATTCTGTAATTTATTCTTACGTTTGCTTTTCATAAATGTTGAGTTATGGCCAGACAAACTTCCAGGATTCCCCGATTAGTAAAAGCCGATCCTTGGTTAACGCCAAATACACAGGATGTTATCAACAGGATTGACTATTTTGAAGCCAGATTGAATTCAATTGAGGCTGATTTCGGCAGTTTAGTGAAATTTGCTTCAGGCTACGAATATTTTGGATTTCATATCGATAAAAAGAATAACCGTTTTGTTTACCGAGAATGGGCTCCTGGTGCACGTCAGTTATACCTTACAGGCGATTTTAATCACTGGCACGAAACCTCTCATCCCATGTGCCGCATAGAATATGGAGTCTGGGAAATATTTCTCGATTATGAGACCTATAAAGACCGCCTTAAGCATGGAAGTTTCATAAAGGTAGTTGTAATGAGCGACCTTGGCTTGCAGAAGCGGATACCTGCGTATATTCGCAGGGTTGTGCAGGATGAGCAAACCAAAGATTTTACAGGGCAAATCTGGTTCCCTAAACGGTTCGACTGGTCGGGTGATAATTTTAAAACAGATATGACCCGTGACCTCTTTATCTATGAAGCGCATGTAGGAATGGCCCAGGAAAAGGAAGGGATCGGTACTTACAGTGAATTCACACAGAATGTTCTGCCCCGCATAAAGAAAGCCGGATATAATGCCGTTCAACTCATGGCTGTGCAGGAACATCCGTATTATGGATCCTTTGGCTATCACGTAGCGAATTTCTTTGCCCCTTCATCCCGTTTTGGTACGCCCGAAGAGCTGAAAACCCTTATCAAGACCGCACATAGCATGGGAATTGCCGTGATTATGGACATTGTTCATTCTCATACTGTTAAGAATATTAACGAAGGTCTAAACCTCTTTGACGGTACCGAAACGCAATATTTTCATCCGGGTCCCAGGGGTGAGCACCCTGACTGGGATTCAAAGCTTTTTGACTATGGAAAGACCGAGGTGCTTCGCTTCCTGCTGTCAAATGTTAAATTCTGGCTTCAGGAATTTCATTTTGACGGATTCCGGTTCGATGGAGTTGGTTCAATGCTTTATTTCCACCATGGCAATGAAACCATCGACAGCCCCGACAAGTATTTCAATCAGGGTGTCGAATGGGATGCTGTGAGGTACCTGCAACTTGCTAACTACCTTATTAAGAAGGTAAAGCCGACTGCAGTATCTATTGCTGAAGATGTCACTGGTATGCCCGGACTTACGGCACCTATTGCGGATGGAGGAATTGGATTCACCTATCGCCTTGGTATGGGTATCCCCGACTTCTGGATCAAATACCTGAAAGATACTCAGGATGAAGACTGGAATATATATGAAATGTGGAATACGCTAAACGACAGGCTTCCATTTGTGAGGACTGTAGCCTATTGCGAATCGCACGACCAGGCATTGGTGGGAGATAAAACATTGGCATTCAGGTTGATGGATAAAGAGATGTATTTTAACATGCGGGTAACTGACAACAACCTGATCATTGACCGGGGCATGGCGTTGCATAAAATGATCAGGCTGTTTTCAATTTCACTTGGTGGACAAGCATGGTTAAATTTTATGGGAAATGAGTTTGGTCATCCTGAATGGATTGATTTCCCGAGGCTTGGCAACGACTGGAGTTATAAATATGCAAGACGCCAGTGGTCTCTGGTTGATGATGAATCGCTGAAATACCATTTCCTGGCTGATTTTGATCGTGAAATGATAGGAATTATCAGGGGCCATAAGATTATGTCAGCAGGATATGCCCGCCAATTGAATATGGATGAGGCCAACAAATGCATTATCTATGAACGTGGCGGACTGTTGTTTCTTTTTAATTTTCATACGACGAATTCCATCCCGGATTATGAATTCACTGTTCCGGAACCGGGTACATACGCTATATTGCTAAACAGCGACAGCAGGAAACATGGCGGCCATGGCCGCATTGACGACGCGACAATTCACCATGCTGTATTTGACCCGCTGTTCTCCTTTTACAAACTCAAGGTCTATTTACCAAACCGAACTGCATTGATCCTGGAGAGATTATCCTAAATTTCTGCTCTATTTAAAATGAATTAACAAAAAACCTTATTGTTTTCAAAAATACTTTTGTATAATTGCCCCGAAAATTGATTGAAACATGAGTAATCAGACTGCGAAGAAGAAACTGATTGTTAGTTATCAGAATCTAACAGCCGAATTGAAAGAGGCCATTCTTAAAAAATACCCGCTCGGATGGGTAAATCATATGATTAAAGTCAAGGGTGCCGGTGATTCATATTTCCATGCAATCACCCTTGATACCGATGAAATAAGTTACCTGATTAAAGTACCTGTTAAGATTGATCAGAAATCTGATAAAGATGATGAGGATTTCTTTGCAGAATCAGTTGATATGAAGGAGACGGAAGAAGCAGGCAACGAAGAAGAGAAAGAACAGGAAAACGATCGCGAAAGGGATGACTGATCAGTATCCATGCAATTCCTTAACATCTTTTAACAAATAAAAACTAAGAATCGAACCAAATCATTGTACTTTAGTCCCGTTGTTCATTTTAGCAACAATAATATCGATTTATTAATTAAAAAACAGCCATAAAAAAAGAAGCCGACTCGGCTTCTTTTTTTTATTTTGTGTGATTGATAATCAACCAACCAGAAGTGAGATTTGCGCGTATTTGTAGTTTGAATAACTCACTTTCCGCATCAATGCAAGCGCCAGAGTAAGTGTTCCGATTCTTCCAACATACATCGTGACAATCAGTATAAGTTTGCCTGCACTTGAGAGAAACGGTGTAATCCCTGTTGAAAGTCCAACAGTACCAAATGCCGATACTTCTTCGAAGATTAATTTCAGAAAAGGTTGGTTGCTATCGGTTATCGATAGGAAAAACGTGGAGATAAATATCAGGGAGACCGAGAATAGTGCGATAGAATATGATTTATCAATTAATTCGAATGAGACGGTGTGTTTGAGCATTTCTACATTTTTCTTTCCCCTGATAGTGGCATAGGCTGATGCTACAATCGTTGCAAATGTGGTTGTTTTGATGCCACCTCCGGTGGATGCAGGTGAAGCCCCGATAAACATCAGAAAGATCATAAACATTAACACCGGTTGACCCAGGTGAGAAAAATCCACCGAATTGAAGCCGGCTGTCCTGCAGGTAACCGATTGAAAAATGGATGCAACTATTGCACCATAATAATCATAGTCCTTGATTGTATTATTCCTTTCGATGACATAGAAAACGACAGTTCCAGCCAGAATGAGTGCAAAAGAAGTGTAAAGCGCAACCTTAGAATGGACAGCCAGCTTTTTCCATTTCAGCTGGGAGCGCTCGCGTATTCGCGAAAGGCTGAAAATATCCTCCAGCACCATGATCCCGATACCTCCCAGGAATATAAGTGTAGCAATTATTAGTTGAATATTATAGGCATGGCGCACACCTACGTCATACAGATTGTCGGTGAATAAGGCAAAACCGGCATTGTTGTATGCTGAAATTGAATGGAAAAGCGAAAAAAACAGCTTACCCCCTCTCCCACTGAATGTTAACTCTGCCGGCCAGTTAATAAATATTAAGAGTGCACCGATGAGTTCAATGAATAAACTGTAAAAAATGATTCTTCTCAACATTGAACGTGTATCACTCAGCCGGTTTGTGGCTACCACTTCTTTCATCAGTGATTGGTATCTCAACCCTGCTGAACTTTTTGAGAATGTCGCAAAAAAAGCAGCGAATGAGATAATGTTTATACCACCAAGCTGGATAAGCAACATTATGATTATCTGACCTTTAATGGTAAAACAGTTAGCGGTGTCAACTACGGTAAGTCCGGTTACGCAACAAGCACTGGTTGAAGTAAAGAGTGCATCAAGGAAAGAAATGCCTTTGAATGTCATTTCAGGGAGGAAAAGCAATCCGGCACCGCTGAGTATGAGTACAATAAACGATAATGCAAGCATAGCGGACGGGCCTACTCTGATCATTGATAAGTGTTCGCTGGCCTTACCCACTTCCACAGCGACGAAAACGAAAAAGTACAGCTGGACGAATACGATAAAGTATTCCGAAAGTTTGGGCAGACCTATGAGGTTGAATAAGAGTATAACTATATGCTCCCTGAACAGCAGTAACCCAAGCCCGTCAAGCAGAAGGCTAAGCATTATAAGTGCCTCAAACAAGTTGTTCTTGATAAAATCTATCGGGTGGAAATCATAAAAGATCTTCACCATGAATTTAACAAAATAGAAAATAAAGCTTCCTTCCATTACCCAGTAATTGAGCTCATAGCTCCTGGACGTTTTAGGGAAACCATAGTAATAGATAATTGATGAAACAGCAATCAGCGCTATAAACACGCTGAGTATTTGCATGATGCCAATAACATAGGCTTTATGCCGGTACAAGCGGATATTTATATATTCCCGGATCCTATCGACTCTTGTTGATGGCATAGTAAACCTGGAATATTAAGTATTGATTTGAAGGAAACGGTCAATATCTTTAATGTGTCCAAATATGAGAAGCCGGTCAGTTGCTTCGAGAATCTGTTTTGAATCAGGAACTCCCATAATATGGTGCTCTGACAGTTCTTTTCCTCCTTTTACTGACTTTATTTCCTTTTTTAATGTGATAAGGCTCAGTTTATACTTATCCCGGAGGTCAATCTCACCAAAAGTTTTGTTGATACAGTTCTTGGGTGAAATAATTTCAGCGATACGGTAATCATCAGGAAGCTGAAGGTAGCTGACGATACTTGGATTTGAGAGCCTCTCAGCAACAATAACGCCGACTTCTTCTTCGGGTGACAGTATTTCAGTGATGCCCATCTTTTGAAGAATGATGCGCTGGGCTTCACCATTGGCGCGGGTTATAATACGTTTAACCTGCAAGTCGAGCAGAATGGATGAGCAAAGTAATCTTTTTTCAAAATCGGAACCTATCGCAACCACAACAGCATCAAATTCAGCGATATTCTGAGATTGTAATGCTTTTTTATCAGTGGCATCAAGTGCAACAGCATAAGCTACATCTTCTCCTATTGAATCGATAACTTCAGTATTATTGTCAATGGCCATAACCTCAAATCCTTTGGAAGACAGGACTTTGGCTATCGCCTTTCCGAATTGACCAATACCAATTACAGCATATTTTTTCGTTGCCATGTTATTGTCAGCAGTGGAATTAAAACCTGCAAATGTACTGTTATTTGAGTGCTATTGGCTATCTGGATCATCAAAATTTAATGAGCGGGACTTCAGTAGTATTGGATTGATAAACAGGATACTATAAAAAAAAGATGGAGAACCTCCCATTCTGAAAGGTTCCCCACCTCCGTTTACAGCAACCGTAGCTGCTGTAGCGGACCGAACGCCGATTGCGAGGGACTGAAGAAAGGTTTTACCCTTTGTTCATCTGGTGTAATCCGAATAACTTTCGTTGTCCGGCTTACATCAACAACCTCTGACTCGCTCTCAGGATTTTTCCTTGCAGAAATTGCCTGTTTGTTTGTCACCGGGGCATCTTTCCCGGCTTCTTGCGAAGTCCGGCAGTTTTGCCTCTGAGGTCATCCTCGGCGGTCGGAAGATCTTCAACCGGTCTTTTCCCGAAGGAAGTACCGTGTATTAAACAACCAGCGCATGTGCACTGTGTTGCCCGACTCTTTTGCTGTTTCCCCTGTTTCTCCCATTAAGGTTCTTCAGGTTGTCAGTTGCGGTTTCAGGTATTTACTTCTTGCGAAGCAGTACTTTCAGCCGCTGAGTCGATCTTCCTGATATGGAGCGGTGAATTTCAGCACCCGTAAGTGCTTATGTTCTCCTGCAACGTTACCGGTACTTGCGTACCAGCTATTTTGCTCTGACCTCCTGCATTGCCTGTCCCGTTTGTTCTTTGCAGAATTTCTGTTCCTGGTTTTGCAGTTTGCCGGTCGTCGGTTGTTCCTCTCGAAACTTCTTTCTCCCGGTTTGCGGCCGGTCTCCATGATCGTGTCCGGTGAATTAAAAGTACAACGAAACGAGGGGCCGGGTCAAGCTTTTTTAGCTAAAGAACCAAACATTGTTTTAACGCGAGTTATTAACAATTGTTAATAACTTTTATAATGTATCATCTTGTATATCAATATCTTGATAAGCATCTGGCACTCAGTAGAAATGTTTTGAATCGGCAACTTCATTCATTCATTCCGGAAGACATGGAGTTTATTCACTTCTTGCAGCCCGGAAAAACTCCTCAAAGAGGAGAAAAAATATTTTCTCTCAGAATCATACCTGCAACAAAAGATTCTCAGGTAACTGTTCCCATAGGAAAATAATACACTAAAAGTGGTAAGTGAATCAGAGAGAATATCTGAGCAAAGGGTTACGTCAGTTAATCCTGCTGACCCTGCTCACGTCTTTGACCTTTAAAAGCCTGGCAATGATCATTTCGAGATGGTTTTTTCCCGAAACATTGATAGTGATTATACCTTCAAATTTACCGTTTTTGCTCTCAATGTTGATTGAGCGCGTGTTGGCATTCAGTTCATCAGAAAGTACTGAAGTGATTGAACTGAGAATCCCTACCCTGTCGTTTCCGGTCACTTTGATGGTTGCCAGGAAATTGCTCAGCCCGGCATTATCGGTCCAGCGCGCTTCCAACACGCGGTAGAGGTATCGGGTATGCATTTCGTGAGCATTGGTACAATCTTTCCGGTGTATCTTAATCCCTTCGGATACGGTAACAAACCCGAAAATTTCATCACCCAGCACAGGATGGCAGCATCGGGCCAGCTTTACATCGCTCATGGGCGTTTCATTATTGATGATTACCAGCGCCTGCGATTGTGAAGCCACTGGCTTTTTAATCTTCTTTTCAGGCTGTCTCTCATTGATTTTTGGCTCTTCAGGTTTGGTCGAAGCAAGCAGAACATCTTTGATTTTTTGTATATCAATGCGTTCTGTGGCAATATCATGATAGAGATCAAGAGAGTTGGAAGCTTTGAAATATATCACGAGCCTATGAATGGCTTCATCTATATTGTTGATTTTTAGTTGGTTCAGCTTTCTTGTAAGAATGTCGTGCCCAATGTTAGCCTGCTGGAACTCTTCTTCTTTGAGGTGTCGCTTGATCTTTGACAGCGCTTTAGAAGTTGTGGCTATATTCAGCCAATCCTTTGTAGGGTGCTGATTCTTTGCTGTGATCACTTCAACAAGGTCACCGGTCTTCAGTACATGCTTTAAAGGGACAAATGTCTTGTTGACCTTGCCGCCGGTGCAGTGATGTCCGACATCAGTATGAACTTCAAAAGCAAAATCGAGTAATGTAGCCCCGGTATGCAGTTTCTTAAGGTCACCCTGAGGAGTGAAAATATAAACGTGTTTATCAAAAGGCTGTATCTGGGTTTCATTTTCCGAGTCGGGATCAAATAAGTTGTAGTTTTCGAGTATCGACCTGATATTGCGTAACCTCTGGTCGGCTTCATTTTCACCATGAGCATCCGACTTGTATTTCCAATGTGCAGCCTGCCCTTTTTCTGCATCTTCATCCATTCTTTTTGACCTGATCTGTACTTCTACCCATTTATTACCGGGACCTGCTACAGTGGCATGCAGTGATTCGTATCCGCTGCTCTTGGGTGATGATATCCAGTCGCGCATGCGCGATGCATTTGGTTTATAGATATTGGTAACGATAGAATATACTTCCCAGCAATCGTGCTTTTCGGTAGCCGGCTTGCTATCAGTGATGATACGGATAGCGAAAATATCATATACCTGCTCGAAATCAATGTTCTGCGTTTTCATCTTATTCCAGATCGACGGAATGGATTTCGTCCTGGATTTGATGTAATACTTATGCTGACCTTTCTGCAATTCCTCCTCTATCGGCTTGATAAACTCAGCGATGTATTTTGCCTGTGATTCTTTTGATTGTTCGATCTTATCGGCAATGCTCCTGTAAATTTCGGGGTAAACATGCCGCATCGAAAGTTCTTCAAGTTCTGCTTTGATTTTATATAAACCGAGCCTGTGGGCTAGCGGAATATAGAGGTTTAAGGTTTCCATCGATATCTTGCGCTGTTCCTCAAGCGGGAAATTATCGATGTTGCGCATGAGTATGAGTCTGTCGGCGAGGCGGATAAGGATTACCCGGATGTCATTGGTTATGGTTAGTACCAGTTGAATGAAATTCTCAGCCTGGATAGATATCCTTTCAGTGTGCAACCCGGCGATCCTGTTTAACTGAGAAATCAATCCTGCAATATCTGGTGCAAAATGGTTGCTGATCTCAGCCATTTGCTGATCGTTTTTTGCGCAATCCTGCAGCAGTGCTGCAAGCAGGCTCGATACCGGCATCTCCATCTCTCTGCTTAGTGTTACGGCAACCGAACAGGAATGTGAAATTGTGCTGATAAATGTTTCGTTACTTTCATTTTCCAGCGAAGAAGCAAGGAAACATAATGCCTTTCTGATAAGCATTTTATCAGGCTCGCCGGGCAGGTCTTTAATTGACTTGTATAGCCTGCGATAGTATTGGCGTATGAGCGATCTCCTGTTCAGGAGTATATCGTCCGGAGATGAAGTTTTCAAGAGGCAAAATGTTTAGAGATGAAGAAAAAACGCCCGGATGTTGCCGGGCGTTTTTCGCATTGATATGTGTTGCGAATTACTTGCCCGGCTTTATTATCACAGTGCCCGTTGACTTTTTATTATTTGTATTTGAAGGTGTGGTTGTAGTGGTTTTTGTTGCAGTTTTGGTTGTATTGCCAGGAGTAGTTGTGCCTGATGGCTGAACAGTCTTTTGCGGGGTTGTTTGCTGTCCTCCGGCTACATAATACTTTTGAGCTTCGGGAAGGAATTTTGTGATTTCAGCAATCCTGTGTTCATCGCTTGGATGAGTGCTTAGAAATTCAGGAACGCTTCCACTGCCAGATGCAGCCATTTCTTTCCAAAAGGATAATGACCTCTGGGGATCATATCCGGCCATTGCCATAAATATGAGCCCAAGCTTATCAGCTTCCAGTTCATGCTGCCTTGAATATGCCAGAATGCCTAATTGTGAACCGACCCCAAAAGCCGAGAGAAATATATTGCGGGTTTGTTCTGGCTTTTGTTGCATGTAAAGTTCTAAGCCAATGCCGGCTGCTTCAATAGCCAATTGCTGACTCATGCGTTCGTTTCCGTGTTCAGCAATAGCATGGGCAATCTCATGGCCCATAACAACTGCAAGCCCGGCATCATCTTTGGTTATTGGCAGCAATCCGGTGTACACAACAACTTTGCCTCCCGGCATACACCAGGCATTCACATCTTTACTGTCAACCGTGTTGAATTCCCATTTATACCCTTCGATGCGCTTAGCCATTCCATTGTCGTTCATGTATTTTGTTACAGCAGCACTCACCCTCTCTCCAACAGCGGTAACGGCTGCTGACTGTATAGTTGGAGGTGCTACTGCGGGATTCTCTTTCAGGAATGAAGCATAGCTTTCATTTCCCATACTGTTGATGTAGCTCGAAGGCAGCAATTTCAGCTGTTTGCGACCAGTAATGGGTACTTTCTGGCACGACATAAATGTCGTTGATAATAAGATTGTTGCTAATAAATAAATAATTGACTTTTTCATGCTGTATTTGATTAATTTGTTTATCGCTAGTTGATTTTGGCAGTAAGGTTACGACGATTCAGTTCCAAGCATATAGGAAGCAGTTCTTCACGCCTTCCGGTTTTTACGCCGCATTTCCCCTTGTAATGTGTTATAAGGGCCACCTGTTCAGCTTGTTCAGGCTCATGTCCGCAAACCTCAACCAGTACATTGATAACATATTCAAAAGTATTGAAGTCGTCGTTGAACAGAACGATCTCACTTCCCATACCTTTGCCGGTATTGGTGGTTTCGTTGAAAAGTGGTTTATTCTTTGTCATTTTTCAGTGGCAGTTATGACAAAATTAAAGTATTTCTGAACCATTTCGCACATCCGACGTTCTGATAAACTATTTTTATCAGTTGATGCAAAATCAAAATAACAAAAAACATACCAATTGAGCGATGTTAAGTGACGAAGATAATTTGTCGAATCAATTCACAGGCTGGAACAGCTTTAAAAAACAGCTTAGCAAACGGTTGTCGGGGCAGCTACCAGGAAAAACAGCCCAATACAAGCTTGCACCTCTTCACCGATTAGCAGAAGATGAATATGATGCAGCATATCACCGGCCGGTTGAAAGCAGCGTTCTGATGCTTCTGTTCACCGATAATGGCAGGGTATATTTGCCGGTTATTCTTCGCAATGAATACAATGGAGCTCATTCGGGACAAATAAGCCTTCCGGGTGGAAGAAAAGAGAATCAGGATATTTCGGACTACTCGACTGCCTTGCGTGAAACATTTGAAGAGATTGGAGTGAAGTCAGGAGAAATGGTTTATTGCGGTAAACTGACAGATTTATATATTCCACGCAGTAATTTCCTTGTTCACCCGTTTGTAGCCGCTATTGACAAGAAACCACTTTTTGACACTGATCCTAAGGAGGTTAAGGAACTGCTGATCCTTAAACTTGATGATCTTTTAGCACCTGACGCAGTGATTGAGAAGAAACTTAAAATAGGAAATATATCAATAGTTGCCCCTGGATTTGATGCTTACGGACACTTCATGTGGGGAGCTACTGCAATGATTTTCAGCGAATTTATTGAGATTGTGAAAAAGATCACCTACCCGGATTAGCCTTTTTTACTCCTTATGCTTCGATGCATCATATACAACCTTGCCGTCGAGGATAGTGTAAAGCACCCTTGTTTTCAATAATTCTTTTTCCGGGACATGCATTATATCTTTATCAAGAATCACCAGGTCGCCGAATTTTCCTTTTTCAAGGGATCCTTTTTCATTTTCTTCAAATGCTGCCTTAGCTGCCCAAATGGTAACACTTTTCAGCGCTTCTTCGCGGGTCAGCGCGTCAATTAACTGGAAACCTTCTGCAGGATTGCCTTCAGCATCTTTCCTTACTACGCTGGCATAGAATGTTTTAAGGGGTTCGATGCTTTCTATAGGAAAATCTGTACCATTGGGCAGCCATCCGTTTTGCTGCAATAACCTTTTATAGGCATATGCATTGGCTACTCTCTTGCCCAACCTCAACTTTGCCCATGCCATATCAGATGTGGCATGAGTGCCCTGAACCGACGGAATAATATTGTACTTGCCAAATAATTCAATGTCATCGGGGTCAACCACCTGTGAGTGCTCAATACGCCAGCGCCTGTCGTTGATGCCCTGAAGCACGCGAGCATAGGAACGGAGCACAAATCCTACCGCCGAGTCACCAATGGCGTGTGTGCTGACCTGGTAGCCTGATTTATAGGCGATCTCGCAGACCTTCTGCATAAATTCCGGTGTGATCACCAGTAACCCTTTGTTTGAAGGATCGTCAGAATATGGCTGTTTGAGGCATGCACCCCTTGAACCCAAAGCGCCGTCGGCATAAAGTTTGACCGACCTTACCGTGATCCAGGAAGTTTTATGAATGCCTTTCTCAACAAAAGCTTTGAAGTTTTCTTCGGTAGGGTTCAGCATAACATTTAGCCTAAGGTTCAGCTTTTGCTGTTGCTGAAGTTTTTCAAGACGAATGATATCTTTAAGGTCGAGGCCGGCATCGGTAACACTGGTAAGGCCGGCTTCAAAACATTTTTGAGATGCTTCAATCAGTAATTTTTCAGTTTCCGTTTCGGCAAGTGGCGGAACAGAATTTTTGATCTTGTCAGCAGTCCCTTCCAGGAAGATTCCTGTAAACCGCTCACCATTAAAGAGCGCTTCGCCGGCCGGAATGTTTTTGAGGGTGGCTTTTTCGATGGCTTCAGAACTTGCCAGCACTGCATGGCCATCGATGCGGGTCAGGACTACCGGAACTCCGGGGAAAGTTTTGTCTAACAAAGTGTTATCAGGAAACTTCTGTCCGGACCATTTATTCTGGTCCCATCCCCTGCCAAGCAGCCAGTCCGAAGGATGATTCTTTCGCCAGGCCTTTAATATATCAATTACTTCGTCAAATGATTTGGCGCTTGTCAGATCAGCATATTGTTGTTCGTAAGCCAGTCCGTAAAAGTGTGAATGGGCATCAATAAAGCCGGGGTAAACAAACTGCTGTTTTGCATTGATCTGAACTGTTGCTCCATTGCGGCTTAAAATATGATCGGTGGTACCAAGGTCAAGGATTTTGCCATCTCTGACAGCAATAGCCGAAACTACAGAAAATGAGCTATCTACGGTATATATCCTGGCATTGTAAACGATAAGGTCGGCTTTTCTTTTCATATCATTGCATGATGACAGTAACACTGAAATCGTCAGGACGAAAGCAGTTAGGATCAGATTTCCCGTGCGTTTCATTGAGTGGTTTTTTTCCACGGCAAAGGTAGAGATATAATCAGGTTTCACGCAAAGATGATGAGAGGCAGTGAACACCTTGCTTTTATTTTTCATACAAAGCTACAGACATGTAATGAAAAAAGTTTCCTTAACTGCTGTGTTCTATAAAGGTGATTTATCGGGTATTGAGAACGCCCAAATGATTGTTGAGACCCAATGAAATGACATTATGTGAGAAAAGTAAACTCCATTGTGGTTAATCGTTGCAGCGACTAAATTATGGTTCAGAAAAGACAGACTCACGAGAAAATAATATTCGTTTAGAAAGCGATAGTTTTTTATTATTTTTGCGGAATCACAACAAAATCAGCAATGGGAAATAAAATACTTACGACACGCTTTTACCTGATTGTTACACTGATACTTACAGGGGCAATGATGCGCCTTATACCGCATTGGCCCAATTTTACCCCCATTGCAGCCATAGCACTGTTTGGCGGAACCTATCTCAAGCGGAAAGAGTTGGCTTTCATTATCCCGGTTTCAGCTCTGCTCATCAGTGACCTGTTTCTAGGTTTTCACAGCACTATGATTGCTGTTTACGCCAGTTTTATAATCATCGTTGCCATGGGATTTGTTCTCCGGCGTATGGTTTCTGTTCACGGAGTGGTGATCGCCTCACTGGCTTCTTCCCTGCTTTTTTTCCTTGTCACTAATTTTGCCGTATGGTATTCAGGGCTGGTGCCTTACCCGCATACTACTGCCGGACTTGCTGCTTCCTATGCAGCAGGGCTTCCTTTCCTGTGGAATGGCATGATGGGTGACCTGTTTTACAATGGAATCCTTTTCGGCGCCTATTATCTCATCACTTCAAGGGTGTCGGTATTTAAAGAAGCGTAGATTGCCCTCGATATTAAATTGCAAAGCCCCTTATCGTGAGGGGCTTTGTTTTTATATACCTGATATCGAGCCTATTCAAACAATGACTCGTCGCGCTCGAGCAACAGGATTGAGTGCTGGGGAACGATGTAATATTTTTCATCATCATACACGATCTCGATGGCGCCCTTTTGCAGGAAAATGGCTTTGTCGCCCACTTTTGCCTGCAAGGGAATGTAACGTACTTTTTCTTCACCATGCTTTTTCCAGGGCTCATTATCGTCATCCATCACATAAGGGATCGGGTAACCAGGTCCGATCTTTATGATGTAGCCCGTCAGGAGTTCTTCCTTTTCAGAGTATCCCGGAGGGAGGAATAGCCCGCCTTTGGTCCTGCTGTTTAATGCTTTGGGCTTAATAAGTACTTTATCTCCTACAACAATTAATTTGTCAAGCTTATTCATTATAACGCTGTTTATATCCGGGGATATAGTAGTATTTTCGTAGTGAACTACAAACATACATATAAATTTGAGGTAACTTTGCAGGTTAACACCGACTTTTTCAACACAACGAATGGTATAACAAGAAAGGATGCGATATGGCTCTCATAGGCTTCAGAACACCCAAACCAAGAAAGTTTGATTACAAACCATTGTTCTACAATAAATCGGATGATGAATTTGAAGGAAAAATGAAGAAAATTATGGAAGGATCGCAGGAACCCGTTTCAGGTGATCTTAGGCAGAAGATGGAACAATCGTGGAAACGAAGGAGAAACACGGAATCAAGAACCTTAAAGAATATGCGCGGGCTTGCCATTGCCATTGCGCTCGTATTTTTGTTGCTTTACCTGATCTTTTTCATCTGATATTTAAAGAGTTACATCAAAGCGTAAATTATCATTCTAAAGCAGCAGTTAAACAGTTACTAAATGCCCGATATAATCAGGTTATTGCCGGATTCGGTCGCGAACCAGATCGCAGCCGGAGAAGTTATTCAGCGGCCTGCATCAGCAATCAAGGAGTTGCTGGAGAATGCCATTGATGCGGGTGCTACTATCATTCGTATTATTGCCAAAGATGCCGGCAAGACTTTACTCCAAGTGATTGATAACGGATGCGGCATGTCGGCGACTGATGCCCGTATGAGTTTCGAACGCCATGCGACTTCTAAAATAAACAGCGCCAAAGACCTTTTTGCGATCCGCACTTTTGGTTTCAGGGGTGAAGCCCTCGCTTCGATCGCTGCCATAGCACAGGTGGAAATGAAATCGAGGAAAGAAAGCGACGAAGTGGGAACGTTTCTACTCATCGAAGGCTCAAAAGTAAAATTGCAGGAAGAGACAGCTTGTTCGGCAGGCACATCCATCGCGGTGAAGAACTTATTTTACAATGTACCCGCCAGGCGGAATTTCCTGAAGTCGGATGTGATTGAATTCAGGCATATCATTGAAGAATTTCAGCGAGTTGCGCTGATACACCCCGACATTGAACTTTCACTCCATCACAACGATAAACTGGTTTTCCAGTTGAATAAATCGAACCTTAAGCAGCGGATTGTCAGTATTTTCGGCAACCCGATGAACGAAAAGCTGGTTCCGGTTGAACTTGTGACCGAGCAAGTGACCATCAGCGGATTCATCGGGAAACCTGAAACAGCCCGGAAAACCAAGGGAGAACAGTACCTGTTTGCCAACGGCCGCTTTATCCGCCATCCGTATCTGAATCATGCGGTAGAACAGGCTTATCAGGAACTGATTCCTGATTCGGCTTACCCTACCTATTTCATTGGACTTGAGGTTGATCCCGGCTCGATAGATGTGAACATACATCCGACAAAAACGGAGGTTAATTTCCAGTACGGACAACTGGTGTATGCCGCAGTAAGGTCGGCAGTAAAACACTCGCTTGGAATGTTCAGTCTTGCACCGACACTTGATTTTGATACAGAGCAAAGTTTCGATATCAGGATGCCGGCCAATTATCAGCCCAAACCGCCCACTATCAAGGTAAACCCCGATTACAACCCATTTAGTAATCCCAGACCCTCAGGTAGCGGCGCTGGAATGAGTGCAAACCGTGAAGGCTGGGAAAAACTTTTTGAGATTAACATGACTCCGGCCAGGGCTGATGCAGGAACAATGGCTACGCCGGTTCAACCGGAGGATAATCAGCAGGGTAATCGTCTTTTTGATGACAACCGCGAGCCTGGTGAAGCCACAACAAAACTTTTGCAGGTTCATAACCGTTATATAGTGGCGGTTATTCGTTCGGGGGTAATGATGATTGATCAGCAAAAGGCGATTGAACGCATAGAATATGAGAGACTTACAACGTCGCTTGCATCAGGTAACGGTGAAAAACAGCGTTGTTTGTTTCCTCAAACCATTCATTTGTCAGCGGCTGATGCATCTATATTTGAAGAAATGTTGCCCGACCTTGACCGCTTTGGCTTTGAAATCTCAGATCTTGGGGATGGCACTTTCCTGCTGAATAGTGTACCTGCAGCAATGAAATCAATTCAGCCTGAAGGCTTTATCGAAAACCTGATTGAGAATTTCAAGAACAACAAGCCGCTGCTGGCCATGGACAAGCAACCTGCCGTGGCTGCGATGGTAGCACGAAACATAGCACAGAAGTTTTACCGTCCACTCAAACAACCTGAAATGCAATCCATTGTTGATGAGCTTTTTGCCTGCCAGTCACCTGAAATTGCATTTGACGGAAGCCGGATCATAAAAATTCTTCCGGTTCAGGAAATTGAAAAACTATTCCAATAATTATCGTCAATGAGCTACGAACAATATAGTCCGACCGGTTTCAGGGTTTTGCCTCCAGTTGTTAAGAACCTGCTGATTATCAATGGCTTGTTTTTTCTGGCCATGATTGTATTTGACAGCATCGGTTCTATCGATCTGTCCGATATGCTCGGCCTGCACTATTTTGCATCTCAAAAATTCCATGTTTACCAGTTTGTTACTTACATGTTCATGCATGGAAATTTAACGCATATCTTCTTCAATATGTTTGCGTTATGGATGTTTGGCAGCGCTCTGGAGAATTTCTGGGGGCCAAAGCGGTTCCTGGTTTATTATTTTGTTACCGGAATCGGTGCTGCACTTATCCATTACCTGGTTTTCTATTTCCAGGTTGACCCGGTATTAACAGCCATGAATGCCTTTATCAGTCACCCTGACTTTCAATCACTTAATGCGTTTATAACATCACACAAATTCATTATCAGTGATAATTCAGGAGAAATCTGGACTCAATTTCAAAAATTCCAGTCTGATTATGCTGTTCTTACCCAGGACCATCAAAATGTGCAGGCATTACAAGGTTGTGTGAATTTTGTATCGGAATACAGGGAACATTTTCTAAATATGCCTGTTGTGGTGGGCGCTTCAGGAGCTATTTACGGATTGTTGCTCGCTTTTGGAATGATGTTCCCGAATTCCATGATATACATTTACTTTTTGTTCCCCATGAAAGCTAAGTGGTTTGTAGTGTTTTACGGTGCACTCGAACTGTTTTCGGCCATTTGGAGGCCTGGTGATAATGTCGCACATTTCGCCCACCTTGGCGGAATGATCTTCGGGATAGTACTGATTTTGCTTTGGCGACGAACTGACAGAAAGAAAAGGAATCAATACTGGGACAGTACCGGTTATTAATATCAGTTGATAATCAACAATGTACACTACACAATCGCCGGGCGAAAGGATTAAAAGCTTTTTTAGGAGCAACAGTATGTTGCCCAAGCTGTTACTTATTAATATCGCCGTGTGGCTGATCATATATCTCGGGCGCATCATTGCATTTCTATATAAGGTGCCCGGAAACGATTCTGAGATATTCTGGATTCAAAATGTTCAGACATGGCTTGCCATTCCGGCCTCGGTGCCTGGCCTGCTGGCGCGGCCATGGACCATCATCACCTATATGTTCCTGCATATCGAATTCTGGCACATGCTGTTCAATATGTTTTGGTTGTATTGGTTTGGGAAGATTTTCCTTGAATTCCTCAGCAGCCGTCAATTGTTAACGGCATACCTGCTTGGCGGCATAGCCGGGGGGCTGGTATTCATGGCGGCATATAATATTTTCCCGGTTTTCAGTTCAACTGTAGGTCAATCCATTGCCCTTGGAGCCTCAGCTTCGGTGTTGGCTATCGTAATCATGATCTCGTTTGTAGTGCCCGATTATACCATTAACCTGATGTTTATCGGAAAGTTGAAAATCAAGTATATAGCCATTGTGATGGTAGTTATGGATATACTTATGATACGATCGGGGAATGCGGGCGGACATTTTGCCCACCTGGGAGGCGCTTTATGGGGAATATCTTATGCATTGCTTATCCGTAAAGGCCTTGATCCTGCAAGAGTACTGAGCCTGTTTGATAAGGGGAATAAGAAAACCGGGTATGCAAGGCCCAGAAAAGTAAAATTCAAGAAGGTACATGCGACCGGAAAACCGTTATCAGATGAAGAGTATAACGCCCAAAGAGCTGAAAACCAGCAGAAAATAGATAATATTCTTGATAAAATTGCGAAATCAGGATACTCAACACTATCTAAAGAAGAGAAAGAGTTCCTGTTTAAATCCAGTAAGAAATAGTGATAAACAGCCTGGTTGAAGTAAACCGTATATTGTGAAGAAAGCTGGAAATAGTAGCAAGAAACGATCGTTTGGAACGCGTACTATGCTGTTTCTGAACTGGATCGCTGTTCTCCTGTTACTCCTCTCCTACTCCAGCCGCTTTATTTCACCCGGATACTTCTGGCCGGTTGCTTTTGCAGGACTCGCTTACCCGGTCTTTCTCATTATCAATATTTTTTTTCTGCTGTTCTGGCTGGTGTTTCTCAAGCCGTTTTTCCTTCTTTCACTTATTACAATAGTTCTCGGCTATAATTACCTGGTTTCCTTTTTCAGCTTTGGTTCGCACAACGGAGTGACTGATTCAGAAGCTGGATTAAAAGTGATGTCTTATAACGTCAGGTTGTTCAATCTATACGGTTGGAAAGGGAACAGTCACCGGGAGATGAGGCAGGCTATTTTCGACCTTATCAAAACGGAATCACCTGATATCCTGTGCCTGCAGGAATATTACAGCGGCAAAGGATTAAAAGCAGATTATGCCGATACAATCTCAAAAGCAATATCTGCGGAATATAATTATATTTCATTCATTCACTCTGGAGGCAGGGAATTACCTGTTGGTCAGGCCACTTTTAGCAAATACCCGATTATTTTTACTGAAAAGGTCGGATTTATAAACAGTGACGTGAATTTCTGCCTGGTGAGCGATATTGTTAAGGGCACTGATACTTTACGAGTTATCAATACTCACCTCGAATCAGTGAAACTTGGAAAGGAAGATTTCAGCCTTGTTACTGAATGGAATTCATTGAATGATTCTACGATAAATTATCAGCAGAAATCACGGGCAATTTTAAGAAAAATTAAAAGTGCTTTCATTAAGCGGTCATCACAGTTACCTGTCATTGAGCATCTTATTACAGAATCGCCGTACCCGGTAATTTTTTGTGGCGACCTGAACGATACCCCGGCATCCTTTGCTTACAAAAAACTGACAAATAATCTTGATGATGCATTTGTTCTGGCAGGGAAAGGAATTGGCCAGACTTATACAGAAGTATTACCCTGGCTGAGAATTGATTACATTATGATAAGCAAGTCACTCAAGGTAAGCGGATTCGATGTCGTAAGAAAGTCGTATTCCGACCATTATCCTATCATCGCCCACATCGAGACAAAAGCCGGTAATAATGACAGATAACCATTCTCCATTGACAAAAAAAGATGCAGTTTAAGCTTACATCCGATTATATGCCGACCGGCGACCAGCCCGAAGCAATCCGCCAGTTAGTGCTGGGATTGAACAGCGGTGATCAGGCCCAGGTGCTGCTTGGTGTTACCGGATCAGGTAAGACATTCACAATAGCCAATGTTATCAAGGAAATCGGGCGGCCCACCCTTGTGTTGAGCCACAACAAGACACTGGCTGCACAGCTTTATGGTGAATTCAAACAGTTTTTTCCTGAGAATGCTGTTGAATATTTCGTTTCGTATTACGACTATTATCAGCCGGAAGCTTTTATACCTGTCACTAACACATACATTGAAAAGGATCTTTCGATCAACGAAGAGATCGAAAAACTAAGACTGAGTGCCTCTTCAGCGCTTCTGTCGGGCCGCAGGGATGTAATTGTAGTATCCTCTGTATCATGTATTTATGGTATCGGTAACCCGGATGATTTTACCAATAACGTCATCAGAATTGAAACCGGAAGCCGTGTAAGCCGGAATAAGCTGCTCTATGCACTGGTTGATGCACTATACTCCCGCACCGAGCTTGATCTTACACGAGGTAAATTCAGGGTTAAAGGCGATACCATTGATATTTTCCCGGCTTACGCTGACATTGCATACCGTGTGATCATGTTTGGCGACGAGATTGAAAGCATCCACTCGTTCGATCCCCTGAATGGGAGAATAATTGAAGAAGTCCCTAGCCTGGTGCTCTTTCCTGCCAATATTTTTGTCACCTCGAAAGATAAGATGAAAGATGCCTTGTGGGACATACAAACAGACATGGTTAAGCAGGTGGAGTATTTCAAGTCACTGAACCATAATCTCGAGGCCAAGCGGCTTGAAGACCGTGTAACTTATGATGTTGAAATGCTCAGGGAACTCGGATATTGCTCAGGTATTGAAAACTATTCCAGGTATTTTGACGGCAGAGTTCCAGGAGCCCGGCCATTCTGCCTCCTCGACTATTTTCCTGATGATTTCCTGATGGTGATTGATGAAAGTCATGTGACGGTACCGCAGATCAGGGCTATGTACGGAGGTGACCGTTCGCGCAAGCAAACCCTTGTTGAATACGGTTTCAGGCTACCTTCAGCCATGGATAACCGCCCATTGAAGTTCGAGGAATTTGAATCGATGTATTCACAGGTTATCTATGTGAGCGCTACTCCTGCCGATTATGAACTTCAGCAAAGCCAGGGAGTGGTTGTGGAACAGCTCATCAGGCCGACCGGCTTGCTTGACCCGCTCATTGAAGTGAAGCCGAGCCTCAACCAGATGGACGACCTGCTTGATGAAATTGAACAACGAATTCAGAAAGGCGAGCGCACACTGGTTACTACACTTACAAAAAGAATGGCCGAAGAACTGACCAAGTATCTCTCCAGGCTGGGCATCAGGTGCCAGTACATTCACAGCGAGGTTGACACGCTCGACCGCATTGACATCCTGCGTGAACTGCGCATGGGTTCATTTGATGTGCTTGTCGGCGTAAACCTGCTTCGCGAAGGCCTCGATCTGCCGGAAGTTTCGCTGGTGGCAATTCTTGATGCCGATAAGGAAGGTTTCCTTCGTTCGGAACGGTCGCTTACACAAACTGCGGGCCGCGCAGCCCGGAACCTGAACGCCAGGGTGATCTTTTATGCTGACAAAATCACTGATTCGATGCGGCGTGCCATCGATGAAACAAGCCGCCGCCGTGAAAAACAGATAGCTTACAATCAGAAGTATAATATCACACCAACGCCAATTATTAAGAGTACGGAGCAAATCATGGGTCAAACAGCTGTTGCTGATGCCAAAGCAAAACCTCAGCCCGCAGCTTATGTGGAGAGCGAAAAAATAAGTGCCGCTGCCGATCCGGTGATCGGGTATATGCCTACCGACCAGTTGAAGAAAATGGTTGATCAAACCCGGCGGGCTATGGAAAAAGCAGCCAAGGAACTCGATTTTATTGAAGCAGCGCGATTGCGTGATGAAATGCTGGCGTATAAGGATCTGCTTGACAAGAGAAAGTCGTTATAAGATATTTCGAATTGTTTATCAACGAAAAAGGCTGTATTGGATAACCAAAACAGCCTTTTTTTAAGAAGAACGGATGGATTATTTATCCGCCACCTTTACAAGTTCAACATCAAAAACGAGTGGTGAATAGGCTTTGATTTTCCCGCCCATTTCGCGTTCGCCATAAGCAAGTTTCGATGGAATGATGAAAGTTGCTTTACCACCTTCGTTCATCAGTAAAATAGCTTCGTCCCAGCCGGCAATTACCTGCTTTTGCCCGAGCACAAATTCAAAGGGTTTTACGGGTGTATGATCCAGGTTTGAATCAAACTTGGTACCATCAAGCAGGCGTCCGGTGTAATTCATCTGAACTTTTTTACCATTTTCGGCTTTCTTCCCTTTGCCTTTTACTTTTTCAATGTAGTAAAGTCCTGATGCTGTTGGCTTGGCGGTTATCTTGTTATCAGCCAGGTATTTCTGGATCAATGAAGGTTCACTGGCCTTGGCCGTTTCGGCAGCTTTCTTTTTGGCAGCATCTTCAGCAGCTTTTTGTTTTTCATGCTCAGCCTTGGTGCTTACATCCAGGACTTCAACATCGTAAATAACAGTGGCATATGGTGCTACAAGCTCTTCTCCGCTCATTGAGCGGCGTCCTCTTTCGCCAAAGGCCATTTCGCCGGGAACAACAAATCGTGCTGACTCACCTTCTTTAAGTGTACCAAGGGCTTCATCAAAACCTTTGGTATCGAAGGGCTGTCCGTATTCAACCGTCATTGGAGAATCGTTGTCATGGGTTGAGAACAGTTTTTTCCCATCAGTGAGTGAAACACTGAAATGAATCTTTACAAAATCACCTTTTTGGATGGCACGGCCCGTGGCTGGTTTAAGTTGAATTACATAAACTCCGGTAGCTGACGGCGTAGCCGTAACATTATTCTTTTTAAGGTACTCCTGAAGTTCCCTGACAGCATCATCTTTCTTTTTTGCCAGAGCTTTTGCTTTATCGACATTATACTCATCCATTGTCTGCACTTTTAGCATACGAATGTTGAAAATCATGTCAGCCGTGCTGTCAATTCCTTCCGGAACTTTAGGTGCCTGTGCAGTCTTGAGGAAAAACTGGCCTGCATTCAGGATGAAAGATGCGCTGTCGCCTTTATGCATCATACCGATAGCTTCGAAAATGTCACCCGGATACATCGGTTTGTTTACTTTGAGTTCGAAGGGCATGTTTTTCTCGCTGGAATTGAAAAGAACAGAATCTTTTCCGTTAACGGTTGTGCGATACATAATACTAAGCGTTGCAATGCGAGTGGTATCAGCCTTTACAGAATCTTTATTCTGGGTGAAGAACTTGTAATAAAGGCCGGAGTCAGTTTTTTTGTAACCGGAATGTTTGCCGCAGGAAGTAATAATCAGGGCAAAAATCAGTGTTACAGGAATCATTAAGAGTACTCTTTTCATGATCAGTAATTTATAAGTGTAATTATTGTTAGTGAATTAATCGAGTTCCAGAATTTCTACATCGTAGATCAGGCTTGCTTTTGGTGGAATTTTATCATCATCACCGACCAGCCCGAAAGCGAGGTGCGAAGGTATAATAAGTTTGGCTTTGTCGCCTTGGTGCATCAGTAAAATTGCTTCTTCGAGACCGGATTCAACACCACCGCTTCCGATGGTGAAAATCTTAGGCCCGGATTTGTCCGACGAATAAACTATATCGCCCGAAATCAGTCTCACTGAATAGTTGATTTTAACTTTCTGGCCTTTTTGAGAAGCAATACCACTACCTTTCTTGTAGATGAAATACCGCAGGCCGGTGCCTGTTTCTTCCATTTTCCAGCCATAACGGTTAATCAGGTTGTTGATCTGCTCATCTTCGGTCAGCACGACCTTTTGATTTGCCTTGATAAGTGTTTCTTTAAGATTGGAGTTGTTGCCGCCCTGTGAAGGATTCTGACTTCCTTCGTTTTTACAGCCAAAAGCAAGAATAAGCAATGTGAATAATACTATCCTTCTCATTCGTGGTAATCCTTAATTGGTTGTCCTGCTGCCGCACAACTCATCCTGATAATCACTGAGCAGTGATTCAAACATATCAAGTGTTGCCTGGAGTGAAAGAAATGAATCAGCTCCGGCAGCATTCCTGTGCCCTCCGCCTTCGAAGTGCTTTCGAGCGAAATTATTTACTGAGAAGTTGCCTTTCGATCGCAGTGAAATTCTGATCCTGTTGTCGCGTTCAGTAAAAAGGGCTGCCATCACAATGTTTTCGATGCTTAGGGCATAATTCACAACCCCTTCGGTATCACCGGGCTGGTAACCAAATTTCTCCAGATCATCTTTACTTAACCAGATATAAGCAGTACTCATCTGGGGCAAAACTTTCATCCGTTCGCTAAGGCAGAAGCCCAGCAACCGCATCCTGTTTTCGGAATAAGTATCATAAACCAGGCGGTGTATTCGCTCTACATTCACTCCCAAGCTGATAAGTTCTGCCGTGATATGAAATGTGTCAGGTTTTTCGCAGGAATAGCTGTAAGAGCCGGTATCCGTCATTATGCCGACAAAAATGCATTCAGCAGCAGGCAGATCAACAAGGTCGCCACAACCGCAAAGATTTATCAGTTTGTAAAGCAATTCGGAAGTTGATGACACACTTATTTCAGAAAAGGTAAGGTCAAACTCGTCTGATGGTTGCAAATGATGGTCAATCAGTATCTTAACTCCAGGGGCTTCAGCCAGCTGCTTTGAAAAAAACTTTACACGACTGAGTGAATTGAAATCCATGCAGAAGATGGTTTCGGCTTCACTGATAAGTTTTTTTGATGAATCTTCATCCTTATTATAGACCATCACATTGTTTGTGCCTGGCATCCAGCTAAGGAACGACGGCAATTCATTAGGAACAACGATGCTCACATCATGGCCTGTTTTCAACAGGAAATGGTAAAGTGCCAGCGATGCCCCGATTGCGTCGCCATCGGGATTGTAATGTGTGGTAATGAGAACTTTATGTGGCCGCGAAACCAGGTTTTTCAGAAAAGAAACCGAATTTTCAGGAAAGTTCAAATTGATTATTGCTTAACAGGTTTACTTCTAAACGGTTACAAAATTACAATTTATACTGAAATGTACATCACATCAAATGAGTTTGATATATTTTTGTTACCTTTCGTACACATAAAACATACTATTATGGCTGGGAATATTACATTTACTATGATCAAGCCTGATGCTGTGGCACAGGGTTTTATCGGTCCCATTCTCACTAAATTTAACGAAGGCGGCTACATTGTAAGGGCAATGAAATACACCAGACTTAGCCAATTGCAGGCAGAAGCTTTTTATGCTGTTCACCAGGGGAAGCCATTTTTTGAGGGTCTTGTTGGCTTTATGTCCTCAGGACCTATAGTCGCCTGCATCCTTGAAAAAGAGAACGCTGTTGAAAGTTTCAGGGAATTTATAGGAGCTACTGATCCTGCCAAAGCACCCGAAGGAAGTATAAGGAAGCTATATGGATCGTCAATCCAGAAAAACGCTGTTCATGGTTCTGACTGTGACGAGAATGCTGTGATTGAAAGCAATTTCTTCTTCTCTCGATTCGAAAGATTCTAGGATTCCGGAAGAAACTCGGCGAAAGTTTTGTCATCGTACATCACGATGATCTTTTGTATTGTCTTATTTGCAGAAGGCTTTTCAGACAAGCCTTTATTGCCTGGCAACCCGGGCAGCTTGTTGGCCTCAGCAGATTTCGCGTATATTTCCTCAACGCTTTCAGTAACAGCCTCTGGCATGCTCTTATTCGCCGGGTGGATTAATTCTTCGTTATCAGCCGCAATCTTTTCCGGCACTTCAATCACAGGAAGTTCCTGCGAGAACAGATCCGCAAACTGCCTTGGCTGGCCTGATGGCACACTCACAGGTGGCAGGTTAAATGTTGCCGGTATATCATTGATCATCATTGGGCCTTTACCAAACAGCAACCAGTCAGTACTTATATCAGGAAAGCGTGTCAGTATTTTCTGAATAAAATCAAGGCTGGGATTATTCCGGCCTGAAAGGATATGAGAAACACCGGATTTTTGCACACCAATTTCATCAGCAAATTGGGCGGCAGTGAAATTCTTGGATTTTATCAATAAAAGTACACGATCTTTCATAACGGATGAATAACGATTCTACAAATGTAATAATGAAGTTTTACATTTCTAACAGCATTTTGAAAATTTATTTACAACAGTAGTTTACATAGTTGAACCATAATTCAAATTATCAGGTAGCATAACCTAATTAATTAATAATTAATATTATAGAAATCACTTGTGATAAAACAGATATTAATCAAATGCAACATATTTTCATCAAGTGATACTTAATATAGTTTAATATATTTACCTGAATAACAATACTTTTAATGTGTAAATTGCCGATATGCCGATAGTTTCCTTTGAAAAATCAATTCCAAATCGGTTTACATCTATAAACATGATTCATTATCAGTGAAGTAAACACTTGTAACCGTTCGGTCTACACATGTGATTATTTATAAGTTTACTGATGTAACATTATTCCGGGTTACAGTTGTAATTATACTTGTTCGTTGTCTTTGCTCATTTCTTTCCTCATATCTAACAAAATCTCCCCCACCCTGCTTTATCATAGTTAAGGAACTGCAAAGCAGCTAAATATCTACTGTACGGCAACGAATTAACATGTTGAGAATTGAACAATTCAGATGTTGTTTTATCCTGTGTAAGCAATAAGCAAATCTGGAAGCATTAAATAATGCTTAACTCTGGCATACCATTTATATAGGCAAGAAATGCTTAAGAAATTATTCCGGGGAATAATAAGAAAATGAAATGTACCTGATTTCTTTAGAGTTTAAGACACGTAGCCGAATATATTGCATTCCCCGTTCTGACGATCACGAAATACAATCCGCCCGGAAACTGGTCCAGACCATCAAGGTAAATCTCGTTAGTTGGCCGACTGATTTGCATATTTTCCTGCAAAATTGTTCTGCCATCAGGTGCGATAAAGTCAATATTTATATCTCCTGATATACCCGATGGAGTAATCATTGACAGTGACTGACTGAAAGGATTCGGATAAACCAATAGTTTTGATTTTACAACGGCTTCTTCTATACCGGCTGTGAGCGATTGATGTGCTGCTTCAAAATCAGGAATTCCCCAGCCTGTAACTGAATCAGGTTCTAAAGCATTATTGGCTGTATTTCGTATAGATTCGATAAGTTCCATATTGTTTTTATCTGGTGCCGCCTGCCACAAACAGGCCGACATGCCTGCAATTATCGGTGATGAGAATGATGTTCCGTCTCCATAAAAAACTGCACCGTTTGGTGCTGAGGCGTTCCATGAATAAACGGCATCTCTCTGCCCCTGGGCAACAATGTCGGGTTTGATCCTTCCATCATATGTGGGCCCGCGGGAGCTGAAATTCGTGACTATACCAGACGCAGTTACAGCCCCAATTGTAAATACACTGTCACCGTCGGCAGGTGCACCAATATAGAACCATGAATTTCCACCTGAGTTTCCGGCACTGTTCACCACTAAAATACCTTTGCTGGCAGCAATATCGGCACCAATTGTTGATACACAGGTATTACCGTCCATATCGGCATAGGTATGATCGTATTCAGGTGAATTAATGAAAGTAGTATATCCTAGTGAGGAATTAATGACATCAGCGCCTACGCTATCGGCAAACTCAGCTCCGCTCACCCAGTAATATTCTTCAATAACTGCCTCACCCGCGTTATCTTCGGTATGAATAAGCCAATAATCGGCCTTGGGCGCTGTGCCAACCATGATTCCCGGAAGATTGGCAGCCATGGTCGAAAGCACCATGGTACCGTGAATACCGCCGGAAGGATCGAAAACACTGGCTCCCGGTATAACAAAATCTTTGGTTCCAAGTACCTGGTTATTAGCCCACAGACTATCAAAGGCAGGCAAAACATCAACTTTGCTGAAGCCGTTATCGAGAACTGCGATCGTGATACCCTGACCAAGGTAGTTGAGATTGTGCAGGTATTCACCTTTTAACATATTGATCTGGCCGGCTGAAGCACCATAATCAATACTATTCGATGCTGTCATGCTTTTAAATACCTGTGGATCAGTATATTCTTTTAATTCAGTTTCCAGTTTCCGGTTAACTGCGGTTACCACGTTCTCATCTTTAGTACCAATTTTCTTAATCTCCGCGATACCGGCAATTTTTTCCAGGTTGCCGGCTATTTGTTCGTCTGTTTCCACAACCACACAGTTGAGCCACCTTGAACGGGTCAATACCTCAGCGCCATTAGAGATCAGGTTATCAACATAAGGCGCATAAACCGGCAGGTCCGATTCGTTCAGCGGAATATTTTGTCTCAGCCTCCGTGCAACAGCTTTGTCAGAGAGCACGTCAGCCGGAACAAGCATGTGATTCTTATTAACCGGACCTTTGTCAGAAAAAGTCACAACATAGATTCCCTTTTCAATTACCTGTGAAAACCCGGAAAAGGCTATCCAGGTGAAGAGAAAAATTAAGACGAGGTTTCTCATTTAGAAAAATGTTGACTGCGAACAAAAATAACAATTATCGCATCAGGATGTTTATCGCATTGAATTTGGCACTCGGCAAATGTTGGCTACCTTTGCAGCAATCCGTTTTTAGAATGAGAATTGATATACTCACCATATTTCCGGAAATCTTCGCCGGCCCGTTTGATCATTCGATCATGAAAAGAGCGATTGCCAAAGGGCTTGCTGAAGTGCATATTCATAACATACGCGATTTTGCCCAAAGCAAACACAGGAATGTTGATGATTATGCTTATGGTGGCGGAGCAGGCATGGTCATGATGATACAACCGATTGCAGATTGTATTTCATGGCTCAGAAACCAACGCCATTATGATGAAATTATATTTCTAACTCCCGACGGGAACCAGTTTGACCAGAAAGTCGCCAATAATCTTTCACTCAAAGAGAATATTATATTGTTATGTGGTCATTACAAAGGGATTGATGAACGCATCAGGGAAAACCTGATCACCATGGAAATTTCTATCGGCGATTTTGTTATTTCAGGGGGCGAGCTGGCAGCGGCCGTTATGTCCGACAGCATCATCCGGTTGATTCCCGGTGTGCTGAACGATGAGACTTCAGCCCTGAGTGACTCTTACCAGGATGGACTGTTGTCGCCCCCGGTTTACACTCGTCCGGCTGACTACAATGGCTGGAAAGTTCCGGAAGTTCTGCTTTCGGGCAATGAAAAGGAAATACGCATATGGCAGGCAGAGCAGGCTCTTGAGCGCACGCGGCAACGCCGGCCGGATATGCTTGCCGAATAATAAGGCCATCATTTACTGTTTTGTTTTGGTAAAAAGGAAACCATCTTGCCAGATTCTTTGTATCTTTACAAAAACTAAAAATTATCATTATGGGACTTCTTGATTCATTAAAAAGATTATTCACCACCTCAAAACAAGTTGGGGCTGAAAAGATTGGTGATCTGAAGGAAAAAGCTGCCGATAAAATTGATGACGCCAAAGAAATTGGCAAAAATGTTGCCGAAAAACTCGACGATGTTGTTGATAACGTTGCTGAGAAAGCGCAGGCTGCTGCAGTGAAAGCCAAAGAGATTGGTTCAGATTTCGTTGAAAAAGCTGAAGAAACTCTCGATAAAATAGAAGACAAAGCCGAGCAGCTCGTCGACAATCTTGAAGCCAAAGTTAGGAGCGCTTCCAAAACCATTACTCAGGAAACAGAAGTAAAAGCAGCCGAAGCTGAAAATGTTGCAGGTGAAGCTGCTGAAACTGTTACTGAAAAAGCCGAAGGCCTTGCTGATAAGGTTGAAGAAGTGAAGGATGATGCCGAAGAAGCAGCCGGTGAGGTAAAATAACAACACCTGCTACACTTATATTATGAACGTATCCTGCAAAGGGTGCGTTTTTTATTGGTCGAGCAGGAAAAGATTTTTTCGGAGGTCGTCAATCAGAACATCAGCACTTTCGAGTCCGACTGAAAAGCGGATCATGTTGGCTGGCAAAGTAGAGTACAATCCCGGCCTTACAAAAGTACAAGATGGAATAATGAGGGACTCATAACCTCCCCAGGACACTGCCATTCTCCAGTAAACCAGGCTGTTGCAAAACTCTTCTATAGCTTGTACATCGTTGGTTTTCAACTCAATGCTAAACAAACCCGAACAATCGGTCATCTGTTTCTTTGCAATTGAAAGAAGCTTGTTTTGTTCATGAAACGGATAATAGATTCTGGCTACCTTGCCGCTTTCTTCCAGGAAATCAATGACCTTCTGAGTTGTTCGGGTAATATGTGCCATGCGAACCTCAAGTGTGCGCAATCCCCTGAGAAGCAGCCATGCATTCAGGGGTGACATAATGCCGCCCAGCGTGAGAAATTCATTATGAAATATCTTGTCAATCAGCGTCTTTGAACCACAACAAACTCCTGCAACCACATCACTGTGCCCGCCCAGGTATTTACTGGCTGTGTGAACCACAAGGTCGATGCCATGACTAATGGGTTGCTGGTAAAGCGGTGTTGAATAGCTGTTGTCGATAATGGTCACTATACCATGTTTTCGAGCCAAAGCGCTTACTGCATCAAGATCCTGGACCTGAAATGTCCATGAATTGGGGCTTTCAAGGTATATAACTCTCGTGTTTGGCTTGATCACCGATTCAAAGTTCACGGGATCTGTGCCATCCACCATCGTTACTTCGACACCGAATTTCGGAAGTATATTCTTAGTCATGAGTGTATCAGTCCAGGAATATGGATGCTGCACACATACAACATGATCGCCGGATTTTACCATTGCCAATACCGTGGACGATATGGCTGCCATGCCGCTGCTGAATACGAGGGCTTCCTCGGCACCTTCGAGGGCGGCTAGTTTTTTACACAATAAGTTGATTGTCGGATTGTTTCCCCTGCTATAAATCCAGTTTTCGCGTTCTGAAGAAATTGCAGAACGAAAATCTTCAACCGTTTTGAAAAAGTAGTTACTTGTCTGGTAGATTGGTGGTGATACTGACGGAGCAGAGATTTCGGTATCTTCACCAAGATTATTCAGGATGAATGACAAATCCATAATTATTTGATTTTTAATGTATTATTTGATTCCGCCTGACGCGGTAAAAACCAACCGGAGATATACAGGCAAATGTACCTATATCCTGATAATGGTAAAACGATGTATTACGAAGAGAGTTATTAACAATTGGATGTAGAAAATTAACAGGTCAAAGTATTTTATATTCAAAAAAAACTGTATTTTTGCACTCCTTTTTGAAGAACGCTGAATAATAATACTTAAGATAATGAGCAAGAATAGTTTAATAACATACGTTGAAGAGCATTTCCTCCACGAATCAAACCATCCTTCTTTCAAAGCCGGTGATACTGTAACAGTACATTATAAAATCAAGGAAGGTGACAAGGAACGTATTCAGCAATACCAGGGCGTTGTTCTGCAGCGTTCGGGACATAAACTGAACGAAACTTTTACCGTTCGCAAAGTTTCCGGCACTGTTGGTGTTGAAAGGATTTTCCCGGTTTGTTCACCAAATATCGACAAGATTGAAGTAAACAAAAGAGGAGCCGTCCGCAGGGCACGTATTTTCTATCTTCGTGATCTCAAAGGAAAGAAAGCACGCATCAAGGAAAAACGTATGTAATTCAAAATATACTACTGAAAAAAGGCTGTCGTTTGGCAGCCTTTTTTTATAATGTTCAGCCTGCTTATTTTTGCTGAAAAATAATATTCCTATGGAAGAAAACCGCCAGGCAACCGATTTCGACAGGCAAGTTGTTGAAATGCTCACGCTTGCTACCGAATATTTTAGATTCCTTGAATCCCTCGAAAATGTCAGCAAGACTGATTTTCAGCAATTTATTCTGAAGATGAGCGCTTTGCTTTATGTAAAAGGGCTTATGTTTCCCGAAACCGAACAACCTGATGAGAGTGGAAACGAGCGATTTGTCACAGAGGAAGAATGGGAAAATATTTTCAATGCAATAAGGGCGAAACTCGAAACGGATGATAACTTCGCTGATATTGAATCACCGGAGAATGAGGAAATTATAAAAGCAAGCCTTGCCGAATTGCTGGCCGACGTTTACCAGGATATGAAAGATTTTGCCCTCCTGTTGACCAAGCCAACCCAGACAGCTTACGATAATGCGGTATATGGGATTAAACAGCTTTTTAAGTCCCACTGGGGAATCCGACTGCTTACTGTTCAAAAGGTACTGCATTCCAGGGTTTATCCCGAACCAGGCAGCAATATTGAGATTGACTGGTAAATGTGTTTCTTAAATTTAATTTTTATCTATAGATCATTGCAACCTGTGAATTCTTAACTTTGCAATGTTTATTCAGTCTAAATAAGAAGCTTAAGTGACACTTTTCGATCTTGAACTTGGTGACAAAGCCTCAATCATAAAAGTTAAGGGGCGTGGGGCATTCAGGAAGAGAATTACCGAAATGGGATTTGTTGTCGGCAAGGAAGTAACTGTCATTAAGAAAGCTCCCCTCCTCGACCCTATTGAGTACAATATTATGGGGTACAATGTTTCCCTGCGTAATAGTGAAGCTCGACTGATAGAAGTAAGTTTTGAGCCGCCATCAGGCACATCAAATTATTCAGGTACATTTCCTGCAGAGCCTGAAATACGGATCACTGTTGCACCCGGCAAGACAATACACGTTGCCTTGGTTGGCAATCCAAATTCCGGGAAAACAACACTTTACAATTCCGCATCAGGGGCTAACGACAAAGTCGGAAACTATTCCGGTGTGACTGTAGATGCCCGGGAGAGCCGTTTCAGGTTTGGTGACTATGAATTTATCGTCACCGACCTTCCGGGAACATATTCCATCACAGCATACAGTCCCGAAGAATTATTTGTGCGTGATTTCATCTACGAAAAGATGCCCGATGTAGTTGTAAATGTGATAGATGCATCAAATCTTGAACGGAATCTCTATCTTACTACACAACTGATCGATATGGATATCAGCCTGGTAGTGGCTCTGAATATGTTCGACGAGTTGAAGCAAAGCGGCAAACAGCTGGATTTTTTGCATCTTGGCAGCATGTTGGGGATACCTTTTATACCCACTGTAGCTTCGAGGGGAAAAGGTGTTGAGGAACTTTTCAGGAAAATCATTGAAGTTTATGAAGGCCGCGACCAGTTTTCACGGCATATACATATTAATTACGGAGTGGCGATAGAGAGAGCCATTTCGGCAATCCAGGAAAAAATACGAATTCCTGCCAACAGGGAGCACCTTGACAAGGTCTCTTCCAGGTTTATGTCCATCAAACTACTTGAGAAAGATAGTTCTGTCAGGCAGTTAGCTTCGGCTTTCGCTAACAACGCTGACATTAGCAAAACATCAAATGATGAGATTTTAAAGCTGGAAAAAGATTTCAGCGAGGACACCGAAACTCTTATCACCGATGCCAAATACGGTTTTATTGCCGGGGCTCTAGCTGAAACGCTTAAGGAAAGTGCCCAGACACATCGTCGCAAAAGCGAAGTAATTGATACTCTTATCACACACAAATTCTGGGGAATACCCATTTTTATCTTTTTCATGTGGGCTACGTTTTACGGTACATTCAAAATTGGCCAATACCCGATGAACTGGATTGAAACAGGTGTTGAGTGGATATCTTCGGTGTTGCAGGCAACAATGGCCGAAGGCATGTTCAAGGATCTCCTCATCCAGGGAATTATTGGCGGTGTTGGGGGTGTTCTTATCTTCCTGCCAAATATTGTGCTTCTTTATCTTTTTATATCGCTTATGGAAGATACAGGCTATATGGCGCGGGCTGTTTTTATTATGGACAAGGCAATGCACCAGATAGGCCTTCACGGAAAATCATTCATTCCCCTGCTTATGGGATTTGGCTGCAATGTGCCGGCTATATTGTCAACAAGGATCATTGAGAGCCGCCGTGACCGTCTGCTCACTATGCTTATCAATCCGTTTATGTCGTGCAGCGCACGCTTGCCTGTTTATATCCTCTTTATCAGCGCTTTTTTCACCAATTATCAGGGGACAATCCTGTTTGCGATCTACGCTACCGGAATTCTTATTGCCATACTCTCAGCGTTGTTGTTCCGCAAAACCATCATCAGGCAAAAAGACGTTCCCTTTGTGATGGAGCTCCCACCCTACCGTATGCCAACACTGCGCAGTATCGTGAAACACATGTGGAACCGTGCCGGACAGTATCTCAGGAAAATCGGGGGTGTTATTCTTATCGCATCAATCATTATCTGGGCTTTAGGCTATTTCCCGCAAAGAACCAAAAAGCATGATTCGTATATGAATCAAATCGCTTTAATCAGCGCGAAGTATCAAGGGTTGCGTGAATCTTTTGCCGGCAACAAACAATCAGTCAGGCAATTTGATAAAGATGAATATGCTGAAAAAGAGCAGGTTATGGCAATAATGAAAGCCGATCAGCAACAAAACTCATACATTGGCAGGCTTGGCCGGTTGATAGAGCCTGTGATGCGGCCACTGGGTTTCGACTGGAAAATGAGTGTTGCTGTCCTGACAGGAATTTCGGCCAAGGAAGTTGTAGTAGGAACACTGGGTGTGCTTTACCAGGCAGGCGATGAAGACTCAGGCAACCAGTCACTTATAAATAAGCTTCAGGGACAGGTACATACTTATGGTCCAAAAGCCGGGAAGCCTGTTTTTACCCCGCTTGTGGCCATGAGTTTCATGATTTTCATCCTTATTTACTTCCCGTGTATCGGTGTGGTAACGGCTATAAGCAGAGAATCAGGAAGTTGGAAATGGGCCGCATTTGTCATATTTTACACAACAGGATTAGCATATCTGGCTTCGCTTGCGGTTTACCAAATTGGCAGCATTATCTGAAAACGATGAAGGAACTTTTACAAAACATTTTAGCCAACCAATCTCTGGTTTTTTATTTGCTGCTTGCAGTTGCACTATTACTGACTCGTATACCTGTAGCGGGAAAGTATTTCAGGTCGGTAAACACGATGATACACGAGGCAGCCCATGCTTTCATGACTTTAGCTGTAAGCGGGCAGATCATTTCAATAAACCTGTTTGCCGACACTTCAGGATCTACAGTGACGAAAGCAAAGGGAAAGTTTGCACAATTCATGATAGCTATTGCCGGATACCCGTTCTCTGCTTTAATGGGGCTTCTGCTGATGTTCCTGCTTTCGAACGGAAATGAACTCTATATTCTCTTTGTTCTGCTGAGTGTTGTGTTGATCCTGATGGTGTTGTCGATCAGGAATGCTTATGGTCTCTTCTGGGCAATATCATTTGCTCTCATCAACCTGCTCCTCGTTTATTTTGACAATAAGATTGCAATAAACCTTGCTGCCACATTTTTTACGCTGATTATTCTGACTGATTCTCTGGTTTCGGCGCTGGTATTATTTGTTTTGAGTGTAAGGGATAAGAAAAAAGCCGGGGATGCCACCAACCTTCAAAAGATTACCGGAATTCCGGCCGCAGCCTGGGCAATCTTGTTTTCTGCATTTTCAGCTTTTATGGTATATCTGTCAGTAATCCAGTACTTTCCGGCAATAAAAGGTATTTTCAGTTAAGATGAAATCGCACAATTCATAGATGATTGATCAAACAATGCTCTACAGAAACTGTTTAGCTGATATAGAAAAATAAAGCAATGAGCCTCCAGGAAATTCTCACGTATCTTATCGTAGCCACAGCAGCCGCATATTCCCTGTTTTCGTTTTACAGGATTATGAAGCCTGCCGGTAAAAAAGGCATAAGTTCCTGTGGCGGGCAATGCAGCGGTTGTGATGCAGTAAGTTTCAGAGACGAACTCAAAGCATTAAACAGGAAAAGTTAAAACGATTATTTCCCCTGGGCATCAAGCCGGTTAAGCCCTTCAATGGCTTTGGGGTGGTTAACGCTTATTTTCAGCACTTTATTAAAGTCTTCCCTGGCTTTTTTATAATCACCTGATAATTCAAATGCATAACCCCGGTTGAACAGTGCATCAGCGTAGGTTGAATCACTTACATAGGCAGAAGTAAAATACTCAATGGCTTTTTTGTAATCATTCAGGTAAACAAGGTTCACATACCCTGAATTGTAAAGTGCATAGCGGTTTTTAGGGTCAATTTTCAGCATCTCAGCATACGACTTCAGCGCTTCACCCGGCTTATCGTTTTCCTGGTAGAGAATTCCGAGGTTATACAGGGCTTCCATCGATTTTGGATTCGCTTTAACTGCATTCTCAAAGTAACCGATGGCCAGCTTAGGGTCTCTTTTTACAAAAATGGCACCTAACTGCATCAATGCATCATGATGTAACTGGTTAGATTGTACAGCTTTACGATAAGATTCAATAGCCTTGGTTGTGTCGCCATATTCACCCAAAACATAACCTTTCAAAAAGAAACCGTCAGCATTTTGGGGATCGAGGGTAAACACTTTTTCTACAAACTCAGCACAATGCTCATAATCCTTCATGATCATATACAGTCTTGCCTTCCTGAGATATGATTCCACGTTTTTTTCATCCAGCGAAATAGCTTTATCAATTGCTTCCAGTGCCTGCTGCGGTTTGCCCATGAGAACGTAAACGTCGGAAAGGCTAAGAAAATTTGACGGTGTTTTTGGATCAAGTTCAATGGCTTTATTCACATCGGCAAGCGCATCATTCAATTTGTCATGGCTCATATAATATTCGGCCCGTTGCCGGTAAAGAGCAGAATTCTTAGTATCATTGGCAATCTTCTCATTCAACTCCCTAAGCACCGGATCAGTGACCGAGTTGTCGCTTCCCTTATTTGTTCTGCTGCATGAGATGAAGGCGATAATGATGATTAGGTATGTAATTGAAATTATACGTTGCATGTCCGAAATTTTCTGCAAAAATAAGAACTCCTTTCTTCGTAACCGAAAAAAGGAGTCCTGCTATTCAGTAAATGATCAGGTTAATTGGATTTAACGGCCTGTTTTACCAGTGACTCGATTTCATCGCAAAGTTCAGGGTTATCGGCAAACAATTTTTTGATAGCATCCCTGCCCTGGCCGAGTTTGGTATCACCATAGCTGAACCAGGAGCCGCTTTTCTTGATTATGTTCTTTTCAACTGCCAGGTCGACAAGCTCACCATACCGCGATATACCTTCGCCATAAATTATGTCGAATTCGGCAAACCTGAATGGCGGGGCAACCTTGTTCTTAACGACTTTTACCTTTACCCTGTTGCCAATGGCACTGTCGCCATCTTTTATCTGCGTTTGTTTGCGGATATCGAGGCGCACCGAAGCATAAAACTTGAGTGCATTACCGCCGGTGGTTGTTTCAGGATTACCAAACATTACACCGATCTTTTCACGCAACTGGTTGATAAAAATGCAGCAACACCCTGTTTTACTAATTGTTCCGGTGAGTTTGCGCAAAGCCTGTGACATCAGCCTGGCTTGTAATCCAACCTTGGAATCACCCATTTCTCCTTCTATTTCACTTTTGGGTGTGAGGGCAGCAACCGAGTCAATCACAATAACATCAATTGCACCGGAGCGTATAAGGTTATCGGCAATCTCCAGGGCTTGTTCGCCGCTGTCGGGTTGCGAAATCAGGAGATTTTCTATATCGACGCCAAGTTTCTGGGCATAAAACCGGTCAAAAGCGTGTTCGGCATCAATAAAAGCGGCAATACCACCTGCCTTTTGTGATTCAGCAATCACATGAAGTGCCAGGGTTGTTTTACCTGAAGACTCTGGTCCGTAAATTTCAACCACACGCCCCTTTGGCAATCCGCCAACACCAAGGGCTATATCGAGGCCGATAGATCCGGTGGGAATTGCGGGGACTTCATCTACTGCAGTGTCACCAAGTTTCATGATTGTACCCTTGCCGTAGGTTTTTTCGAGTTTATCGAGAGTAAGCTTCAGTGCGCTTAACTTTTCATTCTTTTCGTCTTTGTTCATTTGGGATAAATTAATAATGAAATCACACAAATATAGTCAGATTGATTCAACCTGATAATACTTAAAGAAGAGGTTTTCGGTTTTTTTTCAACAGCCCTGCTCATCTCTCAGATGACAATGCCGATAACAGATGTAACTGTCAGATTATCTGAGACGCGTGGTTCTTGGTATCCACTTGTGTGATTACCTTTTCTATCAGACCGTTTTCGTCAATAATGAAGGTTGTGCGATGCACACCGTCATACGTCCTGCCCATGAATTTCTTTGGTCCCCATACGCCGAATGATTTAATAATCAACTTTTCAGGATCAGGAATCAACGGGAATGGCAGTTGGTATTTAGCGGCAAATTTCTGGTGAGATTCAATCTTATCAGGACTGACGCCCAATAATATGAATCCCTTGTTTATCAATTCCTGATAATTGTCCCGTAAATTGCATGCTTCGGCTGTGCAACCCGGAGTATCGTCTTTAGGATAGAAATAGAGAATTACCTTCTTGCCCGGGAACAATTTTGAATCGATGGCATTTCCATTGTGGTCGGTCGCGGTAAAAACAGGAGCCTTGTCGCCGGCATTGAGATATGTCATAGTGAATCAGATTTTATTGGTTAATGTTCAGCTAAAGTAACAATCAAAATGCATAATGAGTTCGGCGATTATACCTTATTCTTAATGGCTTGTTCTGCATAATATTTACAGAAACCAGTCAATCCGCAATCATTACACTTTGGCTTTCGTGCCAGGCATACATACCTGCCATGAAGTATAAGCCAGTGGTGGGCATCGGGGATATGTTTTTGAGGGATATATTTAATAAGTTGCAACTCTGAAGCCAGGGGTGTTTTTGCATTCACTGTGAGACCGATACGTGCGGCAACCCTGAAAACATGGGTGTCAACCGCCATTGCAGGCTTTTTAAATGCCACCGAAGCCACCACGTTTGCAGTTTTTCGCCCCACACCGGGTAGTTTCTGCAACTGATCAATCGCGGAAGGCACAACTCCGTCAAATTCATCGATCAGCGTTTTAGCCATTCCGATAAGATTTTTC